>JAEEGL013187749.1_pt1 | contig 11345 bp, 8 predicted proteins | sample 9134231 | NCBI WGS metagenome assembly JAEEGL01 (sample SAMN16246548, study PRJNA631951) | gut metagenome | biome: gut microbiome; feature: rumen; material: fiber-attached | host: Bos | place: Iran: Karaj | collected 2018-10
CTTACCGGAAGATTCCGGTCCGTAGATCTCAATGATACGGCCTTTCGGAATACCGCCGACGCCGAGTGCGATGTCCAGCGACAGCGCGCCGGTAGAGATCGCTTCCACGTTCATTTCGCCCATGGAATCGCCGAGCTTCATGATCGCGCCCTGACCGTAATCCTTCTGGATCTTGCCGATCGCGGCATCGAGTGCTTTCTGTCTTTCGTCTTGCATTTCTTATCCTCCTATCGTGGCAGAAAAAAAGTCTTATATTATATATTATCGTTCAAAATTCCGACGCGGACCCGATTTAAGGCTCCTACGACAGAAAAATCTCGATTTGAATTGCGATTTCGGGTATATCGAACGGTCGAAGTCTCGATCCGCCCCTTCACGTAGACCCCAAAACACACGGTTCCGACGGGTGTCTTTTCCGTCCCGCCGGTCGGTCCGGCGACACCGGTCGTCGCGACGGCCACCTCGCAGCCAAGTTTTTCAGCTGCTCCCCTGGCCATCTCTCCGGCTACCTCTTCGCTTACGACCCCATATCTTTCGATCGTCTCCGGCTTAACGCCCAGCAGAGCGATCTTGGCTTCGTTGGAATACGTGACGAAGCCGCCCTCGAAGACCTCGGACGCGCCCGGGAAGCTGACGATGCGCCCCGCGACCCAGCCGCCTGTCAGGGATTCGGCTGTCGCGATCTTCCATCCGCGCTCCTTCAGGAGCGTCACGACCACCGATTCCAACGTATCATCGTCCGCACCCATGACATAGTTTCCGAAGCGCTGCCGGATCATGGCCTCGACGGGCTCGATCATCTCTCTTGCCTTTTCCTCAGACTCAGCCTTTGCGCTGATCCTCAGATCGATGATGCCCTCTTTTGCATAGGGCGCCAGCGTCGGATTGGACATCGTGAGCATCTCTTCGTGCAGCTCGCTCTCGATCGCCGCTTCCCCGATCCCGGTAAGATGGATCGTGCGGGAGATCAGCATGGAGCCGCTCTTCTCCTTCAGATACGGCAGCACCTGGAGGTCGAACATCGGTACGATCTCGGAAGGCGGACCAGGCAACATGATCAGTGTTCTGCCGTCTGCCTCAAGGATGAATCCGGGCGCCGTACCGTTCGCGTTGTACAGCGGGATCGCTCCCTCCGGCAGCATCGCCTGCTTCCATTGATTATCGGTCGCTTTGCGCCCGAGATTGTCCATATATTCACGGATATGGTCTCTGGCTTTTTCATCCATGACCAGTTTGCGGCCGAAATAAGCAGCGGCGGTCTCCTTGGAAAGATCGTCCCCGGTAGGTCCGAGCCCTCCGCTCGTAATAACGATCTCCGCCCGCTTGTAAGCGGCCTCGAGCGCCTCCGTGAGGCGTTCCGGATTGTCTCCTACCACCTGCTGACGGTAGTTATCGATCCCGACCGCGGCCAGCCCTTCCGCCAGGTGTGCCGCGTTGGTATTGACGATATTGCCAAGCAGCAGCTCGGTACCGATCGCGATGATCTCCGCTCTCATTCCTTGGTCTCCTCCAGCACCGCCTTATTGCGGATAATGTAATCCACGACAGAAATGATCGAAAGTGCGACGGATGCATAGAGCAATACCATCGCCAATATGCGGAACCAAAGCGCCGTGATCGGCGAGAGGATCATGATGATCGCGACCATCTGCACCAGCGTCTTCAGCTTGCCCCAGATCCCCGCGGCAATGACGACACCCTTATCCGCCGCGATCAGCCTGAAGCCGCTGATCACGAATTCGCGCCCGATCAGGATGACGCTCACCCAGGCCGGGACGACACCGCTGCCGCTCAAGCAGATCAGAGCCGTTGAAACGAGCAGCTTGTCCGCCAGCGGATCCATGAATTTACCGAAATCCGTGACGATATGCATCCGACGTGCCAGCTGTCCGTCCACCAGATCGCTGAGCGACGCAGCCAGGAAGATCGCCATACAGACCCATGCCTTCAGCGGATCCTGCATCCAGTCCGTCAGATACGCCGCCGCGAAGACCGGAACCAGAAACACACGTACGAGTGTGATCCGGTTCGCGATATTCATTTTCATACCAGTTCTCCAATCAGATCATACTCATAGCTGCCAACGACGCGGCATTGAACCATGTCGCCCGATGCGAGCTCTCTGTCTGAAGTAATAAAGATAAAGCCGTCGATATCCGGCGCGTCGCGGTAGGTTCTGGCGCTGTAGATCATCACGCCTTCCTCTTCCTCCTCGTCCGGGATCCTTCCTTCGATCAGGGCGGTCACCTCCCGGCCTACCAGCGAAGAAGAGATATCGCTGCTGATCTGCTGCTGCAGTTCCATCAGCAGAGCCTCTCTCTCGGCTTTCACATCTTCGTCGATCTGGTCTTTCATCAGAGCTGCGGCCGTGTTTTCCTCCTGAGAGTATTTGAAAACGCCCAGTCGGTCGAAACGGCTTTCTCTCACGAAATCCATCATCTCGGTAAACTCTTCCTCGGTCTCTCCCGGGAAGCCCGTGATCAGCGTGGTGCGGATCGCGATGTCCGGGATACGGCTGCGAAGCTTTTCGAGAAGTTCGACGAGCATCTGCTTATTGTGGTGACGTCCCATCCGCTTCAGGACGGTATCGCTGCAATGCTGGATCGGAATATCGATGTAATGGACGATCTTCTTCTCCTCGCGCATGACCTCGATCAGCTCATCACTCACGTCCTCCGGATAGCAGTACAGCAAGCGGATCCACTCGATCCCGTCCACCTTGCAGATCTCCCGCAGAAGATCCGGCAGACGGTAGTTTTCGTAGCGGTCGAACCCGTACTTGGTGATGTCCTGCGCTACGATCATGAGCTCCTTCACGCCGCTCTCCGCCAGATCCTTCACCTCTGTCAGGATCGCTTCGCGGCTGCGGCTGCGATAGCGCCCTCTCAGCTTCGGAATGATGCAGTAGGTGCAGTGGTTGTTGCAGCCCTCGGCGACCTTCAGATATTCAAAGTAGCCGGGCGTAATGATCTCACGGCCCGTGACGTCCAGATCGCGCTCTTCCAGCGGATCCAGCACCTTCAGCGGCGCTTCCTTTTTCGCCAGCAGCTCGTCCACGACCTCTACGATCTTTTCGTAGCTTCCGGTTCCGACCACCGCATCCACCTCCGGCAGTTCCCGGAGAATATCGTCCGCGTAGCGCTGTGCCAGGCACCCGGTCACGACCAGCGCCTTACAGTTGCCGTCTTCCTTATAGCCGCCCATCTCGATGATCGTGTTGATGGATTCCTCCTTGGCGTCGTTGATAAACGCGCAGGTATTCACCACGATCACATCGGCTTCCTCGTCGAATTTGGTGATCTCGTACTGATGGTCCGCGAGCAGCTTGACCATGATCTCGCTGTCGATGGTGTTTTTGTCACATCCCAGCGAAACGAAAGAGATCGACGCTTTTTTGTTTTTCATATTGTCTGACTTTCCTGTCTTTCAGTTCTGTCGCTGACAGAACCGTTATCAGTTTTCTTTGCTTTCATGAAGGCGATAAGCCTTCATGGTATTCTTCAGCAGCATCGCGATCGTCATCGGGCCGACCCCGCCGGGAACCGGCGTCATCGCCGCTGCCTTTCCGAGGCAATCATCGAAATCCACATCTCCGCAGATCCCGCTCTCGGTTCGGTTGATCCCTACATCGACGATCACGCAGCCCTCCTTGATCATGTCGGGCCGGATCGTATGCTTTCTTCCGACAGCCGAGATGAGGATATCGGCCTGTTTTGTCATCGCGGTCAGATCCGGCGTCTTCGAATGGCAGACCGTCACGGTCGCGTCCTCGCCGATCATCAGCAGCGCTTCCGGCTTTCCGACGAGGTTGCTGCGGCCTACGATGACGACATGCTTGCCGGCGATCTCGATCCCGTTGCGCTTCAGAAGCTCTACGACACCCATCGGTGTGCAAGGCACGAACGCGTCATCCAGTTTTCCGAGAGACACTTTGCCGGCGTTCTCCACATGGAAACCGTCCACATCCTTGTCAACGCGCACGGCTTGTTTAACGACCTCTTCATCCAAGCCTTTCGGCAGCGGCATCTGCACCAGAATACCGTCCACCAGGCTGTCCTCATTCAGATGGTCGATAACGCCCAGCAATTCCTCCATCGAGGTTTCGCCCGGCAGCAGCACGGTCTCGTTGAGCATGCCGACTTTCTCGCATGCATTGTTCTTGTTTCTTACATAAACCTCGGAGGCGGGATCTTCTCCCACCAAAACGACCGTCAGCTTCGGAAGGCGCTTTCCGCTTTCCGCAAGCTGTGAGACTTCCTGCCTGACTTCTTTGCGAATCTGTTTTGCCAATGCCGAGCCGCTGATGATCGTCGTATCCATTTGGATCTCCTCCTCAGAACAAACCTGTAATATTGCCGTCCGCGTCGACATCGATCGCTTCCGCGGCAGGAACCTTGGGCAGTCCGGGCATGGTCATGATATCACCCGCGAGCGCCACGACGAAGCCAGCGCCGGCCGATACATTGACCTGACGGATCGTGATCTTAAAGCCAGTAGGACGTCCGAGCTTCTTCTGGTTGTCGGACAGAGAGTACTGCGTCTTCGCGATGCAGACCGGCAATTCTCCGTAGCCAAGCTCGGTCAGCTTCTTTAACGTCGTCTTGGTACCGGGTCCGAAGGTAACACCGTCCGCGCCGTAGATCTTTGTCGCGATCGTCTTGATCTTATCCTCCAGGCTCATCTCATCCGGGTAAAGCGGATGGTAGTGAGACTCCTTGGTCTCGAGCGTTTTCAGGACTTCGTTTGCGAGCTCGACGCCGCCTTCGCCGCCCTTTTCCCATACCTTGGAGAGGGCAAAATCGCAGCCCATCGCACGGCAGGTGTCTTCCACGTAGGCAACTTCCTCGTCGGTGTCGGTCATGAAGGAGTTCAGCGTCACGACCACCGGCACCTCATACTGCTGGAGGTTACGGATATGCGCTTCCAGATTGACAAAGCCCTTCTTCAGTGCTTCGAGATTCGGCTTGGAAGTCTCTTCTTTCTTGATGCCGCCGTTGTATTTCAGCGCGCGGATCGTCGCGACCAGAACGACTGCGTCCGGCTTCAGAGATCCGATACGGCACTTGATATCGAGGAATTTCTCCGCGCCGAGATCTGCGCCGAATCCGGCCTCCGTAACAACGTAATCCGCGAGCTTCAGGGCATAGCGGGTCGCTCTCAGGCTGTTGCAGCCGTGCGCGATATTCGCAAACGGGCCGCCGTGGATGATCGCGGGCGTATTTTCCAGCGTCTGGACAAGATTTGGCTTGATCGCGTCCTTCAGAAGGGCTGCCATCGCGCCCTGCGCTTTCAGATCGCGGCAGTAAACGGCCTTGCCGCCGTAGGTATAGCCGATCAGAATATTCGAGATCCGCTCCTTCAGATCCATCAGATCCTTGGAGAGACAGAGGATCGCCATGATCTCGGAAGCAACCGTGATCATGTAGCCGGACTCTCTCGGAACGCCCTGGCTCTTGCCGCCCAGACCGATAATGACCTCGCGCAGCGCGCGGTCGTTCAGGTCAACGACACGTTTCCAGGTAATCGTTCTCGGATCGATCCCGAGCTCGTTGCCCTGCTGCAGATGGTTGTCGATCATGGCCGCCAGAAGATTGTGAGCTGTCGTGATCGCATGCAGATCTCCGGTAAAATGCAGGTTGATGTCCTCCATCGGGACCACCTGCGCATAGCCGCCGCCGGCCGCGCCGCCCTTAACGCCCATGCACGGGCCGAGGGATGGTTCACGAAGCGCAACGATCGCTCTCTTGCCCAGCTTTCCGAACGCTTCGCCAAGACCGACCGCTGTCGTGGTCTTGCCCTCGCCGGCCGGCGTCGGATTGATCGCCGTCACAAGGATCAGCTTGCCGTTGGGACGGTCTTCGATCTTCTTCCAAAGGTCATTGGACAATTTGGCTTTGTAGCGCCCGTAGCATTCCAGATCGTCTTCCGCGATCCCCAGTTTTTCCGCTACTGCCGTGATCGGAAGCATTTTCGCTTCCTGCGCGATCTCGATATCTGACTTAAAAGCCATTCTTTTCCTCCTGCCGCTTAGGCATTTTTGTATGATTCGTACTCTTCCTTGCTCCACAGCACTTTTCTGGGCTTGGAGCCTTCATCTTCACCGACGACGCCTTTTTCCTCCAGCGCGTCCATCAGTCTCGCCGCGCGGTTGAATCCGATACGGAACTGCCGCTGCAGCATACTGATACTGGCCTTTTGCTTGTCAATGACGAACCCCATCGCTTCTTCGAGATACTCGTCGATCTCGTCGGAGATACCGGATTCATCGGACTCGGTGCTTCTCGTGAGTCCCTGCAGGATCGATTCGTCATACTGCGCGGAGCCGCTCTTCTTGACGAATTCCACCACATCCTCCACCTCTTTATCCGAGACAAAAGTACCCTGAATGCGGACCGGCTTCGACGCACCGATCGGCGCGAACAGCATATCGCCCTTGCCCAGCAGCTTCTCGGCGCCAATCGAATCCAGGATCGTGCGGGAGTCGATGCCAGAGGAGACCGCGAACGCGATCCGGGACGGGATATTGGCCTTGATCAGACCAGTGATAACATCGACCGAAGGACGCTGCGTCGCGATGACAAGGTGCATGCCCGCGGCACGCGCCATCTGCGCCAGTCGGCAGATCGATGCTTCCACTTCCTTGGAGGCGACCATCATGAGGTCGGCCAGCTCGTCGATAATGATCACGATCTGCGGCATCTTCCGCAGCGTCTCATCTTTGGAGTCCTCGACCAGCTGGTTGTATCCGCGCACATCGCGGACGTTCATTTCAGCGAATTTCTTATAACGTCTCGTCATTTCCTGCACAGCCCAGTTCAGCGTCGCGGAGGCCTGTTTCGGCTCGTTGACGACCGGCAGCAGGAGGTGCGGGATCCCGTTGTAGACCGAAAGCTCGACGACCTTGGGGTCGATCAGGATCAGCTTCACATCGTTGGGATCCGACTTATAGATCAAACTGACGATCAGGGAGTTGATGCAGACGCTCTTACCGGAACCGGTCGCGCCCGCGATGAGCATGTGCGGCATCTTGGCCACATCGGCCACCCGCACTTCGCCGTCGATATCCTTACCCAGCGCGAAAGTGAGCTTCGACGAGGACTTGCGGAACGTATCGCTGTCGATGACCTCGCGCAGCGTAACCATGCTGGTCTCCTTGTTCGGGACCTCGATACCGACCGCGCTCTTGCCCGGGATCGGCGCCTCGATACGGATCGACTGCGCTGCCAGATTCATGGCGATATCATCCGTCAGGCTGACGATGCGGCTGACCTTGACACCGGTCTTCGGCTGCAGTTCAAAACGCGTAACGGCCGGTCCCCGATTCACCTGGACCACCTTGGCTTCCACGCCGAAGTTCATCAGCACTTCTTCCAGACTCTTGGCGCTTTGCAGCAGTTCTTCTCTCGTAGCGGAGCCGGTCTCGCTCTTCGCTTGATTCAGCAGTGAGATCGGCGGGAATTCGTAATGCCCCGTGGGCCCGACGGCAAGCACGGTGGTCTTTTTCTTTTCGGCTTCCAGCCGCTTGGCCGTCTCGTTTCTCTCTTCATATCCGGTCGGGAAGGACTCTGTCGCGAACATCTTGTCGGTAGAGATCGAAGGATCATCCTCGAAGCTCCGCTGCTCCGCCTCCGCCATCAGCTGATCCCAGCCGTCATCCTCGGCAACGCCCCATTCCAACTCATCCGCTGGTGCTTTCGCCGGCTGTTTATTCGCCTCATTGGCTGCAGAAACAGAGATCGGTGTACCGGAAGGCTTCGCCTTAACGACCGGCTCGGAAATGACCGGTTCAGGAACGGGCGTTTCGGCAACGACCGTCTCCGGTTCTTCCTCTTCTCTCGCCAGCATCGCGGCCTTCTGCATCGTTCTTTCCTGGAAACGGCGTTTCCGCTCCAGATAACTGTCATTCGCGATCAGCGGGATATCCACGACATCCTCACTTCCGCGGGATGTCCTTAACTTTGCCGGATTCGTTTCGGCAGCCGGCTGCGGGCGATCTTCCTCCGCCTCGCTTGCCGCCGTATTCTTTACATCCTCTGTTTCCGGTTCGGATGTCTTCTTTTTGCGCGAGATCGTGCTGGACGAAACCCGCTGCGGGCCGGACACTTTCTTCTCCTTCGGCTCACCCGCTTTGCCATCCGACGCGCCTCGGATCGAGATCTGCGTATCGCCGCTCTCGGTCTCCGTATCCATCGCTAAGAAGGCCTGCTTTTCGCGGTACGCTTCCCGCTCCTGCGCTCTCAGTCTGGCCTGTGCGATCTTTTCATCCGTATAGCGTTTGACTTTCTGCGTTTCTTCCTTCGTCTTGCGTCCCGCGGCGCGCATGCCGGATACCAGGCTGCGCTCCGTCAGCGCGATCAGGAGGATCACAATCAGGAACACGATCACGATGATCGTACCGGTGTTTCCGATCAGGGAAGCGAGCCCGCCTCCGATCCCGCCGCCAACAAGACCGCCGGTCTTAACGGACGCCTCGGTGTACATCAGCTTGACACTTGTCAGCGCTTTTCCGTTAATGACATGCAGCAGAGACGAGATCAGCACCATGAAGGCATAGCCGAACCACAGTTTGCCCCAAAGCTTACGCGTCAATGCGCCGAACAGATGGATCAGCGCGATCACGAGCGAATAGATCGTGATGATATACGCCGAGAAGCCGAAAAGTCCGACGAACAGCGAATTGATGCCTCTGCCGAAGATGCCCATGGCATCTTTCAGATAGATCCCCAGCGTCAGCAGGACAAGCCCCAGAACGATCCCCCAACCGATCAGCTCGCCGCGGAGCTTCTCGTCCATCGGCTGCGCTTTCTGCGTGCTCTTTCTTCCGGAACTCCCCGTTTTCTTCCTGGTGGAAGTTTTCTTTTTACTTTGACTCACGTTATCTCCCCTTTTACAGCCTTTCCCCGTTTCTAAAAGCGTGAACCGCCTCTCTTAAGCCGTAAAGATACCGATGATCAGGACGATCAGACCGACCGCCAGATCATAAAAACCGAAATAATGGAATTTCCACTTCTGGAGCAGCTGACGCATCCAGATCAGCGAGAAATACCCGATCACACCCGCAATCACCATTCCGACCAGATACAAGCCGAAATTGGAGGCATCCGCCGCCGAGATCTGCAGGAGCTTCAGGAGCGTCGCGCCCAGGATCGCCGGGATCGAGATCAGGAAGGAAAAACGATAGGCAAAATCCTTCTCCAATCCACAGAACAGGCCCGCCGTCACCGTAGAACCGCTCCGGGAGATACCGGGAACCGTGGCGATGCCCTGGATCAAGCCGATAAACACGCCATCGCGCAGCTTCATATCCTTCAGCTGCTTGTTGCTCTGCGGGATCTTCGTCATGAGCAGCAGCAAGGCGCCGGTGATCAAAAGACCGATACCCACCGAGATGAGGGACGACAAAAGCAGATCCTCGAGGAACAGCTCCACGATCAGGCCGATGATGGCTGTGGGAACGCTCGCTACGATCACCAGGAGCGAGAGCATGCGCTCGGTATAGAGCTCGATCTTCTGCTTTTTCACGACCCAAAGCACCGCGTCGCGGATCAGCTTCAGCGTCTCGATGATGAGCATTTTGACGTCGGTCCAGAAGACGATGAAGACCGCCGCAAGGGTGCCGAGATGAAGCAGTGCTTCAAACAGGGCTGACACATCGGTATTGACATTCAGAATCGAACGGAAGATGGCAAGATGACCGCTGCTGGAGACCGGCAGAAATTCCGTCAGTCCCTGAATGATCCCCATCAGGATCGCCTGAAAAATATTCAATGTGATTCTCCTTTTGTATATACAAAATATCGGGAGTACCCCTATGGTACAATACAGCTTATTGTATCACAAAGCCCCGCTCTTGTAAATCAGAACACCCCATTTTAGGCGCTTCGAACGGGTATTTTTTGACTCGTTTGAAGCGCATTTTCCGCGCTGTTTTTTTCGTCTGATTTTCATCGGAATTTCTTCTGTGTTATGGCTTTTCATTCTTCCGCTATGCTATAATAAAAACAACAAACTGCTTGGAGGTGTCTTATGGCCGGAAAGTATAATATCTGTCTGGATGTCGGCGGAACCAAAGTGCTCGGCGCGATCTTCAACGAAAACCGCGAGATCATCTATCGTCTGAAAAAGCGTTCCACAGAAGGCGGCAATTCCTCTGAAAACGTGGAAGAAGTCATTATCAACGTCGTGGAAGAGATGATCAAGGAGTCCGGGATCAAACGCAGCGAGATCAACGCGATCGCTTCCTGTGCCCCCGGCGTCATCGACCAGGACAAAGGAATCGTTCTCTTTACCCCGAACCTTCCCTGGCGCAACTATGATATGCGCAGCTCCATGGAGAAGAAATTCGGTGTGCCCTTCTATGTCGGCAACGACGTGAATCTGGGTGTGCTCGGAGAATACAAATACGGCGCAGCCCGCGGCTACCACAATGTTGTCGGTCTCTTTGTCGGAACCGGTCTCGGCGGCGGCCTCATCCTGAACGATGAGCTGTACACCGGCCATATGTTCAAGGCGGCGGAATTCGGCCATATGGTCCTGAATGACGAAGGCCCGCTGTGCAACTGCGGTCAGCGCGGATGCCTCGAGGCTTTCTCCAGCAAACAGGGCATGAGCGCCTATATTCGCCAGCAGGTCTCACGCGGGCGCAAATGCGTACTCGCCGAGGATGTGCAGGGCGGCGTTTTCCGCAGCAAACCGCTCAAGAAGGCTCTGAAGGCCGGCGACAAAGTCGCAATGGAAGCGGTCGACCGTTCCTGCCATTATCTGGCAGTCGCGACCGGCAACCTGATCAACACCTTCAGCCCGGATCTTGTCCTTTACGGCGGCGGCGTGATCGAAGCCGTAGGCAATATTTTCCTTGAAAAGATCCTCGCGGAAGTTGACCGCTACTGCATGACAGCGATCCGCTCCACCGTCGAGCTCAAGACCGCCGCTCTCGGCGATGATTCGATCCTTTACGGCGACCTTGCCATGATCGAGGAAGCCGAAGGATAAGAGGTGATCCAAACTTCTATAACAGCGTCAAACACCCGGACAGATCATCTGTCCGGGTGTTTTTTTCAGAGATGGGAGTCGCTGGCGGAGAAGGAGTTGTTTTGTTATTTGGCGGATGTACAGTTGTTGTGTGATGGATGTACATTTGTCATGTGTTGGATGTACACTTCTTCAATACGTGAACGCTGCACCACTTTTTGCCTTGAAATGGATGTAAGCTTCTCCAAATCGGGACTTCTACATCCAGATTTTAGTCAAAATGGATGTCGCCTTCCCGAAATTGTGAACGGTACATCCATTTTTCGCTTTTGGTGTGTGTCAGCTTCTCGATATCGTGAACCGTACATCCAAAA
>JAEEGL014174499.1_pt1 | contig 11345 bp, 8 predicted proteins | sample 9134231 | NCBI WGS metagenome assembly JAEEGL01 (sample SAMN16246548, study PRJNA631951) | gut metagenome | biome: gut microbiome; feature: rumen; material: fiber-attached | host: Bos | place: Iran: Karaj | collected 2018-10
ATGCGCTTTCACAGGCGCGCCTTTTTCCGTGTTCAGCAGGGATGCGCAATCTCTGACGTGGACCGCATGGTCGCTCACCCGTTCGAAATTTGCCGTCATCTGCTGCAGAAGACCGAGCAGTCCGCTGTCCTTTTGCGAAAGTGGCAGGGCGCTGAGCTTGAGCAGATAGGTGTCGATTTCGTCCTCAAGCAGGTCGAGCGCCTGCTCGGTTTGTTCAATGCGGTCTGCTGCGTCGCGGTCAAAGGCGTTGAACTGTTCGATTGCCAGAGAGAAGGCAGCTTCACTGTCGCGTGCCATGCGCTGCGCAGCGTTTTTGGCTTGAACAAGCGCCAGCGACGGGTTGACGAACAAACGGGTATCGAGCGCGGTTGTCGGCGCTGTCTGGGCTTCGGGTCCGTCCTTGACCAAAATACAGACCAGCTTTTCCAACAGCCCCGACAGCGGCAGCATCAGCGCCGCCGTGGTCAGCATAAAGCCCGTGTGCAGCAGCGCGATCCAGACCGCGGAGATGCTTTGCTCCGCAGCGGCAGGCACAAACAGACGGAACACGTACCACAAAACAAGGTTGAGCGCAGCGCCGAAGACGTTGAACAACAGGTGGGAGAGCGCGGTCCGCTTGGCGTTTTTGCCGGCGCCGATACAGGAGAGCAGCGCAGTGACGCAGGTGCCGATATGCTGCCCGAGAATGATCGGAACCGCAGCGGCAAAGGTCAGATGCCCCGTCAGCGACAGCGCCTGCAAAATGCCGAGACCGGCGGCAGACGACTGCAAAAGTGCGGTCAGCGCCAAACCGGCAAGCAGACCGAGCAGCGGATTTTCCAGCGCCAGAAAAATCTGCCGGACCTGTTCCATCCCGCCGAGCGGCGCGAGCGCGTCTGCGGCAAAGATCATGCCGTACATCAGCACGGAGAAGGAGAGCAGAATCGTGCCGATATCCTTTTTGCGCTGGTCCCGCACAAACAGCAGCAAGACAACGCCCGCCAGCGCCAGCACGGGCACAAAGGACGTCGGCTTTAAAAACTGCAGGAAAACAAGATCGCTCTGCATCCCTGTCAAGCTCAGCAGCCACACGGTGGCGGTGGTGCCCACGTTGGCGCCGATCACAAGTGGAATCGCCTGGGAAAGCGTTAAAACAGCACCGTTGACCAAACCAACGACCATCACCGTCATAGCGGATGAGGACTGTACCACAGCGGTCAGCAGCGCGCCGAATGCAAAGCCACGTAGCTTGTTGTTGGTAAATTTGGACAGCAGACCGCTCAAAACACCGCCGGCCTTTTTTTCCAGCATATCGCTCATCAGCCGCATACCGAACAGCAGCATGGCAACGCCGCCGAAGAATTGCAGCACATCAAAAATCGTCATAAAATCCCTCCAATGGGTTTTGTTCCATCCTATGATATCAGTTTTTTCCGTTTGCGTCAAGGCGATTCAGCATTCTTGTCGACGAAATGCGATCCGCTTTTAAAAAAAGAAAAACTGCCGCACCGTTGGGGTGCCCTGCGCAAGGAAGTGTCGGTTTTTGAAGGCAAATTCTCCGAAATGCTGCGCCGACAATCCTTGACAGTCGGCAGACTGCCTGCGGCTTGCGGCTTTGCCTTTGCAAAGAATTTGCACTTCAAAAACTGCAAGGCACCCGAAAAGCAGACTGTTTTTGTTGAGAACAAGGAATAAAAAATGAGCAAGACTGACGCCTTGCTCATTTTTTTACACAGTTATTCGCGGAAAAGAGGCGCTTTGCGGGCGGCACTTTCTTACGTAGGGCCCCTTGGCGCGACAGTTTGGAGGCTGGAAATGTTACGCAGCAGCGACCTCTTCGGTTTCGTCCTTTTTGCGGGAGAGGATGAGGTTCGTGATGATGCCGAGAATCAGCGCAGCGGCGATCTCGGTGATGGTGACCTGACCGATCTTGAGGGTCATGCCGCCGATACCTGCAATCAGGATGACGGAGACGACGAACAGGTTCTTGTTCTGACCGAGGTCAACCTTCTGCAGCATCTTGAGACCGCTGACGGCGATGAAGCCGTAGAGGGTGATACACACGCCGCCCATGACGCAGGAGGGGATCGTGGCAAGGAAGGTCACGAACGGGCCAAAGAAGGACACGATGATGGCGAGGATCGCGGTTGCAAGGATCGTAACGACCGAAGCGTTGCCGGTGATGGCTACGCAGCCGACAGATTCGCCGTAGGTGGTGTTCGGGCAGCCCCCGAAGATGGCGCCGACCATGGAACCGACGCCGTCACCCAGCAGGGTGCGGTGCAGACCCGGTTCTTCCAGCAGGTCGTGGTTGATGATGGAGGACAGGTTCTTGTGGTCGGCAATGTGCTCTGCAAAGACCACAAACGCAACCGGAATGTATGCCACGGCGATGGTGGCGATGTATTTGCCGTCGATGGCAGACAGACCCTTGGCAGCCTTCAGGAAGGTGAAGTCGGGGACCCACTGCATATTCTGGAAGAGGGAGAAATCAACGATCATCAGGCTTTCGTTGCCGGTCTTCATACCGATCAGCGTGAAGCAGGTGGCAACCGCATAGCCGGCGACGATACCGATGATGAACGGAATCAGACGCGCCATTTTCTTGCCGAAAACGGAGCAGATCATAATGACGAACAGGGTGACCAGTGCGCAGATGAAACCGACCCAGCCGTGTGCGCCCATCACGAACGCACTGCCGTCGTTTTCTGCAAAGTGCAGCGCATCGCCGACTGCGTTGCCTGCAAGCGACAGACCGATGATGGCAACGGTGGGACCGATGACGACTGCCGGCATCAGCTTGTTGATCCATGCGACGCCCGCGAATTTCACGATGAGGGCGATCACAACATAGACAAGACCGGCAAAGATGGCGCCGATGATGATGCCTGCGTAGCCTGCTTCCGTGGACACGGCGCCGGCAAAGGCAGCGAACATGGAGCCGAGGAAGGCGAAGGACGAGCCGAGGAACACCGGGCTGCGGAACTTGGTGAAGAGCAGGTAAACGATGGTGCCGACGCCTGCACCGAACAGCGCCGCCGATTGGCTCATGCCGTTGCCGACAATGGCGGGCACGGCGATGGTCGCTGCAAGGATGGCAAGCAGCTGCTGGAACGCGAAGACGATCAGCTGACCGAATTTGGGTTTGTCTTTGATTCCGTAGACAAGATTCATGATTTGGTACCTCCTGAAATTTTGACTTTATCCTTCAGCGCCGTAGCGCATAAAGACCTTATTGCTTTTCAATCGTGACGCAGGCCGTCTCTTCAAACGGCGGGATCTGCACGTGAATGCGCTCCTCGCGCGAGGTGGGAATGTTTTTGCCAACGTAGTCCGCGCGAATCGGCAGTTCGCGGTGACCGCGGTCCACAAGCACGGCAAGCTGAATTTTGGCGGGGCGTCCGTGGGCAAGAATGGCGTCGATCGCCGCGCGCACGGTGCGTCCGGTATACAGCACGTCGTCCACGATGATGACGATCTGGTTTCTGACGTCGAACGGCAGCTGCACTTCGTTGAGCGTGGCGTCCGCTTCAATGTCGTCGCGGTAGCGGGTGATGTCGAGCGTGCCGGTTTTGACCGCCGCGCCGAGCTTTTCCAGATTGTGCGCAATGATCTGCGAGAGCTGTTCGCCGCGCCGCTTGATACCGACGATACAAAGGTCCTGTGTGGATTCGTTGCGTTCAATGATCTCGTGGGCAATGCGCATCAGCGCACGGTCCATGCCGATGGCGTCCATGACTACCGAATACAACCGCGTTTCCTCCTTTCGGACAAGAAAAAAATCCTGCCGCGAACCGGCAAGACTGCAAGGCGCAGGGATATCCTGCGAAAGCTATGATTCTTGTCGGTCTCTCCGTACCGCCTTTAAAGAAGATGTTACCTGTATTATACGATAGCGGACGCAAAAAGTAAAGCCCCTTTGTCTGAAAAAAGACGATTTGTGAAAAATGTCAAAAAGCTCCGAAGACACTGTACGGTTTTTGGCGTGCAGATAAAAAAAGAAAACCCCCAGCGATTGCCGGGAGCCCCCATCTCGATCAGAAAACCGGTTCAGTTCTTGCCGGTACCCTCATCCTTTTTGAAAAAAGAAATGAGCTTCAAAAGAAAATCCAAAACGATCTGAATATAGCTCAAGCCTTTATCCATAACGGCGCTTACCTCCTTCGAAAACAGTCGGGTCTATCTATGCTTGAAACACTAGAATACCATTCATAAACTGATTATAATGGATTTTTTTCAGAATGTCAATAAAAAATTCAAAAAATGTTAAAAAATTGCCTTTGGCAAAAAAAGACTGCAATACAAAAGTATCACAGCCTTATTGTACAAATCAACCTAAAAGCAGGTTAAACGTGTCGGATGGTCATTCCTGTGTGGTTTCGGAAAGGGAAGGCTCCTGCGTGCGTTCAAACAGAACATTGTCGGCCGGCGAGCAGATATCGATCGACCGGGACAGCACGTTCATATGCACGCTCTGGTGTTCGCCGCCGTATTCGCCGTCGAGCGTCCAGGCGATCGGCTGTTCCGTCGTGATGCGGACCTGGCTCGTTTTCAAAAGGATGATGCGTTTGCCGTCGTATTCCTTTTTGCGGATCTTGTTGAGCAGCGAGGGCGCCTCCGTAAACCGCGCTTTGCGAACCAGCAGCACTTCAAAAAAGCCGTCGTTGAGCTTGACCTCCCGCTTGTTCAGCCGGAAAATGCCGGAGATGGAGGTGGAATTGGAGATGGAGCCGAAGGAAAAGTCGCCTTCCAGCTCGCCGCCGTCATATTCGATCTTCATATGGGTGGAGCTGATGTTTTTCCATTCCTTGAAAAAGCCGTTGAGCAGATAGGCGAAATGCCCGAACATGTTTTTCATCCACTGCTTGGTGTTATAGGACGAACGGGTAAATGCGCCGAAGGCTGCCACGTAGGAATAATAGCGGTTGTTGAACAGACCGATATCGTAGGTGTTGAAATGCCCCTTCTTGATCAGATCCGTCGCTGCGGTCACATCGCGCGGAATGCCGAGCGTGGAGGCGAGGTCGTTGGTGGAACCGGTCGGGATATAGCCGATCGGGATTCTGCGCGGCAGATCCATGACGCCGTTGATGGTTTCGTTGAGTGTGCCGTCACCGCCGCAGCAGATCACAAGATCTTTGCCGGCGGCGAAATCTTTCACGATTTGTGTGGCGTCGCCGTGCCCTTTGGTATTGTGAATGTCAAATGCATAGGCGTCCGCCGGGAAGTGGTTGACAACATCCAGCGCACTGACACGCGTACTGGAGCGGCCGGCGCAGGGGTTGACGATCAGAAGAATTTGTTTTTTCGTTTGTTCCATAGGCAAAACCTCTCACTTGAGGAATCAATTTCCGATTTGCTCTATTGTACGACAATCCAATGGTTTTGTCAATCCATTTTTTCAGGACTGCCGTCTGAAGCGGCTTCATGCACCGACAGCCACATGCGCGCATACGGCACGCCGGCGAGTGATTCCAGCATCCGCTTTTCTTCGTCACTCACGTCGGCAAAGCCGTTCTCGCGCTTTTGCCGGATCTTTTCTTTGACCAGCGCGTGCTTTTCCCGGGTCAGATCATAGCGCAGAATTGCCAAAAGCGCAAGGGTTAAAAAGCAGATCGGAATCAACGTGAAGCATAAGCTGACGCCGAACACGGCGCGCGGCGTCTGTTCAAGCGCGGTTTTTGCCGTGTCGAAGCCGAAGAGCCCGAGCAGCTTGCCGATGCCGAACGCCGCAAAGCCCGAGACAAACTTTTTGATAAACGTGGAAAACGTGGCAATCACACCCTCGCGCCGCTCGCCGGTAATCATCTCGTCCACGTCGGTCACATCCGGAAAGATGTTGCTCTGCACGCTCGCCATGCCGGCAAGGCCGATCCCGTAGAGAAACTCCACGGCAAAGATCATCACACGGCTCGTGGTGCCGCGACCGAACCATGCGAGCAGCAGCGCGCCGATGGCAACCGGCACGAACACCTTGGCGGGCAGCTGTTTTGATTTGCGGATGGAAAAGAAGTATGCCGGAAAAAAGCCGAGCGCTTCGCCGATGCCGGAGACGAGAATCAGCATGGAATAGCTGCTTTCCTGGTGCAGCACCGTTTTGAGAAAGTAATAGAAGCACTGCGAGACGAACGCCGACGAAAACAGCGTGAAGAAGCCGAACAGAAAGTAGCGGCGGAACACGCGGTTTTGCAGCACGCTTTTGTATTGCCCGATGAACGCGCGCAGGTCGAGCGGTTCGTGGTGCTGTCCGAGCGACGACGGTTCCGATGTGCCTTTATAGGTGAGAATCAGCGGCAGACTCGTCCACAGGCACAGCACGGCGCCCATCACGGCGAACCGTGTGCGGTGGGCGGGGGAGAAGGTCGGCGTTGTAATCAGACCGTTGATCCCGCCGAGCACCATCGCCGCCACAAAATAGGACGTGTAGCTCGCCACGGCGTCCATGACGGTTTTCACCGCGTTGAACTGCGTGCGCAGATTGTAGCCCGGCGCCAGCTCCGGCAGCATTGCCGTGTGCGGCACGCTGATAAAGGTGGACACGGTTTTGTAGAACATATAGGCGAACACATACCACCACATGGTGCGGCTGCTGTTGCCCGCGGCGGAGATCCCGAAGGAATACCACATCATGAAATAGGCGATCACGGCGAACGGGATGCCCCATTTGAGGTAGGGACGGTGCCGCCCGTCCCTGTGGCGGGTGCGGTCGGTGATGATGCCCATGAGTGGATCGGTGACGGCGTCGATGACGCAGGAAAACAGCGCCACCGTGCCGTATTGCGAGGTGGACAGTCCTTCCACGTCGGTCAGGAACGGCAAAAGATAGCTGCCGAGCACATACGGACCGCCGCCGGTAAAGAAGATGGCGGAGTTATAGGCAATCATCGGGCGCAGCTTTGTGCCCGGTTCCACACCGATCAGCTGCAGCAGTTTATTTCCGAACGATTGCATACGGGGAGCCAAGTGCATACGATCCCTTCTTTCGCGCTGTTACGGCAGCAGATAGCCGACGATGAACAGCTTCTTTGTTGTAACGAGCGATCTCACGTCGTGCGGCACGGGTACGGTTTTGCTGTTGAACTTGTTGTATTCCACGATCTGCTGTTTTTCTTTGTCCCATTGCACCATCACGGTGTGGAGCGAGCCGAACACACGCCGCCGGTTCCAGAACGACAGCACGCCGCAGCGGTGTTCTTTCAACGCGTTGAAAAAGGCGTTATAGTCATACGTCTTTTCGAACGGGATGGCGTGGCTTTTGAAATAGCGGTCGAGCAGCAGGGGATTGGAGCCGAAAAAGCCGCACGCGACCGAAGACTTCGGATACATCTCCAGACAGATGTCCGCAAGCGGTTCGTGTTTGCCGAGCGCGTGGGCGGCGTTATACAGCGCGATCATTTCGCAGCCGTTCCACGCCATATGGTAAAAGCCGTATTTCATTTTGGCAACCTCGCCTGCGCCCTGTCCGTTGATATAGCCGTTGCCCGGATCGAATTGCAGATTGTGGTTGTAGTTTTGTTTTTCCAGCATGGCGGACACTCCTTTGCCTGATTCTGGTTTCATTATAAAGGGCGCGCGGTTTCCCGTCAACTACGTGCGGTCTAATTTCAAACTTTTTAAAAAGAGAAGTTGTCAATATAAACAAATTATTTCATATCAGTTTATACATTTTGACAAAAAGGTAGAAAACAATCTTTTTGTTTCAAAAGGCTTGCTTTTTTGAAAAAACGGGTGTACTATATACACGCAGTCAGATGAGCAGCAACTCACTGACCGCCTGAATTTGACAGTTTCTCATAATGTTTTCTTCGTATTTTCTCCTAATGAAAGCCACCCGGTTCTGCCGGGTGGTTTTCATTTTATCCGGAAGTTGCTTTTTCGGAAAAGATGCGGTATAATACTGAAAAACCAACCGGTTCCGGAAAGGGAGGTTCGCGTATGCGGGATAGAAAACCACTGGCAGCGTTGCTGCTTCTTGCGCTGCTGGTTTGTCTTAGCGCGTGCAAAGCGCGGGAAACCCCTGTGCTGACCGTCGACGGTGTGCCGGTTTCCGCGGGCGTCTATCAATATTACCTGCATGACGCGCTGCGCCACCCGGCACAGTACGGATTGGAGGACGGCAACGAGGACGCCGCAAAGGCGCAGGCAGAGCGGTGCTGCAGGCAGCTGGTGGCGCTGGATACCTATCTGAAAGAGAACAAAATCACGGTCCGCGCCGATCTCAAACGCGACGCCGCTTCACAGGTGGAAGGGCAGTGGGCGCTGTTCGGCGCACACTACCGTGAACTTGGTATGACAAAACCGGACCTGACGCGCATTCTGATGTTTGACGCGCAGAAAAAGCAGCTGGTGCAAACGCTGTTCGGCACCGGCGGCAAACAGGAGGTCGCGCTGAAAACGCTGAAAGAAAGCTTTTCCAAACTCTATGTCGGCTTCAAAGCGTTTGAAGGTGCCCTGACAAAGCAAAACGAACAGGGCGAAACGGTGGAACTGACCAAGGCAGAGCAAAAGGCGCTCAAAGAATCCTTCCGCCAGATGGCAAACCGCGCCAACAGCGGCACCGATCTCGACGCGCTGTTTGCCGAATACAGTGAAACGCAGGGTCTGGTGGTCACAAGTCCGCTGTCGGTCAGTATCATGAAGGACGGCGACCCGATGTATGACGCGGATTTCTTTTCGCAGGTCAGCGCCCTCAAGCCCGGCGAAACGGGCGTGATCGCGGCGACCGGCAGTTTGTATCTGCTGCAGCGTGTGGACATCACCGCGAGCGACGACGACGCATTCGAAGCCTACCGCGACGAGGTGCTCTATCGCGAGAAGATGGCGGATGTGGAAAAAAGTGTGGCAAAGCTCGGCGAAGAAACCGTGATTGTGTGGGAAGAATAGAAGGGAAATGTGCGCCGTGATCAAACCTATAGCAGAAAGCGATATCGCGGCATGCGCCGCTTTGATCAGAACATCTTTTGGAACCGTTGCGGATACCTTTGGATTCACTGCAGAAAATGCGCCGCGGTTTACTGCTTTTGCGGTGACAGAAGAAACACTTTTGCGTCAATTTGCAGAAAAGCGCAGGTGGATGATTGCATATTATTTGGATAACGGCGTGATTGCGGGGTATTATTCTTTACTTTTGCAAAAGCATTCTGTATGTGAACTCAACCATCTTTGCGTTTTGCCGCCGTTGCGGCAGCAAGGCGTCGGCGGCGCTTTGCTCCGGGATGCGTTTCAACGTGCACGTAACGCCGATTGCAAAACAATGAAAATCAGTATCGTAGAAGAAAATGCGCCATTGAAACAATGGTATGTGAAAAACGGATTTGTCCACTTGGGTACAAAGAAGTTCGAGTTCTTTCCTTTTACATGCGGATATATGGAAAAGATGTTATAAACAGCAGGGCAGGATTCATGCGGAATCCTGCCCTCACTTTATGTTCCGATGATCTTTAAATCGCCTTGAGCAGCGCCGGCAGCTTCATGATCGCCGACGGGATGCCCTTGACCAGTTTGCCGAGACCCTTGGCGGACGACTTGTCGTCGTTGAGGATTTCCAGCAGACCCTGCGCCATCTCTTCCGAGAACACGCCCATCGACATCGCGATGAAGTTGCGGATCGGAATCTGCAGCGCCATGGCGGCGATCATCTTGCCGTCGCCGTTTTCGGCGGAGCCGAACTTGCTCATCGCGCCCGAGATCAGCTTGCAGATGCGACCACCCCATTTGGTGTCGATCGCGTCGTTCAGGCAGCAGTAGATGTCGATCGGCTTGCCGGGGGCGCGGGTGTCCGCCGGCAGCTCGCCGTAGATGGCGGCGAAGTCGTCGCGCGAAATGTTTGCCACATCGTCATAATACGCGGGCGCCACGGCGCGGTAGTCGGGAATCTCTGCGGCTTCGGCCTTCACGGTCAGCGTTGCCTGCAGCTTGATATCGCGCGAGGAGGCGCCGACGAGGATGTCGAACTTGCCGCTTTCCACGCACCAGTCGTTGGTGTTGACGTTGAAGAACGCGAACGCGCGTTTGTCGAGCGTGATGGAAACTTCCTTTGTTTCGCCGGGTTCGAGCCAGACCTTCTGGAAGCCTTTGAGCTCCTGCACCGGACGGAAGATGGTGCTTTCCTTGTCGGCAACATAGAGCTGCGCGATCTCCGCGCCGGCAACTGCACCGGTGTTTTTGACGTTGAACGTCGCGGTTACGGTGCTCGTGTCCTGCATCGTCTTTTTGTTGAGCTTCAGATCGCTGTATTCGAACGTGGTGTAGGACAGTCCGAAGCCGAACGGGAACAGCACGTCCTTCTTAGCGGCATCGTAATAACGGTAGCCGAGGTAGACCGATTCTCTGTGTTCGCTGGTGACCGGACCGCCGGGATAGTTGCCGAAGGTCGGGTTGTCGGCGTGGGCAATCGGGTAGGTTTCGGTCGTTTTGCCGCTCGGGTTGACTTCACCCAGCAGAATGCGCGCCACCGCCGCGCCGCCGGCTTCACCGCCGAGACCGGCGTTGAGCAGACCTTTGACCTCGCTGACCCACGGCATTTCGACCACGCTGCCGCCGGAGAGGACGACCACGGTGTTCGGGTTGGCTTTTGCCACTTCGAGGATCAGGTTGTTGTGGCAATAGGGCATGCGGATGTCCACACGGTCATAGCCTTCGCCCTCGAACTCCTCTGTCAGACCGGCAAAGACCACGGCGACGTCCGCTTCCTTCGCCTGCCGCACCGCTTCGGCAACCAGCGCGTCGTCCACAACGTCTTTCTTTTTATCATAGCCCTTGGCGTAGGTAAAGTTCAGACCGCGTTTGCCAAGCTCCCAGTAGGCGTTGTCAATCTGGAACGGATTGACAACGGACGAGCCTGCGCCCTGATAGCGCGGGAACTTTGCCATTTCGCCGATGATAGCGACCTTTGCGCCTTTTTTCAGCGGCAGAATGTTATCGTCATTTTTGAGCAGCTGCATCGACTGCTCCGCCACCTCCTGCGCCAGTGCATGGTGGGCAGGCTGGTCAAAGTCGTGCACCAGTTCGAGCTGTGGCTTGCTCTTTTCGATGAGGGCGATCACGTTGTCGACCGCCGCATCCAGCACGTCCATCGGCAGCTCGCCGCTTTCCACGGCCGCAAGAATCTTCTTTTCATTATAGCTGCCGCTCGACGGCATTTCGAGATCCGTGCCGGCCTTGAGACCCGGCACACGGTCCACGGACGCACCCCAGTCGGTGATGAACAGCCCGTCAAAGCCCCACTCGCCGCGGGCGATCTCCTGCTGCAGATGCACCTGCTCGGAGCCGTATACGCCGTTGACCTTGTTGTAGCAGTTCATGATCGTCCAGGCCTTGCCTTCCCTGACGGCGTTCTCAAACGCGGTGAGATACAATTCGCGCAG
>JAEEGL014191533.1_pt1 | contig 11345 bp, 9 predicted proteins | sample 9134231 | NCBI WGS metagenome assembly JAEEGL01 (sample SAMN16246548, study PRJNA631951) | gut metagenome | biome: gut microbiome; feature: rumen; material: fiber-attached | host: Bos | place: Iran: Karaj | collected 2018-10
CGCCGCATCGATCACAATACCTGTTTTTTCCCATTCCGCAAGCGTCTCGTTCCGTTCAAAAACCATCAGCGCACCGGTCTTGACGCGTCCCATGGCAAAAGCCGCTTTTACAATCTCATTGATGGTCTGGTCCGAATAACGCCCTTTCTGCTTATTGGCGTCGGAACTCAGGAAAGAGAAAAAGATGTTTTTCTGTCCCAGCTGCTCCAGTGCCCGGCGCAGTTCCGGCTGCAATACCACTACCATTACCATGAGCAGTACGGAAAAGCTCTTCTCGGCGATCCACAGGATCGTGGACATGTTAAAAATGGCCGCAAGGAACAAAAAACCAAGGATCACGATCAGACCCTTGAGTAATGACCACGCTTTCGTTTTGCGGATCCAAACCATAATATGGTAGACCACAAAAGATATGATCGCGATCTCAACCACGTCCGTCAGTTGGATCTTCGGGACGTGGATACTTTCAATATTCTCCTGTATAAAAGAATACACCCGGTCAAACATACGTCAGCTTATTCCGTTCCGCCTTTATTCTTGTTTCTTTCTGCTCTTGCCTTGGCTGCAGCTGCCTTCTCGATCTCGGTCAGCCGTTCCCGGCGATCCGTCCCCGCCACTCTGTCCGGCATAATGATACGCTTGGTACTGTTGCGGCTGCTGCTTACGGTCGTCTCACGTTCTCTGGTCGTCGCCGTACGACGCACCCTGTATTCCTGCGCATCCCTGCTTCCCTTCGCGTTTCCTGATGCTTTTTTACCGCCTTCTCCCGAAGAGGTGCGTTCTTGTCCCTTAATCTTCTTTACTTTGCGATCCGCCAGGGAAACCGTATTCTTCGGAATCGCTTTTACATAGTAATAATACTCATCGTCCTCAAACTGGACTTTTTCCGTTCGTGTATAATCCACATTAAACACGAAGAATTGCAGGATCAGTCCTACCACCAGCGCGATCAGGCTGCCGATGATCAGTGCCGGAATCTTGATCCAGGTTTCATATTTCAGATCGCCCACCAGGATCACAACGATATCCACCAGCATACCCGTGATCATCGCGATCGTCCAGCAGTGGTCCACCGGAAGTCTCCGGATCAGATATACCACCAGGATCGTGATCGCAAAAGCAGCGATCAGCACCTGCATTTCACGGTTCTTCATCAGCGCATCGATCAGCATGCGGAACTTTTCCAGCGCAAAGACCGGATCACTTTCCAGTGTTTCCAGTGCGGTCCGGTTTACCGAGATGTAACGGAGCAGGTAATAGGTCACTACGCCGCATCCCGTGGAGATCATCGAACTCGGAGCGCCTACCAGTCCTGCACAAAGCGGCACCACATAAGGGATCTTGAGAATAAAACACAGCGGTGTCATCACCAGCAGGATCGTATCTTTTGCCGCAAAGCGGAAATACAGCAGGAACATCAGCATAAACAGGATCCCTGCCGCAACTACCGTTTCCAGCGATACCGCATAGAGGTGCAAAAGTATCACAAAGGTACTGACCACCACCACAAAATTAACCGGAAAGAAAGAACAGAAAAGCGCGACCACCAGTACGATCGCCGGATTGCTGAGTACAGAAGCATATCCGATGCTCTTGTTGATCATTGTCAAAGCCAGGAATGCCAGCAGAAACTTCAGTACCGGTCGGCAGAATCCTTCGTATCTGCTGTAAAAACTCTTGATCTGTTCACGTATCATTAATAACTGTGCCATAACTACCACTACTCTTCCGTAAGTTTTTCCTGTGCAGCTTCTTTTTTGTACATTGCACGCAGTCTGCGCAGGTTATTATAATATATCTGCAGATTTCTTCTGGCTCTGCTGTATCGTACTACATATACGATATATGTGATCAATGCATAGACCCCTACCATGATCAGATACCGGGTCAGCAGCACTTTACCAAACGCCAGCCAGTCGATCTCATACAAATTTGCCATAAATTCCTCAAATTCATAGACGAGATACACGCCAACGATCAATGCGAAGGCGATCGTTCCGTATATGATCGATTTAATGATCTCTTTGGCGATATAATCACTACGGAAATAGGTGCCTATGGCCATACTCCGCTTTCCTTCTCCCACCTCGAAAGCGGCCATACGGGTCATCAGTTTTACTCTTGCTTCATTCAGCATAACTGCCAGTCTTACTCCTGATCGTTCTTAAAATATTCAATTGCGGAAGGTGTGCATTTTATTGCCGGACGCCCCATGCTTATCTCCTCCGCCCGAGGAACTTCCGGAATCTGCCGGTCTGCCGACAGAACTGAAGGTGTTCGCCTGGTTCTTTTTGCACTTTTCGCAATAGCGCCCCGTAAAGATCGGTACCCCGCAGGTCTCACAATAGATCTTGACCGGCGAATCCGTGGCGAAGATCAATCGCTCTTCCCGGATCCACTGCTCGATCTGCCGCTGTTCCACGCCGCAGTTTTGCGCGATCTCGTTGATCTTGGCGCTCTTATTCTCACGGATAAATGCCTTTACTTCTTCAAATTTCTTCTCCAAAGCTTCTTTACAGCTCGGGCAGACCGGAGGGCCCGCCACATAATTAAACATCTTTCCGCATTTTCTGCAATTCCGTACGTTCATAACGCTTCTCCTTCTCCTGTAACCCCTGATCACATGCCGGATCCGATAGACAGAGCCGCATAGTAGACTCTCTTCACCCCGCATGCCCGTAGCCCCCGCGCTATTTCATCAATCGTTGTGCCCGTCGTATAGATATCGTCGATGAGCATTACTACTTCTGATTTTACAACATCTTGGGTAATATGGAAAGCATTTTTTATATTGCCCCGCCGCTCGGAAGCGTTCAATTCCTTCATCGGTCTGGTTTTTCGCACTCTGCGTACCAGATCCGTTCGGACGGGGATCCCGCTATATCTGCCGATCACCTCCGCGAGCGCCGCGGCCTGATTGTACCCCCGCCGGCGTTCCTTTCCGGGATACAGCGGCACCGGAATCAGCACTTCCGGGCGCCATGCCGCCAGTTCCCGCCGCATATGCGCAGCCATTTCCCGGCCGAAAAACGCAGCATATTCCCTGCGTCCCGCGTATTTGAAGCGGTACACAGGCAGGCGTACCGAACCATACTCATACAGAGCGAACCCTTTTTCGTAATAATGCTTCCGTCCCTTACAGTTTCTGCAGTATTCTTCCGTCTCGTCCAAAACCGGCCCGCCGCATTTTAAGCATTTCGGCTCCCGGATATACCGCATTTTTCCGATACAGTCCCCGCATATGCCCCGTTTCTTGTCGGCGCTGTCCAAAACACCGTCGCAGGCCGCACAGCGGGACGGGTATACCAGTTCCCGCAGGACTTCTCTTATCGCACGCAGTCTCAAAGCATCTCTCCTCCGGCCACCGGCATCTTCTTCTCGCAGATCCGCTCCCGCAGGGAGGTATAGCGCCGCTGGATATAATCGGTATCGATCATCTGCTGTACCGTCTGACTGCTCCCGATCAGGATCACGCACTGTTTCGCCCTGGTCACGGCCGTGTACAGAAGATTGCGCGTCATCAGCATCCGCGGTCCGGAAAGCAGCGGCAGGATCACCACCGGATACTCGCTGCCCTGCGATTTATGAATGGTCACCGCATACGCCAGCTCCAGTTCTTCGAGCTTCTGAAACTCATAATACACCGTCCGGCCGTCATCAAATACCACTTTCATCAGTTTCAGATAGTTATTGATCTCGCGGATCGTCCCGACATCCCCGTTGAAAACCCCTTTCCCGTTCTCCACAGCGACATTGTACTGCCCGACTACTTCCCATTCCAGTTCATAATCGTTCCGGATCTGCATGACACGGTCGCCCTCGCGAAAGACCGTATCCCCGTAACTGCATTCCAGCTTATTCTCCTCCGCCGGATTCAGACGCGCCTGCAGGATACTGTTGAGTCCCTCCACGCCGAGGGCACCCTTACGCATCGGGGTCAGCACCTGGATATCTTCCCCGCTTAACCCCAGTTTCCTGGGGATCACATCCCCCATCAGTTTGATCATATACTCACTGACCACTTCGGCCGTAGGCTTCTCCAGTAAAAAGAAGTCGGAATACTTTTGTGTCAGATCCAGCTTTTCTCCATGATTGATCCGGTGGGCATAATCCACGATATGGCTCTCGTCCGACTGCCGGTAAACGCGCTGCAGCAAAGCCGTCGGAAACGCCCCACTGTCCAGCAGATCCTTCAGCACCTGCCCCGGCCCCACGCTGGGCAGCTGGTCCACATCCCCCACCAGGATCAGCTGGCAGCCCTCACTGACTGCCGACAGCAGTGCCTTCAAAAGATGGATGTCTACCATGCTCACCTCATCCACGATCACGCAGTCTGCTTCCAGCGGTTCCGATTCATTGCGCCCGAAAAAGACCCGGCCGCCTTCCTCCCCGTCCAGATCTCCTCCGATCTCCAGCAGACGGTGGATCGTCTGCGCGTCATAGCCGGTTGCTTCTTTCATACGTTTGGCCGCACGTCCGGTCGGTGCTGCCAGTGAAAACGCTCTGCCTTCCCGCTCCATACAGCCGATGATCGCGTTGATCGTTGTCGTTTTTCCCGTTCCCGGTCCGCCGGACAGCAGAAACACGCCGCTGTTCATACATGTTACCACGGCTTTCCGCTGCAGTTCATCCAGGGTCAGCCCCAAGGCTGCCTCCACTTTTTCCAGCGCTTTTTCATCAAAACCGTCGGAAACAAATCCATCCCGCAGCCCCAGCAGACGTTCCGCGCAGTAATGCTCTGCCTGATAATAGCTCCGGATATATACCCGGCCGCCGTCACTGCCGTTTTTGAGCGTGATCTTCTGTTCCATTGCCAGCGGCGCCAGCTGCTCCCGCACCTGTTCTGCCGTTACGCCCAGCATCTCCGCCGTACGTTCACACAAAGTATCTTCCGGGCAATAGCAATGCCCCTCTGCTGCGAACTGCTGCAGAAAATACTGCAGCCCGCACTGAATACGATACTCGGAATCCGCTGCGATCCCGGCTTTCTGCGCGATGCTGTCCGCTTTTTTGAAGCCCACCGCCGGGATTTCCTCCGCCAGCTGGTACGGATTGTTCTTCATGATCCCGTACAGCCCGTTCCCGTATTTCTGATAGATCTTATCTGCCAGAGCCTGCGTGATCCCAAACTGCTGCAGATACAGCATCGCGCTGCGCTGCTCCCGCTTGGCCACCAGCTGGTCCGTGATCTCCCTTGCCTTCCGTACGGAAATCCCCTTGATCTCCGCCAGCCGCTCCGGCTCTTCCTCTATGATACGGAACGTATCTTCTCCAAACCGTTCCACGATGCGCGCCGCCATCTTTTCTCCCAGGCCTTTGATCGCGCCCGATCCCAGATACCGGATCACAGCCACCGTTCCTTCCGGTGCCACCGCGCGGATTGCCGTAAACTTAAACTGCTCCCCATAGGTCGAGTGTTCCACATACTCGCCATCCATCTCGACACTCTCGCCCGCTCCATACTCCCGGGCCGTACCGACACAGGTCTCCCGCCCCTGATCCGTGATAACGCGCAATATCTTATAACCGGTCTCCTCACTTTCCCAGGAGACCTCATCTATATAACCTTTAATCGTTTTCATATACTTTCCTTTTACAATAGGGAAGGAGGCGAAACGCCTCCTGTAATAAGATAAGGTGCTTTATTCTTCGGTACCGCCGTTCCCGGTGATCCCCTGCTCCGCCGCATTCTTTGCGAGGAGTTCTTCCATCGTGATGCCGGAATTTCGTTTCATCTGCTCGAACATCTGCATTGCCAGACTGTTGCTTCCCAGATTCTGCTCCGTCATCTGCTCTGCCGTTTTGGTAATGGCGCTATCCATAAAATAGTCCACCTGCGGACTCTTATCACCGTCCGAAAAGACCTCCGAAGCCGATTTCATCGACTTGATCACCTGCTCCCAAAGGTAGGTTTCAAAAGCCTTGCAGGCATCCAGCATCTCTTCATCCGATTTGGCTGCCTGCGCATTGCTTCCCAGTTTCCGGGCATTCTGCGTCGAGGCCAGTGATGCGGAATAATCAGTTAATTTCGAAATATCCCCAAAATCCATAGATCATACCTCTTTTAGTGGACCATATTTATTGTCCGCAATCAGCTTAAGCAATTTTATTGCTTAAGCTGATTGGCCTGCTGCATCATCGTGTCCGTTGTTGTGATCACGCGGGAGTTGGCCTCATATGCACGCTGTGCCACAATCAGATTGACCATTTCGTCTGCCAGCTGTACATTGGACATTTCCACATATCCCTGGACCACCTTGCTCTTTTCCAGATTTTTGTTGGTAAACTCATTTAAAGCCTTGCCGCTGGACTCCGTCTCCAGATAGAGCGAACCACCCTGCTTCTCCAGTCCGGCCGGGTTATTGAACTGCCACAGGCCGATCTGCGGTCCCATATCCTTGGGATTGTTATCCGCATCCGGATACATAAACTTTCCGTCCTGGGTGATCGTGATCCTGCTCGTGGTATACTCCCCGGTAAAACGGATCGGCTGGCCCTTGGTGTCCAGTACCGCATTTCCTTCCGAATCGGTCAGCTCCATACCATTGGATGTGGTTGCCCAATGAAAATCACCGTTTCTGGTGTAGCCCACAGTCTTGTCTGCCAGCTGTACCGCAAAGAATCCCTGCCCTCCGATGGCAAAAGCCGAAGTACTGTCTGATTCCTGAAATGACCCCTGGCGGAAAATCGTGGTAATGGAGGAACTGCGCACACCGAGGCCTACCTGGGAATCGATGGGCTTGGTATCGCCGTTCGCCGTCGTGGTCTTTGTCTGCAATTCCTGATACAGGAGGGATTTGAACTCCATCTGACTGGTCTTGTAACCCGTCGTATTAACGTTTGCGATATTATTAGAGATCGTATCTACCGCTGTCTGCTGCGCCAGCATACCGGTTGCCCCGGACCACAAAGAACGTACCATATCGTATTCCTCCTTATCTTAGATCTGCTAAAGCCGTCCGCCTCTTACCCCTGCAATCTGCCCAGCTGTGTTGCGGTCTGCAGTGAGGTATCGTAAGTCTGTATCACTTTTTGATTTGCTTCGTACTGTCTGGATACTGCGATCATCTGCACCATCTCGGATACCACCTGTACATTGGAGGTTTCCAGATACCCCTGAAAGATCTGGCCATCCGCCTCGATCTGTTCTGCTCCCTCCACGGGATAATAGTAGTTTTCTCCGTAATGCTCGATATAATTATAATCCGCAAAATCCGTAAGCTGGAACTGCGCCACCTTCTTACCGTCCTGGAAGAGATAGCCCTGCGCATCCGCAACCACCTCTTTGGTCGGGTCCAGCTTGATCCGCTCCGTTCCGGAGCCCTTTTTCCCGAGCACAAAATCTCCGTCCGTCGTTACCAGGTAACCGTCCTTGGTCATCTGGAAATTACCGTCCCGGGTGTAGAAGGTAGCATCCTCGCCGGCCTTATTGGTAAATTCCACCATAAAGAAGCCCTTGCCGCCAATCGCAAAATCCATCGGCACATCCGTCACCTGCAACGAACCTTCCGAAAAATCCGTATAACTCTCTCCTATTTTTACTCCGGGATTTGCCTGACCGATCCGTCTGGCAAAACGATAGGGATCCGAATCGTCCCTGATCTTGTCCACAAGCACGGAATCGAAGGACTGGCTGGTAAGCCCTTCCTTCTTAAAGCCCGTGGTATCGGCATTGGCCAGGTTATTCGCCAGCGTGTCCATCCGCTTTTGTTCCTGGATCATGCCCGTATATGCAGTATAGAGACCTTTCAGCATATTACCTGCCTCCTGTTAAAATGCCTGCGGCCTCCATGCCTATGTCATGCTTCGTCTTTAAACTCTGTAAGGAAGTCAAAATACTTTCCTGTACCGATTGCTACACAGGTCATCGGCTCGTCCGCGGTCATCGTATTGATATGCGTACGCTCCTCGATCAGTTCCTCCAGTCCGCGCAGCATAGCACCGCCGCCCGTCAGAACGATCCCCCGGTCCATAATATCTGCAGCCAGCTCCGGCGGGGTTTCCTCCAGAACCTTGCAGATCGCATCCAGGATCTGTGTCGTTGCTTCCTTCAAAGCTTCATATGTCTCATCCGAAGACACTCTTACCGTCTCCGGCAGACCGGTCACGAGATTTCGTCCTCTTACATCCATGTAATCCACTTCATCCCGTTTATAAGCAGTACCGATATTGATCTTTACATCTTCCGCAGTGCGCTCACCGATCAGAAGATTGTATTTTTTTCGCATATAATTGGCGATGGCTTCATCAAAATGATCCCCCGCCTTGGGAACCGAGGTGCTCGCTACGGCATCTCCCAGCGAGATCACCGCCACATCCGTCGTACCGCCGCCGATATCTACGATCATATTGCCCTGTGCTTTCGCAATATCAATGCCGGCACCGATCGCTGCAGCCAGCGGTTCCTCCACGGTCCATACCTTATAGGCTCCGGCCTGCAGAGTCGCATCCTCTACCGCCTTTTTCTGCACCGGAGATGCGCCACTCGGGATACCAACAACAACACGCCATTTATGGAAAGGCATCTTCTTTCCGATCGCTTTGGTCAGGAAATAACGCATCATCTGCTGCGTTGCCACATAGTCCGAAATCACGCCTTCACGCATCGGACGGACCGCATTGATATTCCCCGGTGTACGTCCGATCATCAGACGCGCATCCTCACCGATCGCTTTGACCGTGCTGCTGTCCCGGTCAAATGCCAGAACCGACGGCTCCTTTAAAACAACGCCTCTTCCTTTAATATATACCAGGACACTTGCGGTACCCAGATCGATTCCAATGTCCATATATGCCATTTCTGTGCCTGCCCCTTTCAATCCTCTCAATGGGTCTGTTCATAAAAATCCCAAAATACACTACAAGAGTATAAACCAAGACAGGATATTTGGCAAGCCTGCTGAAATACATATCGGCCTTCCCGCCGGAAAACTTTATATCCGGGCATTACAGCATCTTCTTAATAAACCGTCCCGTATAGGATACCTTGCTCTTCGCCACTTCCTCCGGTGTACCATTGGCGATCACGGTTCCGCCGCCGTCGCCGCCTTCCGGACCCATATCAATGATGTAATCCGCATTTTTGATCACATCCAGGTTGTGCTCGATGACCACAACGGTATTCCCGCCATCGGTCAGTTTCTGCAATATACCGACCAGCTTGTTCACATCCTCAAAGTGCAGACCGGTGGTCGGCTCATCCAGGATATAGATCGTTCTGCCGGTACTGCGTCTCGAAAGCTCCGTTGCCAGTTTGATCCGCTGCGCCTCGCCGCCGGACAGTTCCGTAGACGGCTGCCCCAGCCGGATATAGGAAAGACCCACATCGCTTAAAGTCTCAATCTTATTGCGGATTGCCGGCACCGCACTGAAAAATTCCAGTGCTTCCTCCACCGTCATATTCAAAACATCCGCTATGCTCTTTCCTTTATATTTGATATCCAGGGTATCACGATTATAACGTTTCCCTCCGCATACCTCACACGGAACATACACATCCGGCAGGAAATGCATCTCGATCTTGACGATACCGTCACCGCTGCAAGCTTCGCATCGTCCGCCCTTGACATTAAAACTGAATCGTCCCTTCTTGTATCCTTTCGCCTTGGCGTCCTGCGTATTTGCAAACAGATCGCGGATCATATCAAACACACCCGTGTAGGTAGCCGGATTGGACCGGGGCGTACGCCCGATCGGCGACTGGTCGATAGCGATCACCTTATCCAGCGCCTCCATGCCCGTGATCTTTTTATGTTTTCCGGGAACGGTGAATGCCCTGTTCAGTTTACGCGCCAGTGCCTTATACAGGATCTCGTTAACCAGGGAACTCTTTCCGGAACCCGACACCCCGGTCACACAGGTAAATATGCCCAGCGGGATATCTACATCTATATTCTTCAGATTGTTCTCCTGTGCCCCTTTGATCGTCAGATGACCGGTTGCCTTGCGGCGCGTCGCCGGTACTTCGATCTTTTTCTTCCCACTCAGATACTGTCCCGTAATGGAATCCTTTGCCGCTATGATATCCTCCACCGTTCCGCAGGCGACGATCTGTCCGCCATGTTCGCCGGCCAGCGGCCCCACATCCACGATATAGTCCGCCTCCCGCATGGTATCCTCATCATGTTCTACCACGATCAGGGTATTTCCCAGTGCCTGCAGGCCACGGAGCGCCCCCAGCAGTTTCTCGTTATCCCTCTGGTGCAGACCGATCGACGGTTCGTCCAGGATATAGCATACGCCTACCAGGCCGGATCCGATCTGTGTCGCCAGGCGGATACGCTGCGCTTCTCCGCCGGACAGCGTGGAGGTTGCTCTGGATAAGGAAAGATAATCCAGTCCCACTTCCACCAGAAATCCCACTCTTGCCTTGATCTCACGCACAATTGCGTCGGCGATCAGATGCTGCTGTTTCGTCAGTTCCATCCCATCCAGAAAGTCTTTGAGCGCTCCGATGGATATGGAAGTGATCTCATAGATATTTTTATCCGCCACAGTGACCGCCAGGGATTCTTTTTTCAGGCGCATGCCATGGCACATATCGCAGGGAGTGATGGACATATAACGCTCATACTCTGCTTTGGAATACTCCGAACCGGTTTCCCGGTAACGCCGCTCCACATTTTTGATCAGTCCCTCGAATGCGATCGGGTAAACACCATACCCTCTCTGCCCCTGGTAATGTACATCCACTTCCTGATCCGTACCATAGATCAGGATATTGCGGATCTTCTCATCCAGGTCAGCCCAAGGTGTATCAAGACTGAATTTGAACTTTTTCACCAGTGCCTGCAGCAGTGCATTGGCAAAACTACCCTCCTGATTGGCCGACTGCCAGCCCAGCACCGCAATGCATCCGTCATTGATGGATCTGGTCGGATCCGGGATCATGGAGGTCTCCGTAAACTCCATCTTTATCCCAAGACCTGCGCAATTCGGGCAAGCACCAAACGGATTATTAAAGGAAAAGCTTCTCGGTTCTATCTCGTCGATGCTGATCCCGCAATCCGGACACGAAAAACTCTGACTGAAGTTCAGCCGTTCCGCACCGATCACATCCACGACCAGCAGACCGTCCGTCAATTCCAATACATTTTCGATCGAATCACTGAGCCGCTTTTCAATCCCCTCTCTCACTACCAGGCGGTCCACGATCACTTCAATTGTATGTTTGATATTCTTATCCAGTGTGATATCTTCGTCCAGTTCGTAAACACTGCCGTCGATCTCCGCACGCAGATACCCGCTTTTCTTCATCCGCTCCAGCACTTTCTCATGGCGGCCCTTTTTGCCGCGCACCACCGGTGCCAGCAGCTGTATCTTCGTCCCTTCCTCCAGCGCCATCA
>JAEEGL015037188.1_pt1 | contig 11345 bp, 11 predicted proteins | sample 9134231 | NCBI WGS metagenome assembly JAEEGL01 (sample SAMN16246548, study PRJNA631951) | gut metagenome | biome: gut microbiome; feature: rumen; material: fiber-attached | host: Bos | place: Iran: Karaj | collected 2018-10
AATATCGCGATCCGCTCTCTTGCCGTTCCGGGCGGCAGGGCCGTCATTTCCGGCTATGAACACAACGCGGTCACGCGCCCTTTGCGCGCCTGCGGATCGACGATCGACGTGGCCGGAGGAAGGCTGTTTGACAGCGAGAGCCTGCTCCGGTCTTTCCGGGAAAAGCTGCCCGGCGCAGATCTGGCCGTATGTACGCATGTTTCGAATGTTTTCGGCTATATCCTTCCGATCCGGCAGGTCGCCGCGCTCTGCCGCGACCACGGCGTACCGCTGATCATCGACGCCTCGCAAAGCGCAGGTGTGCTGGCCTTGGACGCGGAGACGCTCGGAGCGGAGTTCATCGCGATGCCGGGGCATAAATCGCTGCTCGGGATCCCGGGAAGCGGCCTGCTTCTCTGCCGAAGCACGGCCGAGCCGCTGCTGTTCGGCGGATCGGGAAGCGACAGCGTTTCCCAGGATATGCCCGATTATCTGCCGGAGAGACTTGAGGCGGGAACGCAGAACGCGCCGGCCGCGGCAGCGCTGAGCGCGGGGATCCGTTATATCCGCAGCAGGGGGAGAGAGCGGATCGAAGCGCATGAGAAAGACCTGCTCCGCCATATGAAAGAACTTTTGGAGAAAAAAGACGGCGTTGAACTGTTCCTCGCACCTGAGGGAGAGCAGAGCGGCGTGCTGTCGGTGCGGGCAGCGAACAGAGACTGTGAGAGGATCGCCGCCCTGCTGTCGAAAGACGACATCTGCGTGCGCAGCGGACTGCACTGCGCTCCGCTGGCGCACAGGAGCGCCGGCACGCTGGAGACGGGCACGGTGCGCTTTAGTTTTTCACCCTTCAACACACACGGGGAGATAGAAAAAGCGGCAGCAAAGTTAATAAAAATTATATAATTTATCCGCCGTTTTCATTTGCCTTTTTTATCGGGATGCTATATAATAAAGTGATAAAAAGGGGAAGTATGTGATCCCGACGAAGAGGTTGCCTGTATGGAAGCATTGAGAACAGCATTGGAGCGTTCGCTCAACCTGCTCACGACGATGGGGATAGCCGATATCATCGACATCCTGCTCGTCGCTTACCTGATTTACAAAGCGATATGGTTCGTCAGAAAGACGAATTCCTACAATCTCGCAAAAGGGATCATCGTCTTTCTGATCGTCATGCTGCTTGCCGATCTGTTCCGACTGAAAATGATCAGCTTCGCTCTGCGAAAGACGGTCGAGCTCGGTCTGATCGCCCTCGTCATCCTCTTTCAGCCGGAGCTGCGGCGCCTGCTTGAAAGAATGGGCAGCGGCTTCTCCTCCTCGCGGGGAGAGATCGGAACAGAGATCGACTCCGCCATCGCGCACACCGTGCTGGCCTGCTCGGAGATGTCCGCCTCCAAGACCGGCGCCCTGATCATTTTCGAACGGGGCGTCAAGCTGAATGAGATCATGAGCACCGGAACGATCATCAACGCCGATACAAACGCGGAGCTGATCAAGAACATCTTTTTTGACAAGGCGCCGCTTCATGACGGCGCGCTGGTCATCCGTGACGGACGGATCGCAGCCGCCGGCTGCGTCCTGCCGCTGACCAGGAGCACGAACCTCAGCAAGGAGCTCGGCATGCGGCATCGAGCCGGCATTGGTCTGAGCGAGCAGTCCGACGCGGTCGTGGTCATCGTTTCCGAGGAAACCGGATCGATCTCCGTGGCCATTGACGGGATGCTCAAACGGCATCTCACCGCCGCAACGCTGGAGAGACTTCTCCGCGCGGAGCTGATCATCGAAGAAAACGACAGAGAGCAGCGCGGCATCAAGCAGCTGCTGAACAGAGTCTTTAAGGGGAAAAACAATGAAAAAGACCAGCGTAATGAAAAAACTGTATAACAGCCGGATATTCTGGGTGATCATTGCGCTGCTGGCTTCGCTTTCCCTTTGGATCTATGTCATCGGACAGGAAACAGAGGAATATAAACAGACCTTCCGCGGCGTCAAGGTTGAGCTGGTGGGCGAGGATATCCTTCTCAACTCCCGCAATATGGTCGTGACCGATCTGAGCACCAGCACCGTCACGGTCGAGGTGTCCGGCCCGCGCAGGATCGTCGGCTCCTGGAGCCCGGACGATCTGATCGCGCAGGTCGACGTCAGCAAATTGTCGCAGTCGGCCTTCACCTCTCTGCAGTATACGGTCAAATTCCCGGACGGGACGGACACGAGCGGCGTGAAAACGAAATCGAAAACGCCCGAGACCGTGAACTTCATGGTCTCCGCGCAGACAAAGAAAGTGGTACCGGTCGTCGGCAGCTTCGAGGGAAGCGTTGCCGACGGATTCACCGCCGAGACGCCGGAGTTCGATCCTTCGACCATCACGGTATTCGGTCCGGAGACCTATCTGAAAAACATCAACCGCGCCTGGGTCGAATTCGGCAGCGCGGAAGTCAACAGCACGTATTCCGTGAACATCGGCTACACGCTTCAGGACGAAGACGGCGAGGAGTGCTCGACGACGGGACTGAGCTTTTCCGACGATACGGTGCGCGCTACGCTCCGCGTGCTGGCAGTTAAGGAGATCCCGCTGAGCGTCGATCTGATCAATGCTGCCGGCGCGACCGGAGCCAACACCAAAATCAGCATCGAGCCCGAATCGATCACGCTTGCCGGCGATACGGCGATCCTCTCCGGCATCAACCGGATCTCGCTGGCGACGATCGACCTCGGCGATTTCGAGAGCACCTTCAAAAATGAATACAAGATCATATACAGCGACGGGCTGAAAAATCTCTCCGGCGCGACGGAGGCGACGGTCAGCGTCGAGATCGTCGGACTGGAGACGCGCAGTTTCGCGGTGCCAAATGAGAATATGACTTGCATCAATGCCACGGAAGGCTATTTTGCCGAGGTCCTCTCGGAGAGCCTTGTCGTGAAGATGCGCGGTCCGGTCGAGCAGATCGAGCAGCTGCGAAGCGAGAACATCCGTGTGGTCGCAGATCTGAAGGATTACAATACCTCGGTCGGACAATACATGCCTTACGTCAGGATCAGCGCGGACGGATTCCCGGACGTCGGAGCGATCGGAGACTATACGGTTTCCATCGAGATCAGGAAGGAAGAAGCATGACGCAGGAAGGGATCGTTACCAGACTGTTCCCGAACGACATGGCAGAGGTCGCCGTTACAAGGATGACCGCCTGCGGCGGGAACTGCGGCAGCTGTGAGAGCTGCATGCTTCAGAGCGAGGTAAAGACGCTGGCCAAAAACCACGTCGCCGCCCGGCCCGGACAGCGTGTCGTGATCGAAAGTCGTTCCTCAGCCGTGTTCGGCGCGATCTTCCTTGTCTATGTGATGCCGCTCATCTTTTTTCTGATCGGCTACGGGACAGCCTATCTGGCGGGCCTGCGCGAAGGACTGTGCATCCTTTGCAGCTTCATTGGGCTTGCCTTCGGCGCGCTGCTTCTTGTGCTTTCGCAGAGAAGAAAGAAAAAGAACGGGATCAGTTACGATATCATCAAATGCCTGTAAAAGGAGAAAAGAGCATGATCAAGAGCATGACCGGTTACGGCAGCGCAAAGGGCGCTGCAGGCGGTCTGGAGATCTCAGTCGAAGTCAAGAGCGTCAACAATCGCTATCTTGACGCTTCCGTCCGTATGCCGCGCAGTTTCCTCTTTGCCGAGGACGCCGTCAAATCCGCGATCGGGCGGCATATCTCCCGCGGCAAGGTGGACATGTTCATCAACGTCGATTCCTCCGCCTCGGACGACATGTGCGTAAAAATCAACGAGCCTCTGCTCAGAGGTTACCTCGACGCGATTCGCCTGATCTCCGATAAATATGGCTTGGTGAATGATCTGACAGCCGTTTCCGCCGGCCGTTTTCCCGACATTCTGAGCGTCGAGAAAAAAGATCTTGACGCCGAGGCGCTGTCGGAGGGCATCGTTGCGATCGCGGAGAAAGCGCTCTGCGATTTTGACGCGATGCGGCAGCGCGAGGGCGAAAAACTCTGCGCGGATGTAATGAGCAAGCTGGAGACGATCTCTGAGCTCGTGGCCGTGGTCGAGCGGGAATCGCCCAGGACCGTCGAGGCTTATCAGAACCGCCTGAGGGAAAAGATGAATGAGATCCTCTCCTCCGCAGGCGTTGACGAAAACCGCATCCTGGCCGAGGCCGCGATCTTCGCCGACCGCGTTGCCGTCGATGAGGAAACGGTGAGACTCAGAAGTCATATGTCGCAGCTTCGCTCCATGCTTGCCGGCGGCTCTCCGATCGGCAGAAAGATCGACTTTCTGATCCAGGAATTCAACCGGGAAGCGAATACGATCGGCTCAAAATGTCAGAATTCGGATATCGCGCACGTGGTCGTCGATCTCAAGTCCGAGATCGAAAAGATCCGCGAGCAGATCCAGAACATCGAGTGAGGCCGCTATGAAGTTGATCAATATCGGGTTCGGCAATCTTGTCTCTGCCGAACGGATCGTGTCCATCGTCAGCCCCGAATCCGCGCCGATCAAAAGGATGATCCAGGACGTGCGCGACCGCGGCTTGCTGATCGACGCTTCCTTCGGCCGCAGCACCCGCTCCGTGATCGTCACGGACAGCGGAAATCTGATCTTGTCCTCGCTGACGCCGGAGGTCCTGGCGGAGCGGGCGGAAGATAAAGAAGAATAAAAGGCAGGAAACACGACATGCAGAAAAAGGGCAAACTGATCGTTATTTCAGGTCCCTCCGGCGCGGGGAAGTCCACCATCGTCTTCAAGGCCATCGAGGGCCGCGATGACATGTGTTTTTCCACCTCCGTCACTTCCCGTCAGGCGCGTCCCGGAGAAGTGGACGGCAGAGAGTATTTTTTCATCGACCGCGAACGTTTTTTGCAGATGATCGAGAACGACGAACTGCTTGAACACGCGGAATACGTCGGAAATTTTTACGGGACTCCGCGCAGGTTCGTCGAAGACAAGCTTGCCGAGGGCGTCAGCGTCTTTCTGGATATCGAAGTGCAGGGCGCGCGCCAGGTGAGCGTGAAGATGCCGGAGGCGATCAAGATCTTTGTGATCCCGCCTTCTCTGGACGAGCTGAGAAACCGGCTCGTCAAACGCGGAACGGACAGCCCCGAGGCTATCGAGGGCCGTCTGAAGCGCGCCAGAGAGGAATATGCCGAGGCGGATTTCTATGACTATATCGTCGTCAATGACAAGGTAGAGATCGCGGCAGCCGAGCTGCAGGCGATCCTCACCGCCGAACAGTGCAGATTCGAAGCCAGAAAACAATGGCTCAAAGAAGTCTGAAAAACTGATAGACCCATTTCAAAAATTCTTTGCCGCCGTGCGGCAGATTGGAGTAAATCGACATGATGCTTTATCCCCCCGTAGCCGAGCTTGTTGATAAGATCGGCAGCCGTTATCAGCTTGTAAATCTCGTTGCGCGCCGCGCGCGCGTGATCTCCGCCAACGCCGAAGAAAACGGCATTTCTCTGGACAGAAAGCCCGTCTCTTCCGCGATCGACGAGGTCTATACGGGAAAGCTGGCCATCAAGAAGTAATCCACAAGTATCTTTAAGCGCAAGGTGGTGCCGTCAGTGCCGATCTGTGTTGCCAAAATAGCGGTCAGCGCCGCCACATACAGCATAGACCGGCCCTACGACTATCTTGTGCCGGAAGATCTCGTCGACTCGGTTTCCGTCGGGACGAGAGTCAGCGTGCCCTTCGGCCGCGGCAACCGCAGCTGTGAGGGCGTTGTTCTGGCACTTTCCGACGCAAGCGACATGCCGCAGCTCAAAAGCATCCTCGGTGTGCTTGACCGTGAAAACGTGCTCGGAGAGGCCCAGATCAAGCTGGCGCTCTTTATGCGTGAACGCTTTTTCTGTACAGTATACGACGCGATCCGCGCGATGCTGCCGGCGGGGCTTTGGTTCGATGAGCAGGGGAGACAGAAGGCGAGCGACAAGACGATCGAGATCGCCTCTCTCGCGCTCTCCGGCGATGAGGCGGAGGCTCTCGTTGAAGCCAAGCGCTTCCGCTCTCCGCAGCAGTCGGCTCTGCTGGAGCTTCTCTGCTGTTTCGGCTCGCTTCCCGTACGGGACATGCTTCTTCATACGGGCGCCAAGCGCCCCTCGCTCGCGGCGCTCGTAAAGTGCGGCGCCGTTGCGTTGAGCAGACGGGAGGTCTTCCGCCGCCCGGAGATCAAAAGCCCGGGCTCGCTTCCGCTCCCGGTCCTCAACGAGGCGCAGACGCTCGCATACGACGGATTGAAGGAGCTTGCCTTCCGTCAAAAAGCGGAGGCCGCGCTTCTGTTCGGCGTGACGGGAAGCGGCAAGACCAGCGTCTATATCCGCCTGATCGACGACATGCTGAAGGCGGGGAAGAGCGCTGTTCTTCTCGTGCCGGAGATCGCGCTGACGCCGCAGATGCTTTCCACCTTTTCCGCTCACTTCGGCGACGAGGTCGCCGTTCTGCACAGCTCTCTCTCCGTCGGAGAGAGATATGACGAATGGAAGCGGATCCGCCGCGGTAAGGCCAGACTTGTCATCGGCACCCGCAGCGCCGTTTTTGCCCCTGTGAGCGAGCTTGGCATCCTGATCATCGACGAAGAGCAGGAAGAGACCTACAAATCCGAAAATACCCCGCGCTACGACGCGCGTGAGGTGGCAAAATATCTCTGCGCGCGTTCCGACGCCCTGCTTCTGATGGGATCCGCTACGCCGCGCGTCGAGAGCATGTATCAGGCGAAAAACGGCAGATATCATTACTTCGAGCTGTCCGAGCGATACAACGAAAAAGAGTTGCCGCTTGTCACGATCGTGGATATGAAGCGCGAGCTGCGGCGCGGCAACGGCGGCGACATCAGTTCCTTCCTGCGCGACGAGCTGCAGAAGAACATCGAGCGCGGTGAACAGAGCATCCTCTTCATCAACCGCCGCGGGGCAAACAAGCTTGTCAGCTGCGGAGAATGCGGGTTTACCTACCGCTGCCCGAAATGCAGCGTTTCGCTGACCTATCACAGCGCCCGCAGGAGGCTGATGTGCCACTACTGCGGCTATTCCCGCCGCGTGGATGCGTCTTGCCCCGAATGCGGGGGAGAGCTGAAATATGTCGGCAGCGGCACTCAGCACGTCGAGCAGGAACTGCGGGATTGCTTTCCGGATACGGAGATCTTGCGGATGGATACCGACACGGTCACGCCTCTCGGCTCCCATGAGAAGCTGCTGGACAGGTTCCGCGAAGAGAACATCCCGATCATGGTCGGAACGCAGATGGTCACAAAGGGCCTGAATTTCGAAAACGTCACGCTCGTCGGCGTGATCTGCGCGGATCAAAGCCTGTATTCCGGCGATTACCGCGCGGGAGAGCGAACTTTCTCCCTGATCACGCAGGTCGTCGGCAGAAGCGGCCGCGGTGAAAAAGCGGGCCGCGCCGTGATCCAGACCTTCACGCCCGAAAATCAGACGATCCGGCAGGCCGCGGTCCAGGATTACGAAGAGTTCTATGAATCTGAGATCGAGCTGCGTGCCCTGCAAAACGCGCCTCCCGTCGTTGAGCGCTATACCGTGACGGCCTCCGGACAGAACGAGGAGCAGGTCGAATGGGCGATGCGGTATCTGTTCGATCTGCTGAGTCTCTCCGCCAAAGAGATCCCGGGGACGGCAGTCCTCGGCCCCGCTCCCTTGAGCGTCGTCAAGGTCAACGACCGCTTTCGCTATCGGGTGAACGTCACCGGAAAGAACGGCTCGGCGATCCGAAAAATGCTTTCCGCCGCGGTGATCGAATGCTCGTCAGACAAGCGTTTCCGCTCAGTGAGCATTTTTGCCGATCATGACCCCACAGACTGAACGATCCCGTTCTGCTTTTATGAAAGCGAACGTTAAGGAGATAATATGGCAACAAGAAATATCGTGACAAAGGAAGAACCCCTGCTTTATAAAAAAAGCCGTCCCGTCAAGGCCTTCGACGCGCGTCTGCATCAGCTTCTCGACGATATGGCCGAGACGCTGCTCTCCTCGGGCGGCGTCGGGCTTGCCGCGCCGCAGGTAGGCGTGCTGCGCCGCGCCGTTCTCGTGATCGAGACCAATGTGCCGGAAGGCGAGGAGGAGAAGCTGATCGAGCTGATCAACCCGGAGATCATCGAGAGCTCCGGAGAGCAGTACGGTGCGGAGGGCTGCCTGAGTTTCCCGGATGAGTACGGCCTTGTCAGACGCCCCATGGACGTGACCGTACGCGCGCAGGACAGAAACGGCGATTTCTTTACCGTCAGCGGGACGGGACTCACCGCACGCTGCTTCTGCCATGAGATCGACCATTTGGACGGCGTTGTGTTCACTACGCTCTGCGAGCGCATGCTCAGCCAGGAAGAGCTGGAGCAGGGCCAGATCGAGGAGCAGTGAGCGATGCGTGTCGTTTTTATGGGAACGCCCGACTTTGCCGAGGCCTCCCTTCATCAGATCCTCGACGACGGTTTTGAGGTCGTCGGCGTCTTTACGCAGCCGGACAGGCCGAAGGGCAGAGGAATGGAGCTGAGCGCGTCTCCCGTCAAGGAGCTGGCGCTTGCGCATGGGATCCCCGTATTCCAACCGGAAAAGATGCGCGACGGCAGCGCGCTCGAGACCGTGAGAGGCCTTCAGCCGGATATTCTCGCCGTTGTCGCTTATGGACGCATTCTGCCCCCGGACATTCTGGATGTGCCGAAATACGGCGCTGTAAACGTCCACGGCTCCCTTTTGCCGAAATACCGCGGCGCCGCGCCGATCCAGTGGGCCGTGCTGAACGGCGATACGAGCACCGGCGTCACAACGATGTACCTGGCAAACGAGATGGACACGGGAGATATCATCTATTCCCAGGAGACGCCGATCGGAGAGTTCGAGACCTCCGGCGAGCTGTATGACCGTTTGAAAATCATGGGAGCGAAGCTTCTCTCCCGTACGCTGCGTGATATCGAAAACGGCACCGCGCCGCGAAAGGCGCAGGAGCATGAGAAGGCGAGCTATGTCAAAATGCTCGATAAATCGCTCTCACCGCTTGATTTTTCCAAATCCGCCCGGATGGTCATCAAGCAGATCTGCGGCCTCCAGCCCTGGCCGGTCGCCACGATGTCGATCGGAAAAGAATCCTTTCGCGTTTTCTCCGCGGATTACGGCAGGAGAGACTGCGGCGAAGCGCCGGGAACGATCCTCAGCGCCGGCGACCGCGGCATTGAGATCGCCTGCGGCGATGGAACGAGCATCGTGATCACGGAGCTCCAGGCGCCCGGAAAGAGAAGAATGAAGGCCGCCGATTTCCTGCGCGGCCATCCGATCACGGAGGGAAGACGGCTTTGATCAACTCTCGGCAGGCCGCCCTGATCGCGCTTGATCGCTGCGGGAAAGACGGAGCGTGGGTCGGCGCGGCGCTTGACGGCGTCATAAAGAAAGAAGGCCTTGACAGGCGTGAAGCCTCGCTGGCCTCAGCGCTTGCGCTCGGCGTGATGCAGAACCGCGCGTATTATGATTTTCTGATCTCCCGCTTCTGCTCGACGCCTCCGGATAAGCTCGAGCGGAAAGTGCTCGATATCCTGCGCATCGGCGTCTGCCAGCTGGTATCCCTGGACAGGATCCCGCCGCGCGCCGCCGTCAATGAAACGGTCGCGCTTTGCGCTTCCGCCGGTACCTCGCGCGCCCGCTCGCTTGTCAACGCGGTGCTGCGCCGTATCGCGGAAAACCGTGATCATCTTCCGGACGTTCCGGGAGAGGGTTCGGCGGAGTATCTTGCAACAAGATACTCTCACCCGATCTGGCTTGCCGAACGTTTTATCGCAGAAAAAGGCTATGCTTTTACCGAAGCGCTGTTTGCCGCGGACAACGAGCCCGCGCCGCTCGATATACAGATTAATTCGCTGCGTATCACACGCGAGGACTACCTGCGCCTACTCGACGAACGCGCGATCCCTTATCAGCTTCCGCCTTTTCCCGAGAACTGCGTTTCTCTCTCGGGAGGCACCGTAACGGAGCTTCCCGGCTATCGGGAGGGCCTGTTTTATGTACAGGACCGTGCGGCTCGTACGGCCGTAGATATCGCCGGATTGGAGGAAGGCATGCGTGTGCTCGACGCCTGCGCGTGTCCCGGCGGGAAAAGCTTTGCCGCTGCGATGGCCATGCACGGCCTCGGCGAGATCGTATCCTGCGATATCCACGAAAAAAAGCTTGCCGCTGTGTCGGAGACGGCCGAACGACTGGGACTTGATCTGATAAGCACGGAACGCCGCGATGCGCGTGAACACTTTTCTGCCTATGAGAGCGCTTTCGACGCGGTGATCGCAGACGTGCCCTGCTCCGGTCTGGGCGTGATCCGCAAAAAACCGGAGATCCGGGATAAGATGCCGGATGAATTGCGCGCTTTGCCCGGAATCCAGCGGGACATTCTGAAGAACCTCTCTTCGTATGTCCGGCCGGGCGGAACGCTGCTTTACTGTACCTGCACGATCCTGCGCGAGGAAAACGAGGCCGTGATCAAGGAATTCCTCTCCGGCCATGCCGATTTTCTCTCCTGTGATTTTTCATTTCACGAAGCCCGCTCTCAAAACGGCTGTTATACCTTTTTCCCGCACATCGACCGGACGGACGGCTTTTTTGTATCGAAACTGACGAGGACGGCGACATGAAGAAAGACCTTCTCTCCCTTTTGCCGGAGGAACTGGAAGAAGAGCTTGTTTCTCTGGATGAAGCGAAATACCGCGCCGCTCAGGTCAGCAAATGGCTGACGCGCGGCGCAAGAAGCTTTGAAGAGATGTCCGATCTGCCGAAGGCGCTGCGGGAAAAACTTGACGAGAACTATTTTCTGTATCGTCCGAAGGTCCTGTCAAAACAGGTCTCCGCGCTCGACGGCACGATCAAGTATCTCTGGGAGCTCCGCGACGGGAATGCCGTCGAGACGGTCGTCATGAGCTATCAGTACGGTAATACGGTCTGCATTTCCTCGCAGGTCGGCTGCCGGCAGGGCTGCGCGTTCTGCGCCTCCACGATCGGAGGTCTGGTGCGCGGTCTCGAGCCGTCGGAAATGCTGGATGAAGTGCTGTTTTCCGAGCTGGACAGCGGGAAGAAGATCTCGCATATCGTGCTCATGGGCATCGGCGAGCCGCTTGACAATTTCGACAATGTGGTGCGCTTTCTGAAGCTGGTCAATCACCCGAAAGGATTGAACATCGGCATGCGGCATATCACGATCTCCACCTGCGGGCTGATCGAACGCTTTGACGAGCTTGCCGCGCTCGATCTGCAGCTTACCCTTACGGTGTCGCTTCATGCGCCCGACGACGAGACGCGAAGCCGCATCATGCCGGCTAATCGAGGCAGGGGAGTGGACAGCCTGATCGAGGCCTGCAGGCGCTATTATCAAAAGACAGGA
>JAEEGL010121564.1_pt1 | contig 11344 bp, 7 predicted proteins | sample 9134231 | NCBI WGS metagenome assembly JAEEGL01 (sample SAMN16246548, study PRJNA631951) | gut metagenome | biome: gut microbiome; feature: rumen; material: fiber-attached | host: Bos | place: Iran: Karaj | collected 2018-10
GTATCAAAACTGTCTACAACATTGAACAGCTTAGCATACTGAGGAGTCTGAACCGGAAGATCTGTAGCGCTTCCTCCGCAGAGAATCATTACATCTACCTTATCTTTCCAGTCTTCTACTTCATTAACAGACACAACGGGAATTCCCTGAGTCTTTATTGTTAGTGTGGAAGGGTCTCTTCTTGTGAAAACAGCTACAAGCTCCATGTCAGGAGCTTCCTTTACTGCAAGCTCAACACCCTTACCCAGATTACCATATCCTATAATACCGATTCTAGTGCTCATAAGTCCTCCTTTATTTAATCTTTCTAAAGCGCATTATACGCCATTTTACAAGGAAAAATCTACATGAAATTTTAGTGTATTAACGCGTTAATATATATATTCTCCCTACATGCCAAATCCCCCGCCGTCCATGGCGAGGGATTTGTTCATACAACTAATCTATTAAAGTTAGGCTAAAGCTATTTTTATCAGCTTACTACTGTATCAAGATCCCACTTCTCATAAATCTTAGGTACATCACTGATAAGTCTCTTTGTGTAATCAGCCTGCGGATTGATAATAACCTCCTCTGCAGTACCTGACTCAACAAATTTACCATGCTCCATGATATAAACCTTATCGGAAATGTAATAAGCAAGACCGATATCATGTGTGATGAAAATGATTGTCATATTGATCTCATCACGGAGCTTTAAGAGCATATCAAGGATTGTTGCTCTTGAGCATGCATCGATCATGGATGTAGGCTCGTCGGCCATAAGAATCTTCGGCTTTAAGAGGAAGATGCGGGCAATCATAAGTCTCTGCATCTGTCCACCGGAGAGCTCGAAAGGATACTTATTTGTAAGCTCTGCATACTTAAGGTTAACAAAGCTGCAGGCCTCTGTCTTCATCTGTATCTTCTGCTCCTCAGGAAGATTCTTAAATCCTCTCATGTTCAGGCAGTCATCCAATACCGCATCAATCTTATAGAAGATGTTGTAGGATGAGAAAGGATCCTGGAAGATGGGCTGGATATTTTTCCAGTATTCCTTCTTCTTAGCATTTGTGCTTATATCACGGGGTTTTCCCTGATAATCAATTGATCCTTCTGTTGTGCTGATAAGACCAAGAAGCATCTTTGAAAGAGTTGTCTTTCCACTTCCTGACTCACCAACTATTGAAACAATCTCGCCCTCATTAAAGTCAAAATCAACGTGATCAACAGCTACTTTCTGAGTTTTACCTACTCCGAATATCTTTGTTAGTCCTCGTCCCGAGAGGCAAGGCTTCGGAGCCGGTTTATTTGCATCAGTCGAATTCTGTTTCTGGCTCTGGTTTTGATTCGTTGCCATTAGCGTATACCTCCCTAAGCTTTCTTACTGACATCAGACAGCGGTAACATCTGCCATTCTCAAATTCCTTGGCATCAGGTGCCATAGCGGTACATGTAGGAACCGCATATTTACATCTGGGTGCAAATCTGCATCCCTTCGGAGGATTCTTGAGGTTCGGAGGTGTTCCGGGCAGTGCTGTAAGATCATGTGCTTTCATACCTTCCTCAGGAACGATGATGGATCCCATAAGGCCCTTAGCATATGGATGCACCGGATCAAATACCATTTCCTTCGCTGTTCCAAGCTCTACAAACTGTCCTGCGTACATTACTGCGATATCATCTGTAACATTATAGAGAAGTGGAAGCTCATGTGTGATGAAAATCATGGACTTGATATAGCCCTTTTCCATGAGCTGTCTCATCATTCTGATAACCATCTTCTGAGATGTAACATCAAGAGCTGATGAAGGCTCATCCGCGATAAGTACCTTAGGTGAAAGAATTGTTGATATTGCAATAACGGTACGCTGTTTCATACCACCTGAGAGCTCTACAGCGTGCTTTTCAAGTACATCCTCGGGAAGACCAAGCTCAGCAAAGCGCTCTCTTGCCATATCGTAAATTTCTTTTTTAGTCATCTTTATTCCGTGAGCATGAATAACGTCCTCAACGAAACGGATAATCTTCTGTGTAGGGTTCAGAGCATTCATAGCTGCCTGAGGGATGTAAGCGATCTCGTTACCGAGAATCTTTCTACGTACATCATCGGGCTTCATATTTGAAATTGTCTGACCGTCTACTATGATATCTCCACTTATATAATGAAGGGGAGCAAAATAGTAACCCATAAGTGAAAGTGCAAGTGTTGATTTACCACATCCGGACTCTCCGGCAATACCAAGTGATTTTCCTTCTTCTACCTTAAGGGAAACACCATCAACCGCATACACATCCTCATGGAATCTGGTTACATATTTTGTTTTGAGGTCTTTAACCTCAAGCATTACTTTTCCCATACTTAACCTTTCCTTTCCATCAATCACGAAGCTGCGGGTTGAATACCTGATCCATTCCTGTGTTCATAAGGTTTAAGGAGAATGAAATCAGTGCTATCAGAATTACTACCGGGAAGTATGCCCACCATGAACCATTCAGATGTGCTGAATACTGCATAGCCCACTGCATCATAAGTCCCAGGGTTGCTGTCTTTGTTGTAGCAGGTCCAAGACCGATCATGGAAAGCTGTGCCTCAGCAAGGATTCCTGATGAGATTTGAAGGATCATAGCCATTACAACGTAGGAAGCGATGTAAGGAAGGATATCTGTGAAGATGATCCTGAACATGCTGTGTCCTGACAGTTTTGATAAGTTAACGTGATCGCGGTTTCTAAGTGATATTACCTGTGAACGAACTGAACGTGTTGTCCAGGGCCAGGATGTAATACCGATGATGATACCAACCATTGCAATACCTCTTGCCTTATCTCCTACTGAGTAAGAAATGAGGATAAGGATTACGAAGGAAGGAATAACTGTAAACAGGTTTGTGATGAAAATGATGATGTTATCAACAAGTCCGCCAACATATCCTGCAAGAAGTCCTAACAAAAGTCCGATTGCTGTAGCGATAAGTCCTGCAAGAAGACCGATCTTTAATGAAGACTTTGCTGCTGCAACAAGCTCTGTCAAAACGTCACGACCAAAGTTATCAGTTCCAAGAAGGAAGGTCTTTGTTGTAACATCGCTAATGTTTACATAATCTGTATCCTTGATGACCTTACTCTGTTTAAGCTCACCCTCTTCATTTTTCTCTGCAATGATAACTCCGGATTCTTTCATAGCTGCTGTAATCTGGTTATCAAGTCTCTTAAGAGCCTTTCTCTTAGCTGTTGTAAGTCCCTTATACTTTGTATTGGGATCATAATTAGCTTTCCATAATGCTACAAGCTCCTCAGCATTAGTTACGTCGATATCTGCTTCAGCAACGCCTGCCTGCTTAATAAGGAAGTCCTGAATATTTGCTCTTGTATCGATATCAAGTACCATCTCAAGCTTTGAAAACTGCTTGGGAATCTGTAATGTATATGACTTTTCCAGTGCTGATTCCTCAACTGATACATACGTACCCGGTTTAAAGAAGTTACCCTGACCTATCATCTGAAGCGGATCAGCTGTTACGAAAATAGGATAGATGATAACTGTGAGCAGTATGAACATAAATATTACAAAACCGAAGAGGAATTTACCGGAATGGAAAATCTGTTTAATTGTATTTTTCATCTTTCATTCCCCTTTCTTAATCCATCTGGTTAGCTTTAACTCGAGGATCGATAACACCATAGAGGAGCTCAACCGCAAGGTTAGCAATAAGAACCATGATAGTAATAATAAGTGTACAAGCTGAAAGCAGCGGATAATCCTGACCGTTTACAGCTGTAAGAAGTGTCATTCCAAGTCCGGGATATGAGAAGATCATCTCTGCTACGAGAGCACCACCCATCATTGTTCCAAGTGAAAGAGCAAGTCCTGTGATCTGAGGAAGCATAGCGTTTCTGAACACATAACCTACGATCTTTCTGTCCTTGATACCAAGGAATCTTGAGTATTTTACATAGTCTGCATTTAACTCATATATTGACATTGAACGCATACCGATTGCCTGTCCGCCGATTGTTATAAGAACGATTGACCAGAAAGGAAGCTGGTAGTGCGCGATAATCGATTTAATAAATGTCCAGCTCATATTCGGAATAAGATCATATCCGTAACCACCTGATGAAGGTGCGATTTTAAGTCTGATAGCAAAGAGATAAAGAAGAACTGTTGCCATTCCGAATGCCGGTATATTTCCGATGAAAAGGAAAACAGGAAGGATTACCTTATCAAAAGCACCTTTGATATAAGCGGCAATCGCTCCGAGGAGATTACCAAGTATCCAACCAACAATAATTGCAGGAAGCTGCAGAGCTACTGTCCACCAAACAGCCTTGGCAATAATGTCGGATACAGGTCTGGGATATTGGCTGAAGGAAACACCAAAGTCACCCTTTAATGCATTTCCAAGCCACATAAAGAACTGTTTGTACATAGGTTCGTTGATACCGAACTTTGCTGCATAATCATTTAAAACCTTCTGAATAGCCGTTGAATCTGTCATACCGCTTACTGCCTTTGATGCTATAGCGGAAACAGGATTTCCGGGCATCAGGCGCGGCAGAATGAAATTGAGGATTACGGCGAAAATGAGTGTCAGAAAATACCAGAACAATTTCTGACCATAGTATTTTTTATACCCTTTCAATTGAAAAACCTCCCTTCTGCAATCATACGCCGGTTACATTACCATTTTTTGCTTATTTTTTCGTATAAAAAGGCTGCCGCAAGCGTTTTTTGCCACTAACGGCAGCCCCAGTTTACCTAAATCTAGTATTTAGTTTATGTATTACTCAACGAGTTCAAGATCGTAAAGAGCTGCAATACCATAACCATCTGTGCAGTCTGTCGGAGGAATATTTCTTCCATCATCAGCTGCAGGGAAGTTTGTCCATACAGACTCGTTTACAGCGTAGAACAGCTGAGGGCGATACATAAGAGCAACTGCAGGGCACTCCTCAAGAAGGATCTTGGAAAGCTCTGTGTAGTACTCTTTAAGCTTAGCTTCGTCTGTCTCTGTAGGAATAGCCTTAAGGATAGCTTCAGCGTCGTCGTTCATGTAGTGACCGAAGTTACCACTCCAGTTAGATGCAAGCTTTGCATACTCTTCTGAGAAGTAGAACATTCCCTTTGAATAAGGGTTCATAACGCCTGCGCCGGGAGCTGACCACATGCAGATATCGAAGTTGCAGGTTGTCATATCATCGTAGTATGAAGAAGCTTCAGGGAAGTATGTCTGGATATCAATACCAATCTTCTCACCAGCTGCTGCTACGATTTCCATAGAAGCGTTCCAGTCTGACCATCCTGTAGGACACTCAGCCTTGAAGGAAAGGTTCTTGCCGTTGTACTCACGGATTCCATCGCCGTCGCTATCTACGATACCAGCATCGTCAAGGAGCTTGTTAGCGCCATCAACGTCTGCGTTATCCCACTGAAGATCCTTAAGAGCGTCGAAGTCAACGTACTTTCTCTCGCCGTCTGTAGGTCCAACTACTGATCTCGGATACTCATCAAATGTAGGTGACTGACCAGACATAGCTGATGCAATGATCTGCTCATAGTCAACTGCCATAGCGATCGCACGACGAACTTCCTTCTGATCAAGACCTTCTCTCTCTACGTTGAAGAACATTGAAGGAATAGCTTCGCACTGACCATAAGGAGCTTCATCAAGCCATGTGGAGATCGGAAGATTATCCTCTAACCACATATTCTGAACGTCTGTGATGAACTGCTGACATACGTCAACCTCACCCTGTGAAAGAGCAACCTGTCCGGCAGCGTTGTCCTTATAAATTGTGTGAGCGATGTACTTCGGAACGGGAAGCTTGCCCCACATGGAAGCAGCCTGTCCCCAATAGTTATCATCTCTCTGAAGAACAGCCTTCTGATCGTTAGAGATGTAAGGAGCATAAGGACCTGTATGTACTAAATCTTCCATTGTGTCCTGCTTAACCTTATCAGCATCTTCGCCGTTTCTCTCTTCTACAGTCTGCAGATAAGCTTTCTGCATCATGTACATTGTATTAAGCATTGATGTTACCTTAAGAGGGTTAACAGCTTTGCCATCTTCAACCTTAGCCTTAACAACTACTGTTGTGTCATCTGAAGCCTCTACACTATCGATATATGTTGAGAAATCAGAACCCTGTGAAGACTGATACTTAACATGTGTATCATATGTATAAGCTACGTCCTCTGCTGTGAATGCTGAACCATCACTCCATTTAGCATCGGGATTAAGCTTGATTGTAAGTTCTGTCTGATCATCATTCCAGTTGTACTCAGATCCAAGAAGAGGATAGAGCTTACTATCAAGAGGGTTGAACATGAAAAGTGTCTCATAAACAAGTTCACGTGCAACGTCATTAGCTGAAAGAGCAAGTCCGTTGTTTGAGTTAGCTGACATCGGGTTCCAGTCGTTGATTGTTCCCCACTGCTGACCAGCCTCATAAAGGGTCTCATTTCTAGGTGTTGACTCACCGTCTGCAGCAGCTTCAGTTGTTTCTTCTGTAGTTTCCTCGGTGGTCTCTTCTGTTGTCTCTTCTGTTGTCTCTTCTGTTGCTTCTGTGCTCTCCTCAGCTGTAGCATCAGCAGCTTCAGTAGATGTTTCTGTTGAAGCTTCCTCAGTTGTTGCTGCAGGAGTCTCAGTTGTTGTGCCACCATTGTTTCCGCCGCCACATCCAGCGATCATAGAAAGTGAAATAGCGGATACGCACAAAAGTGACATGACCTTTTGTAAGTTCTTTTTCATAACTTACCTCCCTTTCGTTTAGTCGTGAGCTCATGCTCATATTTTGATAATAGAATTTTAATATTTTGTTCATAAGTCTTTATATCAAAAATTCCACATCTATAAAAAAATTTCCGCTTTTGTTCATTTTTAACATTTAATCCAAATTTAACTACCTTTTATATATCACTTTTCACAATCAATACTTGCGGTTATAACAAATATTGCTCAATTAATTTGTTTTTTCGCACATTTTAATGTAAAATTTACCTTGGTATTTTTATTACCATATTAGTATGTTTTTGGGAGCGTAAGAGTTGTTTTGAGGGGTCAGGGAAAATACTTTATGCAGACAAATACTTCTTTAGTTAAATGGAGACTGGAGAGTTATTACCAAGAGAAAAAAGTCCCGATATGGTTCTTTGATCAGAATTTGGATGTGGCGTATACCAACTTTTCAACCGCTGCTATCCTCAACCTTTTTGAGTGCGTGCGCCCTCTTGCCAGGAACTTTATGCTCGCACATTCAATAGAAGGTTATCATCTCAATCTGGATAATCCCTATGTGATGTATTTTGAATTTTCATATTCTATAGGAAAGCACAACACCTATACCATGGTTGTTGGTCCTGTACTTACAGTTAATCCCACAGAAAATATCTGGCCGGAGCTTGGCTTTACAGGCAATCTGTTCGCAGAGCAGAAGCGTGTGCTCTCCCGTGCACTTCCTGTAATGGGCACCGAGGATTTCAAGCTTGAGATCACCAATTTCCTAAAAGAAGTTATTGATGTGGCACCGCCCACCTTTGAAACCGGCAATTTATCTACAGTTATAGAAAAATATTCCTCTGCTGAGGATAGTGATTTTGATTCCGCTTTTGACGATGAATCACCTTTAACTGCAGAAGTATCAGAAATATGCAGACTTGAAGACCTCTTCCAGGTTTATATCACAAATGGCAACACCTATCAGCTTTATTCAATGTTTAAGGACGAGCATACCACAAGTATTCTCTTCCCTAATAAAGCATCTGTTCAGAGCTGCAAGGTAATAGCTTCCGAGCTTCTTACTCTGGCAAGAGTTGCTTCACATGATAGCGGAAACGACAGCATCTCCTGCTACAACAGATATCAGAAATATTCCAGAAAGCTGGTAGAGGCCAAGAGCTACGATGCAATATCCAAGATCGTTGAGAAATGTGCGATTGAATTTGCCCGCAACTCTCATGACATGGGCAAGTACACAAGCGATTCCTACTCCCCTATGACCAACAAGTGCATACAGCGCATAATAGAGCGTCTTCCTGACAAGATAAGTCTGGATGAGCTTGCCAAGGAGCTTCACATCTCAGCCAAATATCTGTCCGCACTGTTTAATAAGGAGACCGGCTCTTCCATCACAGATTTCATGCAGGATCTCAGGGTGAACGAAGCCAAGCACCTGCTGACAAATACAGAGCTGTCCTACCTGGAGATCAGTACGCTCCTGAATTTCAGCTCACAGAGTTATTTCAACTGTATATTTAAAAAGAAAACAGATCTTACTCCCAAGGAGTATAGAGAGCGGGCACTTCAGAAAAATGCCATGTCCAATTAAAGCAAATCCCGTCAGGAGGTAATCTTTCCACCTGACGGGTTATTTTATTCCTTATTATTTCAGCGCCTTTTTTATTTCATCTATCACAATCCTGAGCGCCTTTATTCTTGCATATTTCTTATCAACTGATTCTAAGATATGCCATGGAGCAAAGCTCGTACTGGTCTTTGCTATCATCTCATCAATTGCCTCTTCATAGAGATCCCATTTTTCACGGTTTCTCCAGTCCTCATCCGTTATCTTCCACTGCTTCTCAGCCGTGTTCTGCCTGTCTGTGAAGCGGGCAAGCTGAGTATCCTTATCAATCTGAACCCAGAATTTGATGATAACTGCGCCCCAGTCATGAAGCTCCTTCTCAAACTCATTTATCTCATTGTAGGCTCTCTGCCAGTCATTTTCCGAACAGAAGCCCTCAAGCCTCTCAACCATTACCCTGCCGTACCAGGTTCTGTCAAATATGGTGATATGCCCTGTCTTTGGCAGCCTTGTCCAGAATCTCCAAAGATAGTGTCTTGCCTTTTCATGAGGCTCCGGACTTGCAATGGGCTCAACCACATAATCTCTGGGATCAAGCGCAGCCGTTATCCTCTTGATATTTCCACCCTTACCTGCTGCATCCCAGCCCTCATAAGCGATGATTACAGGCACTTTCTTTCTGTATATCTTGGGACCAAGGTTCTTTAGCTCCTTCTGAAGCTTCTTTAATTCAAGCTTGTACTCCTCATCAGTAAGGAACTTATCATTAAGCGGAATATCAGACAGCTTCTGAACCTTCTCCATAGGGAAGGTATTCTGCAAAATCGGCACATTGAGTGCGTGATTCTTAAGGGCTATGTCTATACCCTGATTAAGGAACTGCAAAACCTGGAGCTCTGCAAACTTTCTATCCGTTGCATCTATGATATACCAGGGAGTTCTTGACTGATTTGTATCAGACAGGTATCTGTCATAGACCTCCTGAATATCATCATATTGCTTATTCTGCTTGATATCCGCATCCGTCACACGCCAGCTGGTATTCTTGTTGTCCAGAAGGTGATCCATGCGCTTTTTCTGTTCCTTCTTGGATATATTCATGAAGAACTTCACAACAAGATATCCATTGTCACAGAGCTGCCTCTCAATTACATTTATAGAATGTATTCTTGTGGCATAGGTCTCTTCATCCATGCTGCCCTGGAGAACTCCGTCAACTATTTCTTCCATCCAGCAGGTATCAAAAAACTGAAACTTTCCCGCCTCAGGAATCTCCTTCATATATCTATATAAGAAGGGATATCTCTTTTCCTCATGGCTGGGCTCTCTGTCTAACGTTGCCACCTTGAAAAATCTGGGATCGATGTTTCGTATTACCTTACCTATAACAGCCCCTTTTCCTGCGGCATTCCAGCCCTCAAACAGTACCATTACAGGAAGTCCTGCCTCTTTTATCTTCATCTGAAAAGCGGATAATTTTGAACGCTCTTCCTTCAGCTTAGCTTTCAGTTCTTCCTCTTCCGGAATATCAGTTGCTACGAAATCCTTCAGCATACGTAACCCCCTTAATATAAGAAAATAAGCACCATATATGGTAATCATACCACATATGGTGCTTACTATATCTTGTTTAGAAAAGTTTAATATTCCGTTTTAGTCTTCCTTAGGAATATTGTTAAAGCTTACGCCTCTGTTGATATCGCCCTGATAATTCTCACCAAAGCTGTAATCATTTCCGGGAAGAACTGCATTAAGTGCAATTCCGAAAATAGCTGCAAGAGCAAGTGAAGTAAGAGTAACGGAAGTATTGCCAATTGTAAAGGTAAATCCTTCAGTGAAGCCAAGTCCTGTTACGAGAATAACAGCAGCCACAATAAGGTTTCTTGACTTTGTGAAGTCAACCTTGTTCTCTACTACATTTCTGATACCGATAGCTGAGATCATTCCGTAGAGAACGAAGCTTATTCCACCGATGATGGCTGTGGGCATTGTTCCTATAACGTCTGTGATCTTGGGAATGAAGCTGATTATAATAGCATAGAAAGCTGCAAGTCTTACTACCTTGGGATCATAAACCTTTGAGAGCTCAAGTACTCCGGTGTTCTCACCGTAAGTAGTATTTGCAGGGCCTCCGAAGCATCCTGCAAGAGCAGTTGCAAGGCCGTCACCCCAGAGAGTTCTGTGAAGTCCGGGCTCCTCAAGGAAGTTATTACCTGTTGTAGCGGATATAGCAGAGATGTCTCCAACGTGCTCCATCATTGTAGCCAGAGCGATAGGTGCCATTACGAGGATTGCAGAGATGTCAAACTTTGCAATGATGAAAGGAGGAAGTCCAACCCAGCTTGCTGAAGCGATAGGAGCAAAATCCAAAATTGCACTGCCGTCAACATTTGTCATTCCAAGCAGGTGCATTGCAAGTGCAATAAGATAAGAAATAACAACACCCATAAGGATAGGAATGATCTTCCACATACCCTTTCCCCAGATATTGAAGGCAATTACGATAGCCAGTGCAATGACTGCAAGGAAAGGATTAACTGCTGCATTACTAACTGCAGAGGGTGCAAGAGAAAGTCCTATACAAATGATGATGGGACCTGTAACTACAGGAGGAAGGAAATGCATAACATTCTTAACTCCCACCAGCTTAATAAATAATGAAAGAACAAGATAAAGAAATCCTGCTACAACAATACCGCCGCAAGCATACGGAAGCTTCTCACCGTATGTCATATTTGCAAATTTACCTGTGTTCAGCTCAGCTACAGTAGCGAAGCCTCCAAGGAAAGCAAATGAAGAACCCAAAAATGCAGGAACCTTGAATTTAGCAAATATATGGAACAGAAGAGTTCCAACACCTGCAAAAAACAGTGTTACCTGTACCGAAAGTCCCTCGCCATGAAAATAACCATTGACCAGTATCGGTACCAGAATCGTCGCGCCAAACATTGCAAACATATGCTGAAGTCCCAGAATCATCATCCGTTTCTTCCCCAATGTGGACGCATCATAAATAGCTCTACCTTTTTCTCCCATATTCATCTCCTCCGTTATGAGAC
>JAEEGL010480611.1_pt1 | contig 11344 bp, 9 predicted proteins | sample 9134231 | NCBI WGS metagenome assembly JAEEGL01 (sample SAMN16246548, study PRJNA631951) | gut metagenome | biome: gut microbiome; feature: rumen; material: fiber-attached | host: Bos | place: Iran: Karaj | collected 2018-10
ATAAACAACACATTGGTTGGTATGCAGGGATTGATTAATGTTGTGAATTGCTTAAAAAGAGAACATTGACATTGATGATAAACAACACTGGAAACCATCAAGCATCTTAACTCGGGGTTGTGAATTGCTTAAAAAGAGAACATTGACATTGATGATAAACAACACGATTCGTGTAAAAGCAATAAACTCAATGTCTTTGACAATGTCAATTGAGTAGAAAATCCCGCCTCGCGAGGCGGGATTTTCTATTTTTATAGGTTGTTTTTGTAATCCTAAAAGAGTTCGAGCTGTTGTCCTGGTGCGTTGGGCTCGGTCTCTTTGCGAGCAGTGTACAGTTCAATGCCTGCAAACTGTTTGTCGGTAATGGTCAGCATACCGACTTGTCCATATTGTGGTAGGATGGCTTTGACACGCTTTAGATGGACATCTGCGTTTTCACGGCTGGCGCAATGGCGCACATAGATGGAGAACTGGAACATTGTGAATCCATCTTTTAGCAGTTGTTTACGGAAGTCGCCTGCGGCCTTGCGCTCACGCTTTGTGTCGGTGGGCAGGTCGAAGAAGACGAGAATCCACATAATGCGATATTCACTGAAACGGTCCATCACTGCATTTCAGGATAAGCCAGTTTGCGGCTCTCGCCAGAGAAACAACGTGCAAGCGAGGCTGTTGTTTGACTCGCGGCGACCATAAGGGGACTGCGTTGCCCGTCGATGCGTACTTCTATGGTTGGGATGGTTAGCAGCCGTCGTTTGATGTCGGTGGTAACTCCGATGTCGCCATATTCGTCCATTGTCTGTACCACCAGATTGTCGACGTAAGGGCGGTAGGGCTCCATAATGTCGTCGGCCAGACAATAGGCGTTGTAGCGGTTGTGGTGGTGGATGCCGAGAGTGGGCAGTAGGCCGCTGCTGACCAATGCACGTGCGATGATGGCTCGGAGTATGGCGTAGCCGTAGTTGAGCAGTGGGTTTGGGTAGCCGCCGTCGCGGTTGCGTGTGAAATAGGGTATTTGCGGAAACATTTGGCTCCAGTAGAAGGCGGCAGCACGCCCTTCGAGATTGGTGCTGTCGCCACTACGTACATTGGTGGCCCAACGCTGCATATTGCCAGTCTCGGTGTTGTGGAGCTGTCGCAGTAGCGCGGCCTGGTTAAGGATTTTCTGTTGCACTGTCTGCTGCCACAGCTGTTTGCGCAATGGCAGCGAGGCACTGATTTGGTCTTGGAAGCGTTCGCTTTGTATGGTGTGTCCTTCGAGCGGCAGCAGAAGACCCACAGGGAGATGCGCATCATTGCAGGTGATGACAGCGGCACAATTCTCCAGTAGTGCTGACATTGCGCCGTGGGTGATGGTGATTTGACGATTGTCAAGGACAACGACACCGATATCCTCTATAGGAATTGTTGTCTGTCGTTCAGGCTCGTTGTCGTGTCTGTCTACGCGCACCACCAACTGCCTGTCGCGCATCGACAGATAGGCAGGGTTTGAGAAGCAGAGTGTGCGTTTGATCATAAGACAATTATATGAAGATTATGTTTCCGACGGGGTCTATTTCAAAGTCATAGTGCTCGACTATGGCTTTAAAGTTTGAAGCTTTTAAAGAGAGATATGATAATGGTCTATGAGCGTCAAAAGCTGTTCCTTTTTCTTCAATTGAGCAGTCGGACTCCTTGCGCGCTTCTAAATGATGACGTAGGTATAGGTTAGGAGTGCCTATAGCATTGAATTTGTATACAACATAAAGACGCTGTGATATTGTGTCGTGGTCAAGGTCATATAGTTCTTCCTTGGCGTTGTTGTATAACAATACTCGACATCCTTTCTTCAATATTGATTTCAGAGGCATTAAGGGACTGCCTTCAAAGCAATTGAACTCTGGTTCGTTGAAAAGGACGGATGCGTCGTGAATTTTGAGTTGCGCGATATCAAAATAGTTGATGAGTCTATATTCCTTCCGCTGTTTGCCTTTGGATATACCCTCATAGAATAGACAGAGGTAATTGTCGTCGTTTTGTACGTAATACGTGTTCTTGTGACTGTGTTTTGATTTGTAGGTCTGCTGTTTAATTTTAAGAGCAGTATCTATTTTTAGGTATCCAAGTCCTGCCTTTGCAAGACATCTAACGTGGCGAATGGGAGACAAGGCTCTTCCGTTGCAATCGTGCGTCGCTGGCTGTCCATTACGGTTTAGCATATAAATGGGCTGCTCTATTGCTTTAGTGAAGGATATGTTTTGTTCGGCCATACGATGTCGTACTTGTTCTTCTATTGCTTTTCGCACGGCTGGGTCTATAATTGAGGCAAGGTCTTTTTCATTCAAGCTTGAAATGGGTTTCCGTACAACTAAAACACAGGTTTCGTCTGTTGTTTTAATTGCCCCATAGTAGGTGTCTTTATGAAGGCTGCCCCTTATAGAATCTCCTGTCAGCCATTGGCCTTTGATTTTACGCTGACCTATGCGGCGAGGTTTCTTTGCAGGAGTTAGTGTCTGGTCTTTGCTGACGTGATTGACAAGAATGTTGTGCTCGATTGTTTCAATGAGTCCGTTGACTGTGCCAATATTGCAGGCAGCAATTTCTTTTTCCAATTTGTGCTGTAGTGCGTTGCGCTCGGAGTCTATGGAGTTTTCATCAATCTTGTAAAACAGTTCGATCATTCGGTCGCGCTGTGCCGCTACGGGTATCATTGTTAGTATGGCGGCATCAACTGCGTGGTGTGAGTGGCGTGAACGGTCTTTCTTTTCGTCAAGGCTCTGTACGTTTAGAATCTTGCGAAAGTCTGATGTAACGCTGCCTTTTTGAACGTCGACACGTGCAAAAACGGACTTGAGATAGTGAAAGGCATATTTTGTAATTATGCGTGTGTCTACCAGCTGGCTGTTGCGGAAACCGATGTCGAGCTCGTCTTTTTGAATGGTGAATGTACGTACTTTGGCCTGCCAGTACTCTAATTCCAGTTCCCATTGGTGACGTTGTTGGATGCATTCATTTTTGCGATCAATAGTGGCTGCTGTGCGTGCCTTACCACGCCATAGTTCGATTTGGGTCTTGATGTGTTCTACGTGTTCCAACCAAGGTCTTATGCGTGTCAGGATTTCTGCATAATTTGATAGTTCGGTGGGGATGCGGTTGCCTTTTTCTTTGCGGTTGAAGTGCGCCATACATACCGTTCGGTTGCTCAGTGAATTATCAAAAGATATGCTGCGGGGTATTGTGTGCTCAATATCAACTTTGTTGTCGGCAAAGAGGTCAGACAAGCTGATGATAGTTCCGGTGTAGAGGCATCTAAAGTTCTGTTCTTTGTAGAGTTTGTACTTCTGCATATCAAGAGCAAAACTTTTGGCCTTCTCCTTTTCTTTACGTGTGGATTTCGCAACTATATTATAGTCCTCGTTGTCACCTCCTTTTGTCTCGATTTGCTCGAACAATAATCTTCCTTTTTCTATATCATCTTCGGTGTAGTTAGGCCTTACTTCTTTTATTATGTTTGCAATGGCTTCATTTTCTTTTTCGCGTTCTTTCTGATATCTTTCAATTGCTTTGCGCCAGTTAGCATCATTGAGGTCGCGGGCGGTTTCAACGACAACGCGTGTGTACTCGTCAATCATTCCTTCTTTCAGCAAGTGATTGATGGATTGGCGTAAAACATACAAGGCTCTTAAAACCACGGGGTTCTTTATTGAACCAATGTCAGGTTTGCCAAGTTGACGTATTTGCATTATACGTCCATCGTCAGTTGTGACTGGCACTGGCTTCTGTTTTGGGAAGAGATCGATTTGTGAGTGGTGGTAAAGACGTAACCATTGCTGTGACTTTATGTCTGGGAACATTTCTGATAGGCACTGACGGAAGGCGTCGGTTTGTCGTGGCAGTTTGTAGTAGTCTCTTTTTGTTGATGCAAAGAATTGCTGATAAAGGGTTTCGGTATCTTTTTGTAAGACAGTTCGTCTTTCGTCGCTTAGTGCTTTCCAGCGTCGTTCATTAAGTGTCTCTATAATACATTGCATTATCTCGGCACGGTCAATGTCGTCTATGATGTAACCGGTATTGCGATATGCTTGTTGTTCATCAAGAGTGCGAGAGTTGTAGTTTGCTATGAGGGTGTTTGTGATGTTGTAAACAGTCTTTGTATACTCGTTTTCGATTGTTTTTTCTCGTAATGAAGAGATAATATTGTCGCGTTCTTTTTCCCAACGCTCTTTCCCAAGTATTTCAGGTATTTTTGCGAATGCGACTGCCTCACTGTAAATCATTCCTTGCTGAAGAAATGGTAGTATGTTGCGAATTGCTTTTAGGCTTAAAGATGCGTATCCGTCCTGGATGGCACTCCATAGTCGTGTGAGATGTCCGGTTTGTTGTTCGTCAAAACCCATTTGCTTTTTGGAAAACTCGGTGAGTTCTTCGTAATCATCACTACTGAAAGCAAGGTGCCAGATGTCGACGTAGTTATAATCAACAGGATGTATTTCGCCTGTATTCAGGTTGATTCTTGTGCGATTTGTAGTTATGGTAGTCGTATTCCACTTTTCGCCCAGAATCTTTTTCAAACGGCTGATGACTGGGCATCCGGCTATGGTTGTAAGGTCGCTGTAGTTTATTGTCTTTTCATTGTAATTTAATTCTCCGAGCGTATAGTGTTTTTCTATCCATTTTCGTATATCCTCGAACTTGAATGTGGCTTTTGCGCGAGTGAATAGTTCGTTGAAAATAGAAACTCGATCATCGTTATTCAGTGCTTGCCAATCGTCGGTATTCTTTGCCCTGAATTTGATGTTGTTGATGAAGGAAAGTGCACGGAATTCCTCATAATCAGGATGACTGACAGGACAACGTCGTAGTTTGGGCTCGAGAGTGCATTTGCCAATAAGTCCTTTTTGTGAACGTAAAGGGCGACGGAAGAATATTGTACCTTCACCTTGTTTTGTGCTAATTAGTCGGCAATATAGGTCTGGTGCTATTTGGTCGATGTGTTGATATTTACAGATTTGATCCACTTCGCTGTGAAGTTGAGATTGAACGGCTTGGAATTCACTTCCTCTTACACGTATGCCTTGTCGTTCAAGCATTGCAAAGGCGCATCCTGCCGTAGGAAGTGAATTGCTTACCATATATTCATTAAGGGTCTTGGATTTTTTCTCTTCCGATTTTTTCATAGCTTCGCCCAGCTCAATGCTGTTTACATCTTCGTTTTCTGAAGATTCTTTAAGAGTTTCACCTTTGCTGCTTTTAAAGCCTCGACGTTGGGCGATGTGATACATTGCGCGTCCAAACTTAAAACGGTCGGTTTGATTATTCCAATCCAATGGTTTGTTCATAAGCTCTGCACGGAGTTGGTAGGGGCTGCTATATTCTGGTTGGCCATCACAATTAAAATCAAGCCTTACCCATTGTTCAAATTCAGTTGCATCAATAGGGTACTGGCGCTTTAACCCTAAGGCTTTGTCGTATTTTGCCCATTTGTCAAGTTGCTCGTTTGTCAATGGGCAACAATCGTTGGCAATCAATAATCTCAATGTGGCCCATATGCGGTATTTCCGAGCTTGATACAAACGTCGTGAGGAACGGAATTTTGTGCGTCTGGCTGCATAAGAAAATTCACCGCTTTTGTCTTTCCCAACACCAGATTGGAATATAATTGAGGTGTAGAAATCGAGTTGATCAACAATATTTCTACCATTTTCTATGTCTCTAATTGCTAATCCTAATGAGTTGGTTCCTAAGTCTATACCTAAAATTTTTTGTTCCATAGTGAATTTTCTTTTTGACGATTGAAAAAAATGTTGTATCTTTGCACTTTCTTTTTAAGCTTTTCACAATAAGGCTATAAGCCGAAGAATCTTGGGTCTTGCGATTACGTAGGACTCTTTTTTATAGTAAATATATGATTGTTTCCATACAAATTTGAAAATGCTTTTGTTGTTCTAATATATTCTTTTTGCGCTGATTTTCTTGTCAAATGATTGTATTATATGATGTTGCTCTTTGGTTCAAACATTTCTTCCACCTCCTGCCGATGTCGACGGAACGTGGTGCGGCTGAAGGGAATACCCTCGCTCATCTCGGTGCGTGTCCATCGCTCGTTGATGTCGCGAAGGGTAATTCTGCCTGCACGTCGGATGATATCGACAAGCCAGACGTATTTCTTGAAAAGTGACGATGCTTTCATATCAAGAACACGATTTCTATAATTGTCTTTTCAGCCAGATTCCCATCACTGGGTCTGACAGATAGACTTCTTTGTTCTCAATGGAAATCAAATCTTTCTCGATAAGGGACTTCTTCAGTTGGGCTACAATAGGCGACGATCCAAGATTGTATGCTGCGATGATTTTTGCAGAGGATATTCCTGTGTGAATTCCGTCGGCTATGCAGCGCAGGAAGTTTATTTGATTTGCTGTAAGGTTTTCTGTTTTGGCCTCAAATACATCGGCGCATTGTTCCACGAGTTCTGTCAATGCATCAGAAAGAATGTTTTCGTCCACTTTTTTCACCGTGCGTTGAAAAACGTACCACGATAGTTGTTGGACATAGGAAGAGTTGCTCTCGACGTGGTCAACAATCCAGCGAGCTTGCTTCTCGCTGATGTTTTTCCCTTCGCGACGGAATTTGCCGGTGATGTATTTTACCCAATATTCGACGGGAATTCGCTGTAGATATATGATATCGCCAAACTTGTAGAACGGCTTGCTACTGTCGTCGAAAAACGATTCCATCATATGCTTCTTGCTGCCGAATAGACAGTAGGATGTCATTTCGTGATGCTGCCATATCGACCGAAGCTCTGTCTGGAATTGGACGCTGTTTGGGAAAAGACCTATCTGTTGGAACTCGTCGATGCAAACCACCACGTGTGTTTTTTTTCGTTTCGCAATCCTTTCCGGAAGCTGTATTAGGTCTTCCAGTGATTGTTCGCGTGGAGTCAGTTGCATTTTGAAGGTCATCTCTGTCGACGGGTCGGCCGAAGCATTTACTCCGAAACTGAATCGGTTCAAAAATGTTTTTGCATTGTCAATCCATTCTTCCATTTTGTTGGAAGTCTGGGTAAGTATGGCCGAAGCATAACGTTCGCAAAAATCTTCGCGACTGCGGCAGAGATGCACGTCGACATACACTATCTTTAATTTTGTATTCTCAGCAATGGCTTTTGCTTTTTTTACCAGTGATGTCTTACCCCATCGCCGTGGAGATAGTAGGAATGTGTTTACTCCATATTGAAAGTTGGACACCAGCTTGGCTGTGTCTTTTTCACGGTCGGTAAAAGCATCGCCGCTCACGGTTTTCCCGAAAACAAAGAGACTGCTCATATTATTAAAGTAATAAGTTTATGACTAATTAACTTGTGACTAATTAACTTGTGACTAATTAACCTGTGACTAATTAACGTATTACTTAATTATTTATTTTGTCCAAAATAAAAAATGTCTTTGTATTTTAAAAAAGTATTGGAAATCTGTTGGTTCGGCGGGGGCGCGCTTATATCACAAATTTTATTTCTTTCATTCCGCAGGTGAGGGGAGTGCCGGCGGCGGTTGCGAGCTGGAGGTGACCGTAGCGGTCGATGCCGGTTATGGTGGCACAAAGTGGTTGGCCTTCGTGGATGTAGTCGGCTTCGATTCCGAGGCGGTAGAGGCGGCTCAGATAGCGGCTTTTTAGGCTACTATCGTTGTCTTTCAGATGGTCGTACTCTGTCTCAATGTTGCTGAGCAAGGTGTCCAGCAGGTTGTCGAGATTGTGTTCGGTGCCTGTCAACAGGCTAAGCGATGTGGGGTTTGGCACCCGGTCGGGGAAGGCGGTCTGGTTGACGTTGAGGCCGATGCCGCAGATGGATTGGCTGAGATGGCTTCCGCTTATCTGGCTGGTTATTAGTGTGCCGCAGATTTTCTGGTCGCCGACATAGATGTCGTTTGGCCACTTGATTTGAGCGGAGAACGGAGAGCGGAAATCGGAGAACGGGTGCTCCACTGTCTCGGAGACGGCGAGAGCTATGGCCATCGTGAGGCGGTACTGCTCGTCGGCAGCAAGGAAGGTGGGCTTCAGGATTAGGCTGAAGGTTAGGTTTTTGTATGGTTCGCTGGCCCATACGTTGCCTTGCTGCCCGATGCCGGCGGTCTGCCGACGGGTGCAAATAACGGTAAACTCCCCGACGGTTTGGGGGTCGAGGAGTTTACAATAGTTGTTGGTGGACTCGAGGGTCTCAAACCAGCGGATGTCCATCACACGGTCATTATCTCTTTTTCTTTGGCTGCGTAGATCTTGTCGCACTCGCCAATGAACTTGTCGGTGATGTCCTGGATTTCTTTCTCAACTTGCTTCACTTCGTCTTCGGGCACGGATTTGTCTTTCAGCTTCTTGACTTTGTCCATCACGTTGCGGCGGGCGTTGCGGATGTTGACCTTGCTGTTCTCAACCTCGGTCTTTGCGGCCTTGGAGAGCTCTTTGCGGCGCTCTTCGGTCAGCGGAGGGACAACGATGCGCAGTATTTCGCCTTCGTGACGCGGCGTGAAGCCCAGATTGGCGTCGAGGATGGCTTTGTTGATGGCTCCGATGATGGATTTGTCCCACGGCTGGATGATGATGCTGCGCGGGTCGGGCGTGCTGATATTGGCGGCTTGGCTCAACTCGGTGGGAGTGCCGTAGTAGTCAATCTTTACGCCGTCGAGCATTCCAGGGTTGGCTTTGCCGGCGCGTATTTTGGCCAGTTCTTTCTCAAGAAAGTTGATGGCGCTGTGCATTGTTTGGTTGGCTTCGTCGATACAGGCTTTTGATAAATCGTTCATTATGTTTTGTTTTAAGGGTTTTAAGGGTTGGAAAGGTTTTAAGGGTTAAAAGGGTTGAAAGGGTTGAAAGGTTGGAAAGGTTTTAAGGGTTTTAAGGGTTGAAAGGGTTTGAAAGGATGAAAAGGGTTAATGGTTCCTTTTCATCTTAGCATATTTCTGTTCCGATGGGTTCGCCGTTGACCACGCGCAGCAGGTTGCCTGGACGGTTCATATCGAAGACGTAGATGGGCAGGTTGTTCTCTTCGCAGAGGGCAAAGGCGGTGAGGTCCATTATCTTGAGCTTCTTGCTCAAGGCCTCTTGGAATTTGAGGGTGCTGAACTTGGTGGCTGTGGGGTCTTTCTCTGGGTCGGCTGTATAGACACCGTCGACACGTGTGCCTTTCAATATGGCGTCGGCCTTGATTTCCACTGCGCGCAGGGCTGAGGCGGTGTCGGTGGTGAAGAACGGGTTGCCGCTGCCGCCGCCGATGATGACCACTTTGCCTTCTTTCATTGCCTCGATAGCGCGGCGTCGGCTCATTTCCTTGCAGATGGGCTCTATGGCCAGACCGCTGAGCAACTCGGTGCGCAGTCCTTGCTTCTCAAGCTCGGCCTGCAGCGCCATACTGTTGATGAGCGTGGCAAGCATTCCCATATAGTCGCCCTGCACGCGGTCCATTCCTTTGGCCGCACCGCTGAGGCCGCGGAAGATGTTGCCGCCGCCAATGACGATGGCCACCTCTACCTTGTTTTCTACAGCTTGTTTAATGTCTTTGGCATACTGCTCCAACATTGCAGGGTCTATGCCATAGCTTTGAGTGCCCATTAGCGACTCGCCGCTCAGTTTCAGTAGTACTCGATTGTATTTCATATTATTTCTATTTTCTTGTTTGGCTGTAACAGATTGATAAGCATATCTTTTGCTTAAAAACGCATTGCCGTTTTAAGCAACGAAATTAAGAAATAATATGAAAATAGCGAAGAAAAAGTTATCTTTTTTTAGCAGAAGCCCTGTTGGGTAGGTGTCAATCAGTTGATAACAAGTTTTTTGTGCGATGTACCGTGTGGAGTGACGATGCGAACAATATAGGTGCCTTTTGGTAGGTTGTCGAGCGGGAAGGCAGTGGTTATTGCGTTGACTTTGCTCTGATGGGCCACTGATTGGCCGTTGAGGGTGAAAATGTCTATTGAAAGAATTGTGAACGAGGATAATACGGTTACAATGTCGCTTGCAGGATTGGGCATGAGGATTGTGAATCGGTCAAGGGTGCTTTGGATATCCTCTGTGCCTTGCGATGCTTTGCCGGGTATGTAGAAGCGGACGCTGTCGCTCCAGGGGCTTGTCTTGTCGTTTTCGCAGACAGTGCGAACCCACACGGTATACCATTGTGCCGTGTCGAGGTTCTCAATGTTCAGAAACGTTGTGGCCGACTGCAGGATGGTGCCGTTGTCGGGCTGGCAACTGTCTTTGCATAGCGATACTTCGTAGTTTATGGCTCTGTCAATGTATCCCCACGTCAGCGTAGTCGAACCGGTGTCGTATTGCGACACTGATGTCCGCAAGTCGCTTGGCGCTATGCAGGTGTCGTTGCCGGGATTGCAATGAGTGCAAGTGTCGAATATAGGAAAGATGTTTGTGAAACCATTTCTGTTGTTTTTTGTGTGCCAATTAGTGTCACTATAACAGCCATCGTCAACATACGCTATATAGCAAGGTACTGTGATTGGGTTAAGATAATGTGCGCGATATTTTACCCTTGGAGGGTTTGGGTGAACAAAATCGACGTCGTATCCGTCTGCAACGGTGGATATTTGCCCGCATCTCGGTTCGTTGTCGTGTTTACGCAGAATCTTTATTATGGTATCGAAAATAGAAACATACACTTCTACGGAATCTTCTTCGGGATAGTAAAAACTGTTGTTGTGCGTACAGGAAACATAGAAGCTGTCGTGTATCACAATAGGGGTGTCAAAGTATGCCTCGTGTATTGGATAATACGATCTCTTTGTTTCGTAATAGTCATACCACGATTCGCTAATCATAAAGTAGCTTATGCGTGAAGTGTCCCATCTCGCTTCGGCAATCAGGAGCATTGTGTCATTATTTTCTTTGCTTCCGGGCTTGTAAATTCTATAATACTCTGGATAAAGCAGAGTGTCTGACGGACGATCGATGGTTATACTTGTCATACCTGCAACGCCGATAATTCTCAAGTCTTTTTCGGTAAAGAAATAGCGAGCTTCTTCCAACTTGCAATCTGGATTCTTATGTGAATCATAAAAACTAATTGTGTCGTAGTCTAAAGGTCCGTTGTGATAATATGGATAATTGGAAGAATAATTGAAATAGTAGTAATCCCACCAATTGGTGTCCCAATAATAATAGTTAGGCACTCGCTCACCAATATCAATGGTGTCTACTTGCGCCATAGACGCTGTCGACATTGTCAGGAGTAATGATATGAATAATAATGTTTTTTTCATAGTGATGCCCTCCTCTCGTTTTATTCTTCACAGTCAATGTTAATGTCCCAATATTTTATGTTAAAGCGTGGAATGGATTGAACGTTGCCAATGCCGCCCATTAT
>JAEEGL010658549.1_pt1 | contig 11344 bp, 6 predicted proteins | sample 9134231 | NCBI WGS metagenome assembly JAEEGL01 (sample SAMN16246548, study PRJNA631951) | gut metagenome | biome: gut microbiome; feature: rumen; material: fiber-attached | host: Bos | place: Iran: Karaj | collected 2018-10
CCGAAGGTCGAGAAGCGGAAGTACCCCTCTCCGCATTGGCCGAAGCCCTCGCCGGGGGTACCGACGACCTGGATCTCGTGCAGTAAGCGGTCGAAAAAGTCCCAGCTTTTCATGCCGTCCGGGCATTTCATCCAGAGGTACGGCGCGTTTTTCCCGCCCGTGTACCACACGCCGACCCGATCGAGCGCCTTCATCAGGGTCTTCGCGTTCTGCTTGTAGACGGCGATGTTTTCGCGGATCTGCCGCTGTCCTTCCTCCGTAAAGACCGCCGCGCCGCCCTTCTGCAAAATGTACGACACGCCGTTGGTCTTTGTCGTCCGGTTGCGCGTCCACATGGCGTGAAGGCGCTGTCCGCCGCGTTCGAGCTCCAGCGGGATCACCGTATAGCCGAGACGCGTCCCGGTGAAGCCGGCGGTCTTGGAGAGCGAACAGATTTCGATCGCCGAGGTCCGCGCGCCGTCGATCTCGAAGATGCTCCGCGGCAGCTCATGATCCTCAATGAATGCCTCGTACGCCGCGTCGAAGAGGATGATCGCCCCGCGGCGGTTCGCCCAGTCCACCCATTTTTGCAGCAGATCACGGGAAAACACCGCGCCCGTCGGGTTGTTCGGCGAGCAGAGGTAGACGAGATCGGCGTCGACGGAATCGCACGGAGAGGGCAGAAATCCGCTCTCCTCCCCGGACGGCAGGCGGACGATCCTCCGCCCCGCGATGACGCTCGCGTCGACGTAGGCCGGATAGGCCGGTTCCATAATGAGCGCGGCGGAGGACGGCGAAAACAGATCGAGGATGTCCCCGAGCTCGTCGCTGGCCCCGCTCGACACAAAGACCTCGTCGTCCGAAAGAGCGATCCCGCGTCCCCGGTAATGATCCGCGACGGCCCGGCGGAAGAACGGCGCGCCGCACTCGGGCAGATAGCCGTGAAACGTCGCTTTCTGCGCCTGATCGTCCACCGCCTCGTGCAGGCTGCGGATCACGGCGGGCGCGAGCGGCAGGGACACGTCCCCGATCCCCATGCGCAGAAGGCGCGTCCCCGGATGAGCGGCGCAATAGGCTTCCGTCTTCGCGGCGATGCGGCGGAACAGGTACGAATCCTTCAGCTCCGCGTAGTGCGGATTCAGTTCAATCATCGGCGATCTCTCCTTCATAGACAAATTCCGCAGGCCCCGTCATCGTGACCGAGCCGTCCGGCGAAACCTCGATATCCAGCGTCCCGCCGTCAAGACAGACGGGGATGTGGTCCCCCGCCCGGCAAATCCCTTTCGCGACCGCCGCGGCAGCCGACGCGCAGGCACCGGTCCCGCAGGCCATGGTGATCCCGCTGCCGCGCTCCCAGACCCGCATCCGCAGGCCGCCCCTCTCCCGGCGCGAGACGAACTCCGCGTTCACGCCGCCGGGAAAGGCCGGATGACGCTCGATCTTCGGGCCGATCGCGGCGAGGGGCACTTCCTCCGCGTCCGGGACGAAGCACACGGCGTGCGGATTGCCGACGTTCACGGGGGTCACGCCGACGGAAACGCCGTCGACATCGAGCGCGATGTCCTCCGCAACCACGGCCCGGCCCATGTCGACCGCGACCCGGCGCACCTTGCCGCAGCGGATTTCGAGCCTCAGCGTCCGCACGCCGGAGAGCGTTTCGATCAAAAGCTCCGTCTTGTCGGTATAGCCCTTGTCCCAGACGTATTTTCCGACGCAGCGGATGCCGTTGCCGCACATCATGGCTTCGCTCCCGTCCGCGTTGAAGATCCGCATTTTGAAGTCCGCCCTGTCCGACGGCGAAATCGTGATGATCCCGTCCGAACCCGCGCCGAAGTGCCGGTCCGACAGCCGCCGTGAAAGCGTCTCAGGGTCCTTGATCTCTCCCCAGAAATAGAGGTAGTCGTTCCCCAACCCCTGCATTTTCGTGAATTTCATGGCATCCTCCCGCTATTGTACCGGAAAATCCGGGGAAAGTCAACCCCCGGTCTCACGCTTCATCGATCGTCGATACCCCGACCGTGATCTCTTCGAGCACGTCGAGCAGCACCTTCACCGTGTCGAGCGAGGTGAACATCGTGATCCCCGCTTCGGTCGCCGCCTGCCGGATCGCCGCCCCGTCCTCGAAGTGCAAGCCGGACAGGATCGCCCGCGTGTTGACGACGTAGCTCACGTATCCCGCGCGGATGGCGTCGAGGATCTCGCGGCTGCCCTCGCTCGGCTTGCGCAGAAGGCGCGTCGGCAGGCCGTGCATCCGGAAGACCTCCGCCGTCAGGGTGCTTGCCTCGAGGTTGAAGCCCATCTCATAGAACCGCCTTGCCAGCGGGATCGCCTCGTCCTTGTCCTCGTCCGCGAGGGTGAAGATGACGGTCCCGTAATTCTGCACGCGCAGGCCGGCCGCGACGAGGGCCTTGTACATCGCCCGGTGCAGCTTTGTGTCGTACCCGATGACCTCGCCTGTGGACTTCATCTCCGGCGAGAGATAGGCGTCGCCCCCGCCGAGCTTCGAGAAGGAGAAGACCGGGACCTTGACGAAATACTTCCCTCTTCCGGGCGGGAGCGCCGCGGGGATCCCCTGTTCCGCGAGGCTCTGACCGAGGATGGCGCGGACCGCGATGTCGGCGAGGCGGTATCCCGTCGCCTTCGAGAGGAAGGGCACCGTGCGGCTGGACCGGGGATTGACCTCGATGAGGAAGACCTCGTCCGCCGGGGTGACGATGAACTGAATGTTGAATAGCCCTACGATCCCGATGGCGGGCCCGAGACGGCGCGTGTCATCGAGGATCGTTTCTTTTACCTTGTCGGACAGCGAAAACGGCGGCCAGACCGAGATGGAGTCCCCGGAATGCACGCCCGTGCGCTCCACCAGCTCCATGATCCCCGGAACGAACACTTCCCTCCCGTCGCACACCGCGTCGACCTCGACCTCCTTGCCGCGGATGTAGCGGTCGACGAGAACGGGCTTGTCCTCCCCGATCTCCACCGCGGTGGTGAGATAGCGGCGGAGCTCCTCTTCCTTCGCGACGATCTGCATGGCGCGGCCGCCGAGCACAAAGGACGGACGCACGAGAACGGGATAACCGAGATCCCGGGCCGCCGCGACGCCTTCTTCGACCGAATAGACCGCGCGTCCCGCCGGACGGGGGATGCCGAGGGATTCGAGCAGCTTCTCGAACAGGTCCCGGTCCTCCGCCGTGTCGATCGCTTCGCGGTTTGTCCCGATGAGGGGAACGCCCATCTCCGCCAGCGGATCGGCGAGGTTGACCGCCGTCTGTCCGCCGAGGGTCGCGATCACGCCGTACGGCTGTTCCAGCTCCACGATGTTCATGACGTCCTCGGGCGTCAGCGGCTCGAAATAGAGCTTGTCGGCGCAGGTGTAGTCCGTCGAGACGGTTTCGGGATTGTTGTTGACGATGATCGCCTCGCAGCCCGCCTGCCGGATCGCTTTCACCGCCCGGACCGTGGAATAGTCGAACTCCACGCCCTGCCCGATGCGGATGGGCCCGGAGCCGAGAACGAGGATCTTCTTTTTGTCCGAGACGATCGATTCGTTTTCTTCCTCGTATGTCGAATAGAAGTACGGCACATAGCTCGCGAATTCCGCCGCGCAGGTGTCGATCATCTTGTAAACCGGCAGGATGCCGCTCTTTTGCCGCAGATCCCGCACCGCCGCCTCGTCCGTTTTCCGGAATCCGGCGATCGTCTTGTCCGCGAATCCGAGGCGCTTGGCTTCCCGGAGGAGAGCCGTATCGAAAGGACCAGCAGCGAGATTCGTCTCCATATCCGTGATGCGCTTCATCTGCGAGAGGAAGAACGCGTCGATGCCGGTGAGCCGGCGCAGCGTCCCGACCGTCTCTCCCCGCCGGAGCAGCTCCGCCAGCGCGAAGATCCGCTCGTCCGTGGCGTCCCGGATATTCGCGAGCAGCTCGTCGGTCGGCTTGGCAGCGAGCTTATCCGAGAAGAGATGATGGTGCCCCGTCTCGAGGGAGCGAACGGCTTTGAGAAGGCTTTCCGGAAAGGTCCTCCCGACGCTCATGACCTCGCCCGTCGCTTTCATCTGCGTGCCGAGGATGCGGTTCGAGCCCGGCAGCTTGTCGAAGGGGAAGCGCGGCAGCTTCGTCACGACGTAGTCCGGTGCCGGCTCGAAGGACGCCGGGGTGTTCGCGAGCGGGATCTCGTCGAGGGTCATGCCGACGCCGATCTTCGCGGAGACCCGCGCGATGGGATAGCCGGTCGCCTTCGACGCGAGGGCGGATGACCGGGATACGCGCGGATTGACCTCGATGACCACGTAGCGGAACGATGCGGGATCCAGCGCAAACTGCACGTTGCAGCCTCCCTCGATCCCGAGCGCGCGGATGATCCTCAGCGCGGACGAACGCAGCATCTGATATTCCCGGTTCGCGAGGGTCTGGCAGGGCGCGACGACCGCGGAATCCCCCGTGTGCACGCCGACGGGATCGATGTTTTCCATCGAACAGACGGCGACGGCGGTGTCGTTTTTGTCCCGCATGACCTCAAACTCGATCTCCTTCCAGCCGCGGACGCTCTTTTCGACGAGGACCTCCGTGACCGGGGACAGCTCGAGTCCCCGCCGGATCAGCGGAAGGAGCTCGTCTTCGGTTTCGGCAAATCCGCCGCCCGTGCCGCCCAATGTGAACGCGGGCCGCAGGACGACCGGATAGCCGATCTGCGCGGCGATCCTTTTGCCCTCTTCCGGCGTATGCGCGACGTCCGAGGGGAGAACGGGTTCGCCGAGGGTTTCGCAGAGGGCCTTGAACTGTTCCCTGTCCTCCGCCGCTTCAATGGATCTGCTCTTCGTTCCGAGCAGCTCGACGCGGCACTCTCTGAGAATGCCCTTCTTTTCCAGCTGCATGGCGAGATTCAGCCCCGTCTGCCCGCCGATCCCGGGGAGGATGGCGTCCGGGCGCTCGGTGCGCAGGATGCGGGCGACGAATTCGAGGGTCAGCGGCTCCATGTACACCCGGTCCGCGATCTCCGTGTCCGTCATGATCGTCGCGGGGTTGGAGTTGACGAGAACGACCGCGTAGCCCTCTTCCTTCAGCGCGAGGCAGGCCTGTGTCCCGGCATAGTCGAGTTCGGCCGCCTGTCCGATGACGATGGGGCCGGCGCCGTTCACCATGATTTTCTGTATGTCATTTCTTTTCGGCATGGATCGCCGCCGTCATGCGGATGAATTCGTCGAACAAAGCCGTGCTGTCCTCCGGTCCCGGCGCGCTCTCGGGGTGATACTGCACGGAAAACATCTTTTGTTCGGGCGCGGCCAACCCTTCGACCGTGCCGTCGAGAAGGTTGACGTGCGTGACGACGAGCCCGCTCCCCGCGAGGCTGTCTTTGTCCACCGCGTAGGAGTGGTTCTGCGAGGTGATCCCGATCTTCCCGGTCGAGAGCTCCTTCACCGGGTGATTCCCGCCGCGGTGCCCGAATTTCATCTTATACGTCTTCGCCCCGCAGGAGAGCGCGAGGATCTGATGCCCGAGGCAGATCCCGAAAATCGGGAAACGCCCCCGGAGCTTCCGCGCGGTCTGAGCCGTCTCCGGAACGTCTTCCGGATCCCCGGGGCCGTTTGAGAAGAGCACGCCGTCGGGCGAGAATGACGCGATGATTTCCGCCGGGGTGTTCCACGGCACGCGGATCACGCGGCATCCGAGTCGGCAGAGGCTGCGGACGATGTTCTCCTTCATCCCGCAGTCCACCGCGGCGATGACGAGACGCTCTTCCGTTTCAGCCGGGGTGACGGCGATCTCCTTCGGGCTGACCCGGCTCACCTGATCGTACGGGACGGGCGTTTCCCGGATGATGGCCGCACAGTCCTCCGCCGGGATCTCCGGATCCGCGAGAATCGCCCGCCGGCTGCCGCGATCCCGGATCGAACGCACGAGGCGGCGGGTGTCGACGGCGGCGATGCCCGGTACGCCGGAATCGGTCAGCGCTTCGTCCAGCGCTTCTTCCGAGCGAAAATTCGACGGTTCCGGCGTGACCTCGCGCACGATCGCGGCGGAGGGAGCGACCCGGCCGGATTCGCCGTCGACCCGGTTGACGCCGTAGTTCCCGATCAGGGGATACGCGAACACGACGCCCTGATCGGTGTAGGACGGATCGGTCAGGATCTCCTGATACCCGACGGACGAGGTGTTGAAGACCAGTTCAAACGGCGAGGAGGCGCCGCCCCTGAGAGCTGCGCCGAAACCGATCCCGGGATAGACTTCCCCGTCCTCGGTGACAAGTTTTCGATTGGGATTCATGTCCGTTTTTCCTCTTTTCTGCTGATTCTCTCTTCAAACCGATCTTTGCGCGTGTCCGCCGGGATCGGCGTCGGGTATTTTCCCGTAAAGCAGGCGGTGCAGATATCGCCGCTTCCCATCAGCTCCGGCAGGCATTCCACCGGCAGGTAGCCGAGCGTATCCGCGCCGATGATCCGGGCGATCTCTTCCTCGGTCCGTCCGCAGGCGATGAGCCCGTCCCGCGAGTCGATGTCCGTGCCGTAATAGCAGGGATGAAGAAAGGGCGGGGCGGAAACGCGCATGTGGACCTCTTTCGCGCCCGCTTCCCGGAGCAGCCGCACGATCCGTCCGCTCGTCGTCCCCCGCACGATGGAATCGTCGAGGAGCACCACCCGTTTCCCGCGGACCGTGTCTTCCACGGCGGCAAGCTTGATCCTGACCTGGTCGAGCCGTTCGTCCTGACCCGGCGAGATGAAGGTCCGCCCGATGTATTTGTTCTTGATGAGCCCGATCCCGTAGGGGATCCCCGTCGCCTCGCTGAACCCGAGCGCCGCGTCAAGGCCGGAGTCCGGGACCCCGATCACCGTGTCGGCGTCGTGCGGGCATACCCGCGCCAGGATCCTGCCCGCCGTCCGTCGTGCGCGCTGAATGCTGACGCCGTCGATCACGGAATCCGGGCGGGCAAAGTAGATGGCCTCGAAAATGCAGAACCGGCGCGGCTCGAGCCCGCAGTGCCCCCGCATCGACGTTTCCAGAACGGAGCTCCCTTCCCGGCGGAAGACAAGGATCTCTCCCGGTTCGACGTCCCGCACGAACGACGCTCCGACCGCCGTCAGCGCGCAGCTTTCCGACGCCGCAACAACCGTGCCGTCCGCGCGCCTGCCGTAACAGAGAGGGCGGAATCCATGGGGATCGCGCGCGAGGATCAGCTTTTGGGGCGACATCAAGACGAGAGAATACGCCCCTTCGAACTGCCGCATGGCTTCGAAAAGGGCTTCCTCAATGGAAGGGGTGCGCAGACGTTCGCGGGTCACGATGTACGCGATGGTCTCCGTGTCCGAGGTGGTGTGAAAGATCGCCCCGGAGAGTTCGAGCGCGCGCCTCAGTTCCGCGGCGTTGGACAGATTGCCGTTGTGGGCGATCGCCATGCGCCCCTTCATGTGATTGACCTCGATGGGCTGACAGTTCGCGCGGCTGCTTCTGCCCGTCGTCGCGTAGCGGACATGACCGACAGCCATGGAACCGCGGGGGAATTTCGCCAAAACGTCTTTCGTGAAGACTTCGCTGACGAGGCCGAGATCCCGGTGCGAAAAGAACAGGCCGTCGTCCCCCACCACGATGCCGCAGGATTCCTGTCCCCGGTGCTGGAGCGCGTAAAGGCCGTAATAGACGAGCCCCGCCGCGTCCGTCGGTTCCGGAGAGAACACTCCGAAAACGCCGCATTCCTCATGCACACTCATTTTGATCCGCCATTTCCGCGTGTGAGCGCCGCTCCCGCTGTGCTCATTCCGCCGCTTCGAGTTTCTGCGTCAGCCGGTCCATGATCTCCCGATAGGCATCTTCCACACCGCCCAGATCCCGGCGGAAGCGATCCTTATCCAGCTTCTTTCCGGTCTGGCTGTCCCAAAGCCGGCAGGTGTCGGGGCTGATCTCGTCGGCCAGAACGATGCTGCCGTCCGGGAGCCGCCCGAATTCCAGCTTGAAATCCACCAGCGTCACCCCGCAGGAGGCCCAGAAGGCTTTCAAGACGTCGTTGATCTGAAACGAGTACCGTTTGATCGTTTCAAGCTCCGCGGGTGTCGCCAGGCTCAGCGCCACGACGTGATACCCGTTGAGAAGCGGATCCCCCAGCGCGTCGTTCTTATACGAAAACTCAATGGTGGGCGCGGGAAAGGGGATCCCTTCCTCGACGCCGTAGCGTTTGGCGAAAGAACCGGCGGAAAGGTTGCGGACAATGACTTCCAGCGGCACGATCCGGACGCGCCTGACCAGCGTCTCCCGTTCGTTCAGCTCCCGTAAATAGTGCGTGGGGATCCCCTCCCGTTCGAGCAGCTGCATGAGCGCGTTGCTCATCCGGTTGTTGATCGCGCCTTTTCCCTCGATCGTGCCGCGCTTCTGCCCGTTGAATGCGGTCGCGTCGTCCTTGTAGGAGACGATCAGCTCTTCCGGATCGTCCGTCGCATAGACTTTCTTTGCTTTTCCTTCATAGAGCAGCATGCCTTTTTCCATGGTTATCTCCCTGTCTGTCCCGCAGGTGACGATCCCCTGCGCGAAATGATGACCGCCTTCGGCAAGCGGTGAGCGAGCGAGTTGCGTGACCGGTTCCCGTGATCCGGCGTGTCGGAGGCACTCATCGCTTTTGCGTGGCAGAATCATATCTGTCAGCTCCGTCCCTCTCTTCACTTTCCGCTGTCTCCGTAATTTGCCAGGACCCTTGCCGACGGGTCGTTCACGTCGCAGCCCTTCCAGCTTTTGTTCGGCATCCAGTAGTCCGCAATCATGGCGGCCTGGCCGGGATAATGCTTCTCGAAGATCTCCCGGTACAAGAGGGATTCTTTCGTGAAGGGCGGGCAGTATCCGTACTGCTTCCGTTTTTCCTCGAATTCCGCGTCGGAACAGCGGCTCTCGGCGAACTCCTTCAGATCGTCCACCATCGAGTGCCCGACCGCGTCCGAGAACGCCGCCTTTTCCCGCCAGAGGATCCCGTCCGGCAGCCAGTCCCCGTCCGCGAAGGCCCGGCGCAGGAGGTATTTGCCCTTCCCGTACCGGTTCCTCTTCATCTCCGGATCGAGCGCCATGACGTACTTCACGAAATCGAGATCGCCGAACGGAACGCGGGCCTCGAGGGAGTTCACCGAGATACAGCGGTCCGCGCGCAGCACGTCGTACATATAAAGCTCCCGGACCCGCTTCTCCGCTTCCGCCTGAAACGCGGCCGCGTCGGGGGCGAAGTCGGTGTATTTGTACCCGAAGAGCTCGTCCGAGATCTCCCCGGTCAGCAGGACGCGGATATCCGTCCGCTCGCGGATCGCTTTGCACACGAGGTACATCCCCATGCTCGCGCGGATCGTCGTGATGTCCCAGGTCCCGAGCAAGGCGATGACGGTTTCGAGCGAGGCGAGCACCTCTTCCCGCGTCATCGTGACCTCGGTGTGCTCGCTGCCGATGAAGTCCGCGGCTTCGCGGGCGTATTTCAGATCGATGGCATCCCCCTCCATGCCGATGGCAAAGGTGCGGATCGGGGTGGGGCTCTTTCTCTGCGCGATGGCGCACACCAGCGAGGAATCGAGCCCGCCCGAGAGCAGGAACCCGACATTCACATCCGCGACGAGGCGCTTTTCGACCCCCGCGATGAGCTTTTCGCGGATATTCCGGCAGGCCTCGTCGAGATCGCACCGGATCGTGCGGGACGGGCGTGCGATGTCGGAATACCGGACGAACGCGCCTCCCATCCAGTAGCATCCCGGCGGAAAGGGGACGATCTGCTCCGTCAGTCCGACGAGGTTTTTGGCTTCCGACGCGAAGAGGATCTTCCCGTCCGGCCCGTACCCGTAGAAGAGCGGCCGGATGCCGATGGGATCCCGCGCGGCGACCAGGGTGCCGGTTTTCGCGTCGTACAGCACGCACGCGAACTCCGCGTCGAGGAGAGGAAACATGTCCGCGCCGTATTCGAACCACAGGGGCAAGAGGATCTCGCAGTCCGAATCGCTCTCGAACGTATAGCCCCTCTCCCGGAGCTCGTTCCGCAGTGCCCGGAAGCCGTAGATCTCCCCGTTGCAGACGAGGAGCGAGCCGTCCCTCTGGAAGGGCTGCATCCCCTCGGGCGAGAGCCCCATGATGGAAAGCCGGTGAAACGCCATGCGGATGCCGTCTCTTTCGAGGATCCGGCTGTCATCCGGTCCCCGGGATTTCGTCCGTTCAAATCCCGCTCGGAAGGCATCCGGCGAGACCGAGGACGAATAGCAGGTCATGATAGAGCACATGATGATGAACCTCTTCCGATGCGTATTCGCTTACTCGACATCCTGCAGCGCGTCGTAGCCTTCTTCGCCCGTGCGCACCTTCACGACGTTCTCGACGTCATAGACGAAGATCTTGCCGTCGCCGATGTGGCCGGTGTAGAGGACCTTCTTCGCCGTCTCAATGACTGCGCGGACCGGGATCTTCGACACGACGATGTCGACCTGCACCTTCGGCAGAAGCGTCGCTTCGACCGCAATGCCGCGATAGTATTCCGTCCGCCCTTTCTGCTGACCGCAGCCGAGGACGTGGGATACCGTCATGCCGGTGATGCCGAGATCGGTCATGGCGTTTTTCAGCGATTCAAACCGGCTTTCCTTGCAGATGATCTCCACCTTCGTGAACTTCGGCCTGCCCTCGTCGAAGGACGGCACGCGATGTACCGTCACCGCCTCCGCAGGCGGGGTGTCGCCCGTCACGATGACCGGGGAAGGAGCTGTTCCCTCATCCGCGCTCGAGGTATCGGGCGACATGGCGAAGCCGGCGTAAGCGGTCAGCAGTCCGTGCTCCGAAACGTCGAGACCCTGGATCTCGTCAGCCGGTTCCGCGCGGAGTCCGACGGTCTTCTTCAGGATCAGGAAGACGGCCGTGATGATCACCGCGACATACGCCGCGACGCTGACGACGCCGAGCGTCTGTACGCCGAGGAAGTGAAAGCCCCCGCCGTAGAAGACGCCCTTTTCGGTGGAGACGCCCGTCGCGAAGAAGCCCGTGAGGACGGTCCCCAGCGCGCCGCAGACGCCGTGCACGGAAATCGCGCCGACCGGATCGTCAATTTTCGCGATTTTATCGAAGAATTCCACGGAGAAGACGATGACCGCGCCGAAGACGAGGCCCATGACCGCCGCGCCGACCGGAGAGACCGCGTCGCAGCCCGCCGTGATGCCGACCAGACCTGCGAGGGCCGCGTTGTACGTCATCGAGACGTCGGGCTTCCGATAGCGGAGCCATGTGATCACGAGCGTCGTGCAGCAGGCGACGGCGGCGCAGAGGTTGGTGTTGAAGAAGACGAGGGACGCGCTCTCGACGAGTTCGTCCGAATCCATGCCGACCGTGGACGCGCCGTTGAAGCCGAACCAGCAGAACCAGAGGATGAACACGCC
>JAEEGL012000687.1_pt1 | contig 11344 bp, 15 predicted proteins | sample 9134231 | NCBI WGS metagenome assembly JAEEGL01 (sample SAMN16246548, study PRJNA631951) | gut metagenome | biome: gut microbiome; feature: rumen; material: fiber-attached | host: Bos | place: Iran: Karaj | collected 2018-10
AACTCTCGAAAATGACGAGTTCTTCCTCCGTGCAAAGCGTATAGAGATACCTGCTTCCATTACAGGCTGTCAGTTCTACAGAAAGTTCGGCTACGACTACAAGAACGGCAAAGCGGAGCTCGACGAGGAAAGGCTCTACCGTCTTGAAAAGTTCAGAACTCCTGCGATACCTGCAATAAAAGCCATAGCAAGAAATAATATTCCAGAATGTACGAATGTCATAAGAACGAGCTTTATGACCGTTGCCGATGAGTTCGGCTTCACTGTGGAAAATGCTCCCAGATTTGTTGCCTTTGCAACGACTGATGATAAGCTGTACTCGCAGTTTGACAGCGAGCACCGTCCAATGTACGGCTATTTTTCCGAAAGCGGAAGAATTATCGGATATTATTCCCTGCTTCTGCTTGAAAACAAAGAGTGCGAACTGAATAATCTCTGCGTTCTTCCCGAATACAGGCATAAAAACATTGGCAGTGCTCTGTTCGCCGATGCCTGCGCAAAAGCAAAGGATAAAGGCTGCGAAAAGCTTGTATTCAGCATAGTTGAAGAAAATGAGAAGCTCCGCAAATGGTACGAAAAACAGGGAGCTGTACATACAGACACGAAAAAATTCGATTTCTTCCCGTTTACCTGCGGATACATGGAAAAGTCACTATAAGAAGGAGTAAACTATGTCCGAACGTTTTTCAAGAACCGAGCTTCTTTTCGGCGAAGAAGCCATGAAAATCCTTGCAACCTCCCGTGTGGCAGTTTTCGGCGTAGGCGGCGTGGGCGGCTATGCCGTTGAAGCTCTTGCGCGTTCGGGAGTTGGAGCACTTGACCTCATTGACGACGACAAGGTCTGCGTTACCAATATAAACCGCCAGATAATAGCCCTTGACAGCACTGTCGGTATGTATAAAGTGGACGCGGCTGCTCAGCGCATACGTGAGATAAATCCCGAATGCAAGGTGAGCTGCCACAAGATGTTCTATATGCCTGAAACTGCCGATAAACTTGATTTTTCCCAGTACGACTATGTCATTGACGCTATCGACACGGTCACAGGCAAAATAGAGATAATCATGCAGGCTAAACAAGCAGGAATTCCCGTTATAAGCTCAATGGGTGCAGGAAACAAGCTCGATCCTACACGGTTTGAGGTCGCAGATATTTACAAGACCTCAGTATGTCCTCTCGCTAAGGTCATACGTTATCAGCTTAAACGCCGCGGCGTTAAAAAGCTCAAAGTCGTCTACTCAAAGGAAGAACCCATTACTCCACAGGGACAGGCTTTTGACGACGGATCGGGCAAGACTGATATGCGAAGCGGCTCTGCAAGGCGATCCACGCCTGCTTCTGTGGCATTTGTGCCCTCGGTTGTGGGACTTATCATCGCAGGCGAGGTCATCAAGGATATAGTGAAAAAAGCCGCAAAGGAGAATGATACATGAAAATAACCGCAGCAAAAGAAGCAGACTTCGATACCGTAAGATCCATAACTCAGCAGACTATAAAGGCAGTTTATCCCCACTATTACCCTAAGGGCGCTGTGGACTTCTTTCTCGCTCATCACAGCGATGAAAATATAATGCGCGATATACGAAACGGCGATGTTTTTCTGCTCTATACCGACAACAATGAAGCGGCAGGCACTGTTACCACCGAGAAAAACGAGATAAACCGCCTTTTCGTGCTCCCAAAGTATCAGGGACATGGCTTCGGCGGAGCTCTCCTTCTCTTTGCCGAGGAGCGTATCGCCGAGAATTATGATATTGCAGAGCTGTCCGTATCACTGCCTGCAAAGGCTATTTATCTCAAAAAAGGCTATGTTTTTAAGGAATACTGCGCGATCAAGACCGAAAACGGCGATTATCTGTGCTTTGACAATATGGAGAAGCCCATGTTAAAACAAAAATAAATATCCCAAGGACTTGATTTATGTCCGTTTTTTTGTTATAATATTTTAGTGAGTTTTTGGGGTATAGCCAAGCGGTAAGGCACAGGACTTTGACTCCTGCATTCGTGGGTTCAAATCCCGCTGCCCCAACCAGTTTCACCCACGAACGTTTCCAGCGTACTTTGTATACTGGAGACGTTTTTTTCTTTTACCTCTATTTTCTTGACAAGAAGCTGCACAGCGTCACGGTCAGGAGCTGCCTTGATTGATTGCAGCCACTTCTTTATAGTTTGCACGCTGTAATCCTTCGGCGGTTCTGTATGCTTTAATTTCTCGATCTCTGCCTTTAGCGCTTCCATTTCTGCCCCGATATCAGATATAACAGGAGCTGGCAGCGCACCGCTTGACAGATTTGTCATGAGATTATTATAACGGTTCTGCTTTTCGGCGATCTTCTTTTTCAAGACCTTCTGGAAGTCTGCCAGGCGTTCACGCTCTCCGAGGTTGTAAGATCTGAGAGCGTCGGAGATCTTCTTTTGATTATCGGCGCTGAGAAGCTCATGGAGATAGCTTACAGCCGCTTTATCTACTGTCTCTATATTGATACGAGGAGCGCCGCAGCGAGCCGCACAAGCATAATAACGCTGCTTATAGCTGCCCTTATGGCTGCTGCTTGTTATATGCATTTTAGCTCCGCACTGGCAGTACACAAGGCCGCTGCACATATAGTTCCCCTTCTTGCCTGTTTGTTTTCTCTCATTCATGATATTTTGTACCTCATCGAATACCGCTCTGTCTATGATTATAGGCAGGGCGTTTTCTATTCTTATGGCATTTGGTTTAGTTCTGCGTTTTTTGCGGTCCTTTTCCTCTATCTCAGAATACACATAAACACCTGTATACTTTTCATTTCTGAGTATTTCGTATATCTGCGAATATTGGATAGGCTTGCCGCGCTTGCCTGTTATCCCCTTCTCAGATAGTTCCTTTATCAGCTCCGAGAAGCCGCGTTGATGTAATGCAGCGTCAAACATCTTCCGCACATACTCAGCTTCCAGAGCGTTGATTTTATAGTGCTTGCCGTCGAGATCGTACCCGAACGGAGCTACACCGCCATTGTGTAAACCCTTGAGGGCGTTTTCCTTCATACCTTTTCTTGTTTCATTTGCAAGGTTGTCGACATAGTATTCAGAGAGTGCCCACATGAGCTGCCGCATGATCTTCGCTTCGGCCGTGCTGCCAAAGTCCTGTGATACTGCTATGAGCTGAACGCCGAGCTTGTCAAGTTTAGCTGTGAGGTTTACGTGTTCGCCTACATTTCGCCCTATACGGTCATACTTGTGAATTAATATTATCTCAAAAGTTCCCTTCTGGCAGTCTCTGAGCATTTTCTGATATTGAGAACGGTTCGCAGTTCTGCCGCTGACGGCTTTATCCTCATAAGTTCCGACTATGAGTATATCTTTTCGCGCTGCGTATTCTCTGCACGCTCTGAGCTGCGCGTCGATACTCTCCTCGTGTTGGTTGTCCGAGGAAAAGCGTGCATATATAACAGCGGTTTTCATTTCTCTTTGGTGTATTCCTCTTTGGTCGTCAAATACTCTGCATATTCATTAACCGCTGTTTTACCAGCGGTATTTAGTTTCGTATAAGCCTTTTCGAGGGATTCTTGCAGACGTTTCGCGCCTTTTATCATATCCCCCATTGTTTTAGGTTCACCGTCAGGAGCTGGCTTGTTATCAAAGTAAATAGGTGTAGGCTTGTTGTCGGGTATTTCGTCGGGATTTACTAAAAGAGTATCAACAGACACTTCCAGAGCGGCGGCGATTTTATTAAGCATATCAAGAGATACCGAAATATCACCATGTTCATATCTGTAAAGAGTATTCGGAGAAATACCAAGTTTTGCGGCAAGTTCCTTTTGTGATATTTTTTTAAATAATCGGATTTTTTTTACTGTTTCGCCTATCATGACAAATCACCTCATTATGTATTATAAATCAAATCTACGCAATACGCAATAGTTTTTTGAAAAAACTTGAAAAAAGGTATTGACAATCTACTTTTAACGTAGTATAATCTACTTGAAATCTACGGTATACGTAGAGCAAAGAGAGGTGATAACATGAAAGTAAGCAAGGAAAAAATTGAGCGCCGTATGGTTAATTGTGGACTGACCGCACCAGAGCTTGCATATGTCACAGGCATAAGCCAGCAAGGCATAGCAAGAATTAAGGCAAAAGGTTCATGCCGTATTAGCAATGCAATTAAGCTCTGCAATGCGCTCAACTGCACAATTGAAGAAATATCCCCCGAGGAAAGCGAGGCGAAAACATGAAAGAAAAAGATAATATCTGCCGTATTCCAGTAAAGGCATATTTTGAGACTATCGACGGCGAGCCGCGCATAGTCAAGGCTGAATATGCAGATATACCAGCGGAGAAGATAGCTGCTTTTCTTGTGGAGCGCTTCGGTTACGGTACTATATTCGGAGACAAGGCGGTGAAAGAATGTGATAATTGAGGAGCTTATACAGCACTTCGGCAAACCTAAAAAGTGCTCAGACGGCTATTTTGTGCAGTGTCCTTGTCATGACGACAGCAAAAACAGCCTACATATAACGCAGAATGAAAAAGGATTCGCTTTATATTGTCATGCTGGCTGCCAGACTAAGGATATTATAAAAGCCGTCGGCTTGAAAATGAGTGATCTTTTTGCCGAGCCTCTGACACCGCCGCCAAAGGCCGAGATCGTCGCCAAGTACAAATACTATGACTTGACAGGTCAATTTGTAGCTGAGAAATACCGATATTCAGATAAAAGCTTTAAGTGGAAGCAGCCAAACAACGTATGGAAAAAGCCCGATATACCGTTATTGTATAACTGGCAAAACGCCAAGAAATCTGACACAGTGTATTTTGTAGAGGGCGAAAAGGACGTTGACACACTTGCAACTCTGAAACTTCCAGCCGTTTCAGTTCCCGACGGAGCTAAGACTAATTTAAAATGGCTGCCAGAGTGGACACAGTTTTTCAGCGGTCGTAATGTGGTAATTATTCCAGATAACGACGACGCAGGCAGAGCCTTGAAAGATATATGCGTCGATAACATATTCAGCGCTGCAAAGGCTATCAAGGTTCTTGATCTGAAAAAGATATGGTCTACTATTCCAGCAAAAGCAGATGTGACGGACTACCTCAACAGCGGCGGAACGTCAGAAAAGCTCATTGATTTAGTGAAGCGCACAAGCTCACTGCAAAATAAAAAGGACTTCAGCGAATATAAACATACAAACGCCAAAGACCTTCAAAGAGCCAGCTTACCAGCGGTAAAATTTCTTGTCATGGATATTCTGCCAGAGGGTACGAGCTTACTTGCAGCGCCTTCAAAAATCGGCAAATCGTGGTTTGTTCTCGATATGGGCTTATCAATAGCGGCTGGCAGATCATTCCTAAGTCATGACACTGTCAAACATAATGTGCTCTATCTGGCATTAGAGGACAGCTTAAACCGCTTGCAGAGTAGAATGAATAAAATACTTGCAGGAGATGAAGCTCCCGAAAACTTCCACTTCTGGATAAATGCGCCGAGGCTTGACAATGGTCTGATAGACGTGCTCACAGATTTTGTCAAGGTCTATGATATAAAACTCATTATCATTGACACTTTGCAGAAGATCAGAGGCACAGCAGTGAAGAATGAAGGCGCTTATGATAAGGACTACCGTGAAATGGGAGAGCTTAAACAGTTTGCCGATAGTAATAATATCAGCTTGTTTTTCGTACATCATACAAGAAAAATGAAGGACGAGGACGACAGCTTCAACATGATATCAGGCACTAATGGCATTATGGGCGCAGCTGATACCGCCTATACTCTTATCAAGGATAAACGCGACAGCGAGAACGCAGTTTTGCATATTACTGGACGTGATACTCCTCAGATAAGTGATGTGGTTCACTTCGACAGCGACGTCTGGAAGTGGGTTCGCGTCGGTGATCTGGCAGAGATACAGAAGCTCAAACACAAACAAATGCATAACGGTGATCCTGTTGTGCGCACAATAGTCGAGCTTGTCAGAGCTAATGGAAGCTGGAAGGGACAGATGTCAGAGCTGCTTCTGGAAGGTGAACGCATTACAGGCGACGACATTGCAGACAATGCGAGACAATTAGGCAGCCGAGTGCGCAAAATGATAAAAGAATTAGCGTTTTATAATAATATCAGCGTGGATATTTCCAAAAACGGCAACGCTGGAAAGATATACTATTTCAGACGCCTTATCAATGATAAGGCAGAGTGTATCAATGGTACAGTAAATACAACCATTGATGAAGAACCACCATTTTGAGAGTAGTATATATATGTGAAAATATCATTGATAACCATTGATATTTTGAGAGACCATTGATACTATTTTTATGTATGAATGGTTATCAATGGTTTGCAATGGTATATTATATACCAATGAAAAAGGTGGTGAAAAAATGAAAGAATACAAAAAGGACTGTTTTGATTACTCGGAAGATGTTCACCTCAAACACGATATGGAAACGCTGTCCAGAATGATGAATTTACCATTAGCGCACACTATTCTGTTAGAGATCCTTCTGAAGCTGAACGAGCTTACTGAACAGCAAAACAAAAATGAAAAAGCTGATCACTGGGAATAAACCAGAGATCAGCCTTGAAGGAATGTAGAATAATTCATGATTATGCCTATATTATAGCATAGTCAATCTGTAATGTCAAGAGGAGAGTTGATATTATGATACAGAAGAACACACCGCCCGAGCTTATTACAGCGAGGGAAGCAGCAGAGCTGTCAAAACGTCATGGCACACTGGACGACATATACAGAGCGGACGACATTTACAATGCGTTTTATGAATTGCAGGATATACCAGACAAGGACTTCCGCTTCGCGTTCTTGTGTGCTATCGGTACAGTGTACGCCGCTGGACGTATTCAAGGAATAAGAGAAGAAAGAAGGAAAAAGCATGATTGATGAAACAGTGTTGAACCCGTGCCCGATCTGCCAGAGTGTCAGAGCTGGCATTGTAGCAGTACCAGCGCAGGGCGTAAAGGTCATGTGCTTTACTTGCAAAGCTCATACTGATATCATACCAATAACAGAGGGATTCAGAGCCGCTTGCATTGTAGCTCAGACAAAATGGAATAATGAGGAGGTCACCAAATGAAAGTTAAGATCGCATACACACAGGACGAGGAGAAGAGAGCCGACGAGCTTGCCGCCCTCTACCTCAAAGAGTTACAGCTTCACGGAGCTGTCACGCTGACAAGATCAGACAGGCACAAGCCATACTACCACATCTACATACAGGACGGACGCAAGGTATTCACAGAGCCGCCGAAAAATTTTAAACAAAAGCCAAAGAAAAAATAATACCCCCCACCCTTGAAGGTTTACACCCATACCACCACCATACCCTACACCCACCCCCCCACCCCACACCCCTACTACCTTCCAAGCCAAAAAAATAAAAAAAATATTTATTTTTATTTTATTAATTTATTATTATCACTGTTTTGAATACTCGAATTTTCGGATTTTTTACACCCTCAAAAATGGGGGGAGAGTATCCCCCATTCTTGTTATATGTGGACTACACACCGTCACTGCTCAAAAAAACGCGTGGGATATATATGCGCACTCAAAAATATATTAACTTTTCGCCTATATATTGACAAATTCTGTGTAATATGCTATCATGTATGTGGTAGGCGTGTATTGGCGTTGCGCGTCTGCTGTGAAGCAGTCCGTGTGTTAGCGATAAGCTGGCACTAGCTGACAGTTTTTTATTAAGGGCTAAGCAGTCGGCAGACGGTATAAGTTCACCCATAGTCTATATACTGTGCTCAACTCCTTGAGTGCGCTGTTTGGTTCTTAACAGTACCGCTTATGTAAATAAGTTAGAGTGGCGTTTTAGTTTCGCAAACGTCACTCATGGGAAGCTCTATTTTTGCTATATGCAATAATAGGGCTTTTTTGTGTTTCAATTCAAATTCTGACAGTCCAAAACTCTTACGGACGTAAAAAAAATGGAGGTTTAAAACTTATGGATAACGAAAATGTAAAGATCAATGGAGAAGTAGGAGAAGAACAGCCGAAAACAACTCAGCCAGAGGAAAAAGGCGAAAGGCTATTCACACAAACAGAGGTAAACAAGATCATTGCAGAGCGCCTCAAAAGAGAGCGCGAGAAGTTCGACCAGGCGGCAAATGATGAAGCGATTCAGAAGAGTGCAGATCTGGCAGCCAGAGAGAGCCGGCTCACCTGTAAAGAGTTCCTCATGGATAACGGTTATCCGATATCTATGCTTGATTGCCTTGACACTTCCGACGTTGACAACTTCAAAGAAAAGGTTGTATCTATCGCAGACGCGCTTGCAACAGCCGTACACACACAGGCAACACCGAGCTATAACGCCGAACAGCCAGTAGTTGACGGACTTGCAGCGGCTTTTTCGAGAGATACAAAGCATATACCACAACAGAAATACAGTGGGTCAGATAACTATCATTATTTTGATAGTCGAGATCATGATCCCACTATATGAAAGGACTGAAAAAGAGTGAGTATTACTTTAACTGCAAAGTTCGCCCCATATACGGACGAAATTTTCAAGGAAGAGAGCAAAAAGTTCCTTCTTACAAATACAGATTATGATTTCACAGGCGCACACTCTATCAGAGTGTATAAGATCAGCACTGCTGCTATGAATGATTATGCGCGTAACGTATACGACGCAGCCAGCGCACCGATTTCGCGTTTTGGTGATCTTCTCGATCTTAATGCAACCACTGAGGAGCTGCTTCTCTCAAAGGATAGATCATTTATTTTTAATATTGATCTTCTTGACTATGAAGAGACAGCGCAGCAGCTGGCAGCAGGTACAGCACTTGCAAGACAGCTCCGCGAGGTTGTAGTTCCAGAGGTTGACACATATACCTATAATGTCATGGTTACAAACGCAGGAACAACAGCAAACCCAATCGACATTAGCAGCGCGTCAATACATCAGATCTTATATGATTATGTCATTGCAGGTTCTGAGGTTCTTGACGAGAACGAAGTTCCAGAGGATAACAGAGTTCTTGTTGTTACTCCCGAGGTTTACAGAATTATAAAGAAGCTGACACAGTTCGATAATACCGACGTCGGAGCAGAAATGCGCCGCCGCGGCGTTGTTGGTATGCTGGACGGTATGGCAGTTGTCAAAGTTCCAGCTTCCAGACTGCCTGTTAATTTCGGTTTTATGATCGCGCACCCTTGTGCAACTGTTGCTCCTGTTAAGCTTGACGATTACAAGATTCATGCAGAGCAGCCACTGTCAAGCGGCGCTATTGTTACAGGTCGTATCTGCTATGACGCATTTGTACTTGATAATAAGGCAAAGGCTATTTATTTCCAGCCTATTTCAATTACTGGCAAAGCAGACGCCGACGACAACGGCACTCTGACACAGGCAGAGCTTGAAGCTCTCTCAGTCGCAGAGCTGAAAGTCCTTGCAAAGGAAAACAATATCACACTGACAGCAACTACAAAGGCAGCTATCATCACCGAGATATTGACAGCGCTTGCAGGCTAATGAAAAAATAAAGGCGCGTCTTATATAGGCGCGTCTTTTTCTATATATGAGGGGAAGTGTAGAACATGACAAATGAGGAGATAGCAACAGTCGTGATTCACGACAGCAGGCGCGATCTGATTCCTGTATTATGGGATAATATCAAGAAGTTTGTATATATGCGCTCAGAGCGTTTCTATTGTGCTCATATGGCTTCTTGTAAGCGTCGTGGTGTAGAATTAGGGGATATAAAACAAGCCGCTTATATTGCATTTCTGGAAGCGCTGGACGGATACCAGCCAGAGCGCGGAAAATTTCTTACATTCATGGGCTATACATACAAAAAGGCGGTTTATGGTCTCATGGGTTTAAGGACTGCCAGAGAGAGACAAGAGCCGCTGAATAATTGTTGCAGCCTTGACGCTCCTATCCAGAGCGACGAGGATGAGGAGACCACGCTTGCAGACTTACAGGCAGACGAGGAGAGCACCAAGTTCATAGAAAAGCTGGAAGAGGCTGCCATTTCTAATATTATCATGACAGAAGTTGAAGCGCTGCCAGATCGTCAAGAACAGGTTGTTAAACTGTTTTACTTTGAAAATAAGCAGCTCAAAGAGATCGCCGAGCTTCTGGAAGTCAGCGCCGAGCGAGTACGGCAGATCAGAAGCGCTGCGGAGAGATCACTTCGACGCTCTGAGGAGCTGAGAACGCTATGGAATGAATATTACAAGCAGAGACTTCCACAGCCGCACAAGAAGTATTATTACTGGCTGCCAGAGCACTATGAAGAAGTACACCGCGAAAATAATTATCTGAAAGTGCTTGAAATACTTAATAAGGCGTGATATAATAGAGGCAAGAAATGGTTTTTCCAAAGGACGCAGGAGCTGCGGAGCCTGTGAGGCTGAATCTTGTTAGGAGGCGAGTGATATGCGTAGGATAATGCAGGGAAAAGAGCTTGAACTTTTTAAGAAGATCGAGCCTTATATTGTTTATCCACTTCAAAACGGTAAAGGTATTCGCAATGATTCACCAGCGGATGTAGTAAAAGCATATGAAGAATTATGTGTTTTACAAAGTTCAAATAATCAGATACCATTTGATCATTAATATTTGCAAACCGCTCTTATGTATGAGCGGTTTTTTTATACCCTATACTCAAATAATATCGTGGGTAGAATATGTTGCAGGCTGCCCCAACCACAAGCTGAGCCACTTGACCGCGTCCACGTTGTCGCTTGCAAGCTCGCTCACTCTAAAAAGAAATGCTGCTTGTACATCGCTTACAGCACTATCGCGCCCTGTTTTTTCAGGGCGTTTTTTATTATTCATTTAATTGAAAATAATATATCGATTACGGGACGCCGAGGGCGGCGTCCCCTACAAACTAATCACTAAGCACTAAAAACTCCCAACTAATTGACTTTTTCAGCGAGATATGCTATTATAAATTATCATTTACGAATAATTCCGAGGTGAAAACAATGAAAAGGACCGATTACATAAGCTGGGACGAGTATTTCATGGGCATTGCAATGCTCTCCGCACAGCGCAGCAAGGACAACTCCACACAGGTAGGCGCTTGTATCGTCAACGACCAGCACAAGATAGTTTCCGTAGGCTACAACGGTATGCCAACAGGCTGTAACGATGACGATATGCCATGGGAGCGCAGTGCCGAGTCTCCTCTCAATACAAAGTACCCTTTCGTATGCCACGCAGAGCTCAACGCTATCCTCAACAGCAGCTTCGGAAGCCTCAGCGGCTGCACTCTCTATGTTACACTTTTCCCCTGCAACGAGTGCGCCAAGGCTATCATACAGTCGGGTATCAAACGCGTGGTCTACTACAGCAATAAGTACGCAGATACCGA
>JAEEGL013577269.1_pt1 | contig 11344 bp, 12 predicted proteins | sample 9134231 | NCBI WGS metagenome assembly JAEEGL01 (sample SAMN16246548, study PRJNA631951) | gut metagenome | biome: gut microbiome; feature: rumen; material: fiber-attached | host: Bos | place: Iran: Karaj | collected 2018-10
ATGTTACGATCATGTCCAGGAATACCGGCCATTACTGGTATCTGCATAACCCGGAATATCCGGAGCAGGGAACGGTGATCATATTCCACAAGCATAAGGCTTCCCATCCGTACCATCAGCACGGCAGGGCGAACACTCTGCAGCAGGCGGTACGGAGTATTCGGGGACATGACCGGTGGCAGATGAACGGGAGGAAATGGTAATCAACATAATGAGATCAGGGCATGAGCTAATTGCAAAAACAGATTGATTTTAGTCTAAAAGTAGGGTATAATCAGTCTAAACTGCGATTGGAGGAATGCAAAGAATGAGTGATGGTACATATTTGGATACCTATCTGCTTCAGCAGGATATGAGAGTAAGGATGCCAAAAGCAATTCTTTCAAATATGGCTGTGGAAAAGGGTACCACCAAATTTGATATATACATGAGTCCTGATCATGAATCGTTGGTTCTCCGTGTCCATAAGGAAGAAAATGGAGGTGCTAAGGATGAGTAAGGAAATAACAGCGGTATCATTATTTTCCGGAGCTGGTGGAATGGATGTCGGCTTTGAAAATGCAGGCGTTAAAGTGCTTTTTGCAAACGAGTTAATGAAGGATGCCGCAGATACATATAAGGCAAATCATCCGGGCGGGGTGATGGTTAACGACGATATAAATAATGTTCTTGATAGTTTGACACAATATAAGGGTGTGGATCTTGTGTTTGGCGGTCCGCCATGTCAGGGATTTTCAGTAGCCGGGAAGATGGATCCGAATGATGAACGCAGTAAGCTGATATTTACATTTCTTGATGTCGTAGAGCGCGTTCAACCCAAGGCGTTCGTTATGGAAAATGTTAAGGCACTGGGAGCATTAGAAAAATGGGGTGCTATTAGAAGCAAGTACCTTACGAGGGCAAATGAATTGGGATATGTATGCTTCCCATATATCCTTAATGCAACAGAATACGGTGTTTCACAAAAGAGGGAACGCGTTTTCTTCATTGGTATAAAAGGAGATGCTTTCTTTCAGGATCGTATTGGCGAGTTGATAGAGGAACAGAAAAATGAAGCGCCAATAATTCGCGAATTGCTTAAATCTTTAGGAAAAGCTGGTACAGATGAGAATCCGGATACCTGCACTGCAAAAATTACATTTGCAACGCATCCTATAATGCGGAAATCTCCTTATGCGGGTATGTATTTCAATGGACAGGGGCGTCCTATAGACGTGGATGGATATGCTAATACGCTTCCAGCATCAATGGGTGGAAACAAAACACCGTTTGTTGATGAAGAATACCTATACGGAGATGCGACCAGCGATTGGGTAGTTGATTATCATAAGGGGCTTATGGACGGCACAATCATACCAGAGTTTAAGGAAGCTCCTGAAAGATTAAGGCGGATTACTGTAAAAGAGGCGGCAAGGATTCAGACATTTCCAGATGATTATGTTTTTTGCGGAAACAAGGGAATGGTGTATACGCAGATTGGAAATGCGGTTCCGTGCAAGCTTGCTGAAGCGGTAGCGAAAGCTGTAGTGGCGTATCTTGGTGAGAAGGCAGAGGCGGTCTGATAGGAAATGCAGATTGAAATTCATGATGATTTTGATTTGTCAAAAATAGTAGCAAGCGGTCAATGCTTTCGGGCTTGCCTGATGGATAATGGAACATACCGTTTTGTTACCGGGAATGATGTGGTTTATATAAAAGAGACGGAGAGAGGGATTCTTTCCGTCTCTTGTGAACTTGATGAATGGCAGAGTATATGGGTCGAATATTTTGATTTGAAACGTGACTACAGAAATTTGTTTGCTGAGGAATATGGTAAGCATCCATTTGTAGATAAGACGATGGATGTGGGACGTGGGCTAAGAATTTTACGGCAGGATCCATGGGAAATTTTAGTATCCACAATTATTTCACAGCGAAAGAGTATTCCGGCGATTCAAAAATCAGTTGAGATTATTGCAGAGAAGTATGGAACCATAAAGAGAACAGAATATGAGGAATTGAAACTGTTTCCTTCTGCTACGGATATGCTTAACGTATCTGAAGAAGATATGCGAAGGTGTGGAGTGGGTTATCGGGCACCATATATTCTGGACGCAATTTCAAAAGTTACAAGCGGAGAGGTGAACCTCAAAACGATTACAGAACTGCCGGATAGAGAATTGCTTCAATGCTTGGAGCGCATCCGCGGGGTGGGTGAAAAGGTGGCAAATTGTGTTGCCTTGTTTTCTTATGGTCGAACGGCCTGTGTGCCTGTTGATGTTTGGATATCTCGTGCGATAGATGATGATTGCTGCGGGACATCTCCGTTTGATTTGTACGGTGAAAACGCCGGAATCATTCAACAGTATATCTTTTATTATAAACAGAGCCGCCAGCATTGAACTGACGGCTTTTCGATTTATCATTAGTGTTTTAATCCAAAGATTCTTTGAGCAAGATCATCAAGATATGAGATGGTTTCTTCTTTGAATTTCGTATCCCTTGCTGTCTGCAGAATAAAACGTATAAACTCTTCACAATCAATGGTTTCCAACGAGGATATCATAGTTGAAAAGAAAAACTGGTACGAAAGAATTCGGAGCATGAAGTTCCTTGACATATACTCACTCTGAATAGGTTCGACAAAAGCGTTGCTGCCAGATCCTCTGGGACCTTCGATGAAGAGCATACGGTTTCCGCCAGCATTTATTACCTTATCGGCGGCATGCCGCACATCTGTTTCTGCATAGTTTTTATCCTTTAATTCGTTGGAGGATATCAGCTTTCCATTTATGTAGATGTCCAGATCGCTAACTTCTCGGCTTGAAGCACCGCTCTCGTTAACAGGGTGTACTTCTACATTGACATCAGGATTATGCAGGTACATGAGATGGTAAATACCAGCCACCATCAATGTAAGAACTTCTCCTTCATAACTGCTCTTGAGAGCCTCATTTACATATTGGATGAGTTTGGATGGAAGGTTGGCACTATCTTCTATAGAAAAAACGGTAAGCTGCTCTTTTTCGTCACGTATTTTGATTAGTTTGCAGAGCAAATAAACAAGACACTTGTAAGCATCTTCGGAGGTTTTGATTTTGGGCAAGTTGTCACAGAGAGAATTAAGAATCGCCTGATCATTTCCACGTCTAACAGCATTGGTTTTACTTAACTCAGGAAACCTTGCTGGCTTATTGAGAAAAGGTTCGTTGGATCCTCCGAGTGCTTTTTTCAGTACTTCCATCTCGAAGGGAACTATTACTTTGTGGCATACAGTCCTTGCGTCATAAGCTCCTGGAAGTTCTGATTGCTTTTGAAGGCAAAGACCATTGATGGTCTCGTCAGAGGCCTTTGAAAGAATTGCTGTGAAAAGTACATACTTATATGTGAGATGTGTATTGTCGATCACATAGTCTATAAAATCCTTGTGGTCACAACTTGAGTTTGGCTCGGCACATGCCTTTTCATATGCTGAGTTAAGAACATCAGTCGCGGTTTCTTTTAATCCCATCTGGTTTTCCTCCTTATTTGAACAAGTGAAATTCTTCTTTAGTCAATCCCATATCAAGTGCGCGGTAGAAAAAACGTGCAGCGATTGAAGAATAAGGTTTCCACTTCTTGCATTTCTTTGTTACGCTCGCTGGCTTGCAGTCATTTGTTTTATAAACCCAGCGGTATGCCTGTAGAAAAGCCCCATCCTCCACAGGGAGTATATCGGGACGATTAAGTACAAACATTAGATACATTTTGGCTGTCCATGTACCAATCCCTCGAATCTTAGTCATTTCTTTGATAACATCTTTATCAGACAATGTGCTGAGTCTATCGAAGGATAGGGTGCCTGATTCCAGAGCATTTGTCAGGTTTCGTATATATTCGACTTTTGCGTTAGAGGTTCCGGCGCTCCGGATCTGTTCATCAGTCAGAGCTGAAATGTTATCTGGGTTAACATCGCCGACGCATAGTTCTTCTAACCGGGCGAATATCTTTTGACCGGCTTTGACAGAAAGCATCTGTTCAATTATCTCATGAATTAGGAAACAGTATGGATCGTCTTCATGGGGTGAATATGTTATTGGCCCGACCATACTGATCACCTTGGCCAATCTTTTATCGCGTTCGCACAGATACTGTATGGAAGTGGTATCTATGTCAAGGGTGATGATTTCTGACATATGACCTCCGTTTACAGACCGGCAAAGAGTTCGCTAAGCGTTACATCTAGACCGTCAGCAATCTTCTTGATGTTCGTTATAGAAATGTTACGCTTGCCTGCTTCAACAGAAGCAAAGTATGTCCTGTCCATTTCTATCTTATGGGCAAACTTCTCTTGACTCAATCCGGTCTTGTTTGTTCTAAGTTCACGTATTCGTTTTCCGAGATCTTCCTGAATCATATTTCTGTACCTCCAGTCAAACATTATAAGGGTAAACGGAATATAAAACAACGGATTATAAGCAACATAGCAGATATTTATGGCTGATTCCACAACGCTATCTTTATGATAAAGCGGAAATGAAAAATGAAGATTTTGACAAAAATCGACCTAAAAATGACGATATTTGAAAATCCTGTACGCTTTTACTTGAAAAACTTACACTTTGATGCTATACTGATAATGCGTGAAAGGAGGCGTCTATGTACTATACGGAGATTACCAAAATCATAGAAGCCGGCATGAAGAAGGATCCGACCAAGGTGGCCAGTTACTCACGGCTCCTTGCCAAGAAGTTAGATGATGATGGAGAAACGCGCGGAAGCAAGCGTATTCTTTCCGTCTTGGACAAGATGGGGAGCGGTCAGGCTGTGATGGACATTTTGACTGCAATGCCAGTCGATCAGGAAAGCCGGTTAGATATAGCGGAAATAGATTACACACCGAATGTTGATAGTATCATTCTCAGCAAGTCTGTACAGGATACGCTAGATGACTTCAGAGATACGATACAGCATAAGAATAAGATGATGTCCATAGGATTGGATTTCAGAACCACATTGCTTCTATATGGCCCCCCGGGCTGTGGGAAGACAAGTGCGGCAAGATATCTTGCTTCGGAACTGAAATTACCATTGATTACGGCACGATTTGATACGCTTATATCATCGCTTTTAGGTAATACGGCGAAGAACATTCACCGTATATTTGAGTTTGCAAAGAAGCAGCCGTGTATTCTATTCCTTGACGAATTTGATGCTATCGCAAAAGCAAGGGATGATGCACATGAAATGGGCGAGCTGAAGAGGGTCGTAAACAGTCTTCTTCAGAATATTGATGACTTTTCGCAAGAGGGCATTCTTATTGCGGCTACTAACCATGCAAAGATGCTGGATACAGCTGTGTGGAGAAGATTTCAGACGATAATTGAAATGCCGGAACCTGGCGTTGATGAGATTCGGCGGTTTATTGATCAATTTCCGAAGGTTGCAGATGAGTCAAGCATCACGGATGCCCAGTGGAAATCTATCGCCAATTCCATGATGGGTTTTTCTTATTCTGATATTAAAGATATTGTACAGAATATGCTTAAGAAGGCAGTGCTTCAGGATAAGAAAGAGATAGAGATGGCTGATTATATTATGGAGGTGTTCCTGTTCAAGAATCATGGGAATTATAGTCAGGAAGAATTTGCTCAGTATCTCAATGAAAATGGAGTCACGCAGAAACAAATAAAGAATTACTTAGGCGTATCAGAGAGACAGGTAAGAAACTATTTAGGAAAGGGGGCAAATAAATGATGGAAAAGCTTCTTCCGATCAAGTTTTTTGAAAAAAGAAAAATTGATGAAATGTCCCCGGAGCCACAAGGTGGAGAAAATAAACCACCGAGCTGGCTGCTTACCGGAAATGATCTTAACCAGCGGTCACAGCAACTCACTGCAAATATGGCCAAGGTTTCAGAGCGGTACGAAGCCTATAAACAGGAAGGACATGAACTTCCCATGGTAATGGTGACTACCATTCTGGAGGATGCTATTGCTAAATCCCATCGTGGAGAAGTCGTAGGATTGTTGGGTAGTGATAATCAATCAAGTGTCATCGGAGTTGATTCCGTAACTTATAAAGATGCTCAGTCAAAGAAGAATACCGATCTGGAACTGACTGAAGACGGTGAAGCTATAAAGGAAGAACGGCGTATATTGTCGGTTGTGATGACAGACGAGTTGCTCGCTAACATTGATAAAGCATTAAAAAATACCAGAGATAATGCAAAACTGATTTCAACCATTACTGGAATGGAACCTTATGAGGTAAGAGGGGACGATTTCAATCCTGATAACAACATGTACCGTGTTAGGCTGCATGACTATAAGGACATTCACAGGAATCAACTGGCGCAGAAGCTTTTCAAGAATAAGTGCGAACAACATGGTATCGTCATTGATCATGAGACCAGATATTCTCCGGATATGTGGTTCTACAGGATTGTTCTTGATAGTCCAGAAGATATGGAGACCGTTCACGGTTTTGAGGGAATCAGTTCTATTGAAGAGGCAAAACCTATTGGCATAGATTTGGATTCTCTTGATGTCCTGGAAGTGCCGACTGTAAAACAGCCTTCGCCAAACGAGACATACCCTGTTGTTGGTGTTTTGGATAGCGGGATTGCCGCCAACTCATATTTGGCTCCGTGGCTTATGAATGTACGTGAGGAATATTATGGAGTTGATCTGCAAGATAAAAGCCATGGTTCTATGGTGGCATCTGTTTTGGAGTATAGCGATGAGCTTAACGGAACAAATTTTTTCGCGACTCCTGGTGTAATGATGATGGAAGCTGTAATTGCACCAGACTTCAAAAAAGAAAATGCTTATGCTGAAGATCTCATCGATAACGTCAGAGATGCTGTTGAGCGGCATAAAGACATAAAGATTTGGACAATGTCGGCAGGGACTGATGAGGAATGTGATCCGTTCTCATTTTCTGAATACGGGATGGCACTTGACAACATTGAAGATGAAAACAATGTCCTTATTATAAAATCTGCGGGAAACAGTCTTTCATTTATCAGAAATGGGAAATATGAGAGAATTGCTAAGATGGCGGATTCCGTTAGATCTGTAGTTGTAGGTTCTATAGCAGGGGAAAAGGGTAGATATGATCTTGCTGAAATCGATATGCCCTCTCCGTTTACAAGATGCGGTCCAGGTCCGGGCTATATCGTAAAGCCAGATCTGGTAGCTTATGGCGGAAATGCTGGTAAACGCCCGGATGGGAACATTTCTACTACTGGTGTGAAGGTGTTTAATAGCGCTGGTATTCTTTCAAGTGCGCCGGGTACAAGCTTTTCTACTCCCTGGGTAGCGAGGGTTGCTTCCGAACTGGATTATCTATTGGAGGGTGAATTTGATCCGCTGTTGATAAAAGCTCTGATGATTCATAACGCCGGGTATCCTGCAGGCGGAATGATGAAAATGGATGATAAGCGCAAACTCATGGGGTTCGGAATGCCTCTGGGAACAAGGGATATTCTCTATAATTCCGAAAATGAGATTACTCTTATTCTACGCGATTCGTTAGAGAAGAAACAGTATATTGAAATCCTGGGATTTCCTTTTGCGCAAAGCCTTGTCGGTGATGATGGGAGATACCATTGTGATATTACGATGACGGTTGTACATTCTCCGATATTAAGATCTTCGGAGAAAGCAGAGTATTGTCAGTCTGATATCCGGGTAGCATTCGGAACTATAGAAGGGATTGAACAGCGTGATACAACTCAGCCACGTATAAAGAATCCTCTTGGAGCCATTTCATCAAAGAACGTGATGACGCATGGATTATATAGCAAGTCTGTTTTCAATGTGCTGGAAGATGAAGATGGATCATACAACAAGGAAAGAACGCTTTTACGCTATAATCAGAAATTCTATCCGATTAAGAAATATGCGGTACGCCTTGATGATATGACAGAAGCTAATAAAAGAGACTGTCTTGATGGAAGCCGTCAGTGGTTTATGAAAGTTGAACCATTTTATCGAGAAGCTATATTGAGAGAAAATGCAGGGACAGAGGATGTTCTGAAACAAGAGTTTTGTATAATCCTGACCATAAAGGATCCGACAGGAAAAGCTCCGGTCTATAATGAAGTTACTCAGCAACTTCAGGAAAAGAACTTTATTTATTCAAACGTACAGCTTAGAAACGAAATCAGAGGTCATGTACGGCTCAATGGAGATGATAACGGTTAATGGTAGATAGGGATAATAACATAAGTACAAAGGGAAAAGTGATATATGAACTTAGCGAAGATGAGGTTCTGGAATTGTATTATTCAGAGCCTCGTCTTGCTGCGCTTATGAACCTTGATGTTATTTGTCTGATAGACCGTCATCTTGTAGTCAACCTTAGACAGTTCATAACTCCAAAGACACGTCATTTGACGGCGTATGCAAAGAAAAATCTGCCTGCTTGTTGTGTCGGTATTCAGTATGTTTATCCTGATAAGGACAGAGGAAAAGACAAAGGAAAGATTAGCTGCACACTGGATCTGCTTATTGAAGCAGCAGGCTTCATGGAGAGTAGTGTGCCTGTTGACGGGAAGCAATCCGACAAAGAAATCGGCAAAGAATCAGATAAGATAGGATCTGAAATTGACCGTATCAATGGGATTTTGAATGATCTTCCAGGGAGCTTTTCAGGAACATTGAAGAAACACATGGAGCGGAAGGGATACACGGAAGAATTGTTATCAGAAGAATCCTGGGTGAGTCTCAGTACAATAAAACAATACCGTCAAAAGGAAGATAAACAGAAAACACTTAAGACTGTTACCGCTCTTTGTATCGGCCTGCATCTCCATCCGTGGCTTACGGAGGATATGCTCAGGAAGGCGGGTATCGTGGTGAAGGCAACCAAAATGGACGGAGCATACCGATATCTATATACGTTTCTTTACAAGGATACGATAGAGGACTGTAACAAATATCTCAAATCACAGAATTTACCGGAGTTTGAAGTGCGTGAAAAATCGGCATAGACTAAAGCAAAGTAGAATAAACATTGGCATCGGCCAGAGATCAAAAATCTCTGGCCGATTTTTTTTGTTTCAAGGGACATTTTTAATGTTCCATCAGAATCCAGCATTAGCAAGGGAAAGAAGAAAATGTCCTAAAAACAGATATAAAGAAAATGGCTTATTTTCAATGGTTTCAGACGTTGGATGGGACATTTTGAATGTCTGTTGATTTAGGGTCTCAGCGGATATTCTAAAGAAAAATGAGAAATCAGGAGGCTCAGAAATGACAGTGTTTGAAAGAGAAAACTTGATCATCAGCATAGAAAATTCAGCAGCTTACATTGCTTCTGAGAATAAGCAGGAAACCGTTGATTTTATCCTGGCAAAGTATGGGGCGGAATCAATCGAACAGATTCCTGACTGTTTTTTGTCAGAGGTATTTAACGAGTTGGATGCCATTGAAGCAGATATTAGGTCTGGTTAGCAGCTCCCGATACTGTTAGTCGTAGACGGAGAAGAAATAAGTGCCTTTGGATGTGTCAATTCTAAGGGCATCCGGAAGTTTTTCATCAACGGCGTTTTCATAGAGGATGTCGCGGATATTGTTTGTAATCAGATAAGTAATGATATCAATCTGTTCGCGAGTCTGGGCGGCCCATAATTCTCTGTTATCGGTCTCTTCATCCTCATATTCATCATCGCTTCCGTAATCTTCTTTGTTAACGCCAATCCCTTCCTCATAAATCATCTGGAACAGCCTGTCGAGGATACCGATGGAAAGCTTGTGAGATTTACTGCCGGTGAGCAGTTCATCAATAAGGTAGAGAGCATAGGCTCTGTAATACTTGTGAGATGACCAGTTCTCATCAAGCTCACGAGTTTCTTCCCAGTTTGGTTCAGTTGCAAGATTCATCCGGTATTCATGTAACTGCTCCAGTGCAGCAGGAGACAGGCCTGTATAACGGTGAGCGTCAGTTATGTCATGAGTCCTCTGGTCGATGCGACCAAGAAGATAATCGGCATCGCAATCAAGTAATTCGCAGATATTGGCAAGAACATCTGCGGAGGGAGTGGATTTTCCCTGTTCCCATGACTGGATTGTTCCAAACATATTGTTGTCGATTTTCTTCTTTCCCTGGCGGATCATCCCGAATCGTTCCATGTAGGCATCGGCGAAAGCCTGTTGGCTTGAATACTTGCGTCGGCGACACTCCTGTAGTCTTTGAGTAAATATAGTTATATTCATAAGATTGGTAACTCCGTTCAAAAATCATATTTTAGGCATATAACAGTATTTATTATAAATCGATTAACCTTATATAGCAATAAGAACATGGAGAAATCGGAAAGCCGGGTTTCTCATACCTATACCAGTAGAACAATGGGTACGGATCAGAGTCCTCATCCGTGGATGAAGGTTCTGATGGGTATCCAACAGGATAACCAGATAGCTCTTTGACAAATAAGTATATCGGCCTGAGTTGCGCATGAAGGCGGGTTACGGCATATCGCTTGAAACAGTTGTGATAAAGACAGCTGTGGACAGTGCTATGCAGGTACCCTTGTTTTCGTGCGCTCTTTTTATGGTCGTTACAGGGGTACTTCGGTCAGATGTCCATGCCGGGTATCCCGCTCTCATTGCTTCCAGGTCAGCAAAGGAGGCAATTATGAGAGTAAAAAAGACGAGACAGGATCAGCGTGGAGTGTACCGTTATCCGGTAGATGTTCCGGACGGCAAGGGCGGTTATAGGAGAACTTATAACGTGATCAAGCCGGGCGAGGATGGCGTGACGGAGGTTATGATCCAGGATCTGCACAGGATGGATGACAACGAAGTTACCAATAATGTAAGGAACGGCCATCCGAAACTGACGCCCGAGCAGAAGGCGGCGAAAAAGGAATGGGAAGAAGCGCATCCGGGCGAGAAGTACCCGATGGATTGGAACCTTTCCTTAAATTATATCGTCGAGGGATGCGAGGACGGCGATGTAAGTAAGAGTAGCGTGCTTGCCGGCGCAAGCTATGATCCGTTTGAAGATATGGACGTGCCGGATGAAGTGCTGAAGCTTCGGGAGATTGCGGCAAAGAAGATGACTGACCGTCAGAGGCAGGCGTATGAACTGATCGGACTTGAGGAACGCACGATCACCGAGGCGGCGAAGATTATGGGCGTAAGTATCAAGGTGGCGAAGGTTCATTACGACAAGGCCATCGAGTGCATCAGGAAAAATTTCTGAAAAAGTTTTTCGGGGAGGGTAAAAACCCCCCCCTTTTCGTTGCCTGTGACATGTAAGGAAGACGAATTCCTGCAGAAAGAGAGGTGAAGAGAAATGGCAATTAAACACAAGATTGTCATCAACGTCTCCGATCCCAACGGGCGCAAGGCGAACGTGCTGAGGGGCGCCGACG
>JAEEGL013720067.1_pt1 | contig 11344 bp, 12 predicted proteins | sample 9134231 | NCBI WGS metagenome assembly JAEEGL01 (sample SAMN16246548, study PRJNA631951) | gut metagenome | biome: gut microbiome; feature: rumen; material: fiber-attached | host: Bos | place: Iran: Karaj | collected 2018-10
ACTCGAGACCACTTGACCCCCAGTCAAGTGCGCTACCAGGCTGCGCTACACTCCGACGCAAATGGTGGCGAGGAAGGGAATCGGACCCCTGACACGGAAATTTTCAGTCTCCTGCTCTACCAACTGAGCTACCTCGCCGTGAGGAATTCGCCTTTTTAGGCGATGCGGCAAACAGTTTGCCACCACCGGCCGGGAATGTCAATGGGGTTTTTTGGCTATCCTTGTTTTTCCGGTGTCCAGACAACAAGGAATGTCCTTCTTCCATTGTCGGAGGAGGGTCGGTCATGCTATTCTACTGGCACGCCAAACACATCCAAAGCCTTTTTCCCATGTCACGACATACACGCACTCTTCGTTCTCCCCTCCTTGTCCTCCTTGTCCTCCCGTTCGCCGTACGAGCCGAGTTCTTCGGCGGAGTCTCCCCGGAAATGCAGGGCTACCACCTCCGGCTCTCCCTCGGCAGCGTCCTCTGGATGGACGGCTCGGTCAAGGAGACCTTCCGCGCCTACTACAAGGCGTCCGGCCAGGATTCCAAGCAGTCTCTGGCCGAGTCGTACGACCTTGACGACTTCGGCATCAAGACCCCGTTCAAGACCCTGGGCTTCTACTTCGAGCGGCAGTGGCCCTACGGGGCCTTGCGCTGGAACACCACCTACCTTTCCGTTTCGGCGAACTCCACCGCGAAGCGCGACTACTACCTCGGCATCGGCGACGAAATCCGCTACAAGGGCCACAAGTACGACCACCTGAAGATCCCCCGCGGCCGGAAGTTCGAGGTCGACTTCACTGGCCTCATGATGGATCTCACCTACGGGTTCACCCCCGTCACGTTCCTCTACGGCGACGGCGACACCAAGTTCACCCCCAGCCTCGATCTCGGCCTCGTCCTTATCGGCGGGTGGTACGACATCGATGCCGGCCACTCCACGGGGACGGCGGTCTACCAGAACCCGCCCGTCGACTTCGTCGTGGGCGGCAGCTCCTCCAGCTTCATCGGGGCGGGCGCCCCGATGATCGGTCTGAGCGGGGAGCTCCGGCTCGGCCCCGAAATGGGGCGCCAGTGGATCCACCGCCTCGGTTTCGGCTATTTCGCCTATGACGGCAGCTCCTCGCTCTTCACCAGCGAGAGCCATCGCAAGAAGGAGCTTGACATCTCCGTTCTGGCCATCACCGGCGAGACCGGCGTCCGATACCCCCTCCGGGACGGGTCCGCCATCACCCTCGGCGCACGGATGCAGATCTTCACCATCAGCGGCGACATCAAGTCGAAGGAGAAGGACACGGAGGCCATCATCGCCGCGCGCGAGCGCTTCAACAAGTCGTTCGACTTCGACATGGTCTCCATCCTCTTCTACCTCGGGTATTCGTTCTAGCGCCGGCAGCCCATTCCAACCATCATGAAGAAAACCCATTCCAAGGAGCCGCAACGGAAGCGGCCCGTCCCGCGCGGGCAGGTCCGCTACTCGGACCGCATCGCCACGCGCCGGCCTGCGTCCCCGGACGTGGAGGGCGTCCTTTCCGTGGCCCGGAGCGGCATCGGCTTCGTGTCGCCGATCGACGGCGGCGCCGACATCCTCGTCGCCCGGCGGTTCATCGGAAACGCCCTTCCCGGCGACCGCGTCCGCGTCCGGCTACAGCCCGGCTCCCGGCCCGAGCGTCCGTCCGGCGAAATCACCGAGATCGTCGAGCGCAGCCGCCGCGACATCGTCGGGACGCTCCGCAACCGCGGCCGCCACTTCGTGGTCGTGCCCCTCAACCCCGCGCACCAGACGGTCTTCCGTGTGGAGGACCCGAAGGAGGCCAAGCTGGGCGACCGCGTCGTGATGCGCTTCTCGGACTGGGACCGCGACGACCCCGCGCCGGAGGGCGAAATCGTCGACGTCATCGGGCCGGCGGACAACCCCTCCCTCGACACCGAGGCCATTCTCCGCGAGTACGGCCTTCCGCGCGACTTCCCGCCCGAGGTCCTGGCCGAAGCCGAGACCGTCTCCTCCCGCCTGGAGGCCCCCGGCCCCCGCGTCGACCTGCGCGGCGACTACATCCTGACCATCGACCCGCGCACCGCGAAGGACTTCGACGACGCCATCTCCATCTCGCGCGACGACAAGGGCCGCCGCGTCCTCGGCGTCCACATCGCCGATGTCACGCACTTCGTCCGGCCCGGCTCCGCGCTCGACCGGGAGGCCCGCCGGCGCGGCACCAGCGTCTACCTCGTCGACAAGGTCATCCCGATGCTGCCCGAGCAGCTTTCCAACGGCGTGTGCAGCCTCCGGCCCGACGTGGACCGGCTCGCGTTCTCCGTGTTCCTCACGTTCGACGCGGCGGGCGCCGTCGTCGGCCGCTCCTTCGCGAAGACCCTCATCCGCTCCCGTCTGCGCCTCACCTACGAGGAGGCCATGGCCGAGCTTTCCGGCGCGCCGTCCCCGACCGGCAAGCCGATTCCGGAGGAGGCCCACGCGCTGCTCGGCGAGGCCGGCCTGCTCGCCCGCCAGGTTCGCGAGCGCCGCTTCCGCTGCAACGCCCTCGACCTCTCCGTCCCGGAAGTCCGCATTGACCTCGCCCCGGACGGCCGGATGACCGGCATCTCGATCACCCCGCAGGACGAGTCGCACCAGCTGATCGAGGAGTTCATGGTCCTCGCCAACGAGGCCGTGGCGACGGAGTGCGCCAACAGCGGCATCCCGTACCTCTCGCGCTACCACGAGGCGCCGGACCCCGAGAAGCTGGAGGAGCTTTCCGCGTCGCTGGCGGAGCTCGGCATCGCCGCCGGCAACCTGCAGGTGCCGCGCAACCTCGCCAACCTGGTCCGGAAGGTCCAGTCGCATCCGCTTCACGCCATGGCCGGCATGATGATCCTCCGCAGCCTGAAGCGCGCCGAATACAACGCCGACGAACACGGCCACTTCGGGCTGGGAAAGGCCTTCTACAGCCATTTCACGTCCCCGATCCGCCGCTACCCGGACCTGCTGCTCCACCGGCAGCTCGCCGCGCTGCTCTCCCGCCCGCGCGGCCCGCAGCCCTCGCTCCCGGAGCTTCGCGACGCCGCCCGGTCGAGCACCGAGGCCGAGTTCCGCGCGGAGCAGGCCGAGCGCGACCTCATCGAAATCAAGAAGTACGGCTACCTCGAAGAGGCCGTCCGCCGCGGCGACGCCCCCGTCTTCGACGCCGTCATCACGAACGTCGCCGAGTTCGGCGTCTTCATCGAGCTCGGCGACTGCGGAATCTCCGGGATGATCCACGTCTCGAAGCTCTCGGACCGCTTCCTCCGCTTCCACGAGGGCGCCCGGAAGCTGGCCGGAGGCGGCCAGTCGTTTTCCATCGGCCAGGCCCTGCGCGTTCTGCCCGCGGCCGTCGACGCCGACAACCGCCAAATCGACTTCGTCCTCGCGAAGTGACCCCCGCCATGCCAGACTCCCTTCCCGCCGTTCTCCGAGACCTTGCCGGCACTCTGGAAGCAGAGCTCATGGCCGATGCCGCCGCCGCCGATGAAATCGACCCCGCCGTGCGCGCCGAGTTCTTGAGTCCGAAAGTCCGAGAGTCCGAGAGTCCAAGAGTCCAAAGGGCCGAGAGTCCGAAAGTCCGAGAGTCCGAGAGTCCGAAAGTTCCGGATGCTGCGATTGCTGTTTCGGACGAGGTTCTGGCCGGGTGCGCTGACCTTGAGTCTATCGCCAGACTCATCGGCGCCTGCGAGGCCTGTCCCCTGTCGAAGACGCGCACCCGCGTGGTGCCGGGTGTCGGACGGCTCTCCCCGGATGTCATGTTCATCGGCGAGGGGCCGGGCGCGGACGAAGACCGCCAGGGGCTGCCGTTTGTCGGCCGGGCGGGCGAGCTGCTCACGAAGATGATCGCGGCGATGGGCTATGCGCGCGAGGAGGTCTTCATCGCCAACGTCGTCAAATGCCGTCCGCCGGACAACCGGAAGCCGACGCCGCAGGAGATGTCCGCCTGCATGCCGTATCTCCGGCGGCAGGTGGAGCTGGTGAAGCCGAAGACGATTGTCGCGCTGGGCGCCACGGCGGTGCAGGGTCTGTTCAACACCGCGCAGGGGATCAACTCCCTCCGCGGACACTGGATGACGTTCCAGGGGATTCCCGTCATGCCCACGTTCCACCCCGCGTACCTGCTGCGGATGCCGGTCGCCAAGCGCGATGCCTGGTCCGACCTCAAGCAGGTCATGGCGCGCCTCAAGGGCCAGGCGTAGACACGGCCTCTGTCTGGTGCCGATCGCGGGCCGTCACCGCCATGCGGCGGCGGTCTTCACGAGGTCGCCGACGGCCTCGACGAGGGTGTCGGGCTCGGCGACTTGGAGGGGTATCGACCGGATCGCGGCGAAGGCCTTCGTCTCAGGGTCCTGGCAGAGGACCGCGCCCGGCTTTTCGCGGAGCGCGGCGTTCGCCTCCAGCATCCTGCGGGCGTAGTCCCCTTCGGCGGCGACAGGGGCATCGCCAATCGCGGCGTGGAGGAGGATCGCCCGGCCGTTTTCGTCGTTGAGAAACGAAACCGGGATGCCGTAGAAGTCGATGACGACGGCCCCCGCCGCCGTTTCCGGCGGCGGGAGCCCGATCTTTGCGGCGAAATCGTTCATTCGCTGGGAGTAGTCCATCGCGGTGCCTTTCCGTCCGGCCTAGTGTTCTTCAAGGGCGGTCAAGTCGAGGATCGCATCGGCATGCAGATTGAAGGAGACGTCAACGGAACCTGTGAACTTATATGCGTCCGGAATCATGTCCGCCGCCGTTTGGAAGCGGTCATCGATGGTGTTGTTCGAGTCCACATCGGTGATGGGTTTCAAGTCGAGTTTCGCCCAGTCGGCGTCCGCCAGCTTGTCCAGGTCGGCTGCGGACAGCTTGATTTTCCCCGTATATTTCGCAAAGGCGCCCGTGCGTTCCGTGACCTTGTTTTCCGCCTTGACGCCGTCGCCGAGCTTCAGCAGAAGGCGGCCGGTGCATGTCACATTGCCTGTGATCGCGAAGTTGCCGTTCGCATCCTTTGTGACGGCGAATGAGGTCACCTGGTGCCCGTTGAAACTGGTCGGGGCGCTGGCGCCGAGTCTCGTCTCTTTGCCCGTGGGGTCGAACCCATTGTTCACGCCGGTCTGGATGCAGGCGATCGTGCCCTGGTGGAGGATCGACATGAGAATGGCCGCCTTGCGCCGCGTATGCTCGTCCACGTTCTTCATGGTCGCGTTCGCATTTCCGGTGAGGAACTGCACGACCTTGTTGGCCGCCTCGGCGGCGTCTTTGGTGGTGAGCGTCGTTTCGCCCAGCGTAATGACCGTTCCGCGCTCGATGTCGGCGCCGAAGTTCGCGTAGTCGAAGTTGTCCTTCGCGCGGGCGGCGATGTGGGTCGCCATGGAGGCCGTGGCGTTGCGGTTCGCGCGCTCCTTGTATGCGCTGGCCAGGTCCGCGGCATTGGCCAGCTCGGTGTCCACTCCGGTGGCGGTGAGGATTTTGACCGCGGCTTTGCCGGTGATTCCGAACTGCTGGGCCTTGGCCTCCAACTTGGAGGCCAGCGCGGCCTGGATCGCCGTGTTGACGGCGAGGATGCGGCGGGCGGTGAGGGGACGGCCGGTATTGTTGAATTTGTTAAGCTCCATCGCGTCCTGCACCGATTTCGGGACGTCGTTGATGCTCGTGCCGAAAATGTCGATCACGGCCTGCTTGAAAACGGCGCGCGTCTCGTCGTTCAGCTGTTTTTCGTCACCACTCCGCAGGAACAGGAAGTGTTTCATGCTCCTGGGCGCGTCTGTCTGGGAGTAGTTGCAGGCGAGTTCCTCCCCGTTCTGCAGATGGATCACTACGTCATCGCCTCCGGTGGGGTTGTCATGGATTTCCTGCGCGTAGCTGGCGGCGGCATTGAATTTGTTGAGGGCACTGAGGTTGATCATCATGGGAGGTTTCTTTGGGTAGAGTGTGGAAAATTGCAGGTTGAAGGTTGAAATCGGAAGGTCGTTTCGCCTTGGTTACACGGGGTGCGGGGAAAGGTTACACGCGGAGGAAGCCGGGGCCTCCGGAGAGCGGGCTGGCGTCCGCGTCTTCAGCGTCCGAAACGGCCGCCTCCTCGTCCACGTCGAGGAAGATGACCTCGTTGCGGCGCCATTCCTCGGCCGTGTTGACGAGCGCCTCGACGGCCTCGGAAAGCGAGTCCGGATCGGCAAGGGCGAGCGGGAGCGACGTCGTGGCGGCGAGTTCGTTCGTATCGGCGTCCAGAGAAAGCGCCGACCCGCCCACGGCGGCGTAGTTCGCCTGGAGCGCGAGCGAGGCGAAGACGCCGCGCGCGTCGGGCGGCATCTTGCCGATTGCGGCGGAGGCGACGACCGCCCCGCCGGCGGCGCTCTCGCGGAGCGTGACCTCCGTGCCGTCGATGGAGAGGACGGCGGCTCCGCCCTCGACGGCGAGTCCTTCAATGGCGTACCGGGCTGCGAAGCCGGAAACGAGTTCGTTGAATGTCATGTCATGGTTCCTTGTGCTGAACGGGATGCGGCAGGCCGGGCGCTACATCCACTCGCCCTTCGCCGCGGCCCTTCTTCGGCGTGGTGAACGCCTCTTCGGAGGGGATGTTCGGCTCGAACTCGCACCCGGAGAGATTGGTCTCCGAGCCGCCCAGGAAGCGGCTTTCCGGCATGAGCCCGATGGTGAAGTCGGTGCCGTTGGGGGAGCGGTCGACGAGAGGACGGCGGCGATGACAGGGACAAGAGACTTCATGGTGTGACACGGATTTTACAGGAAGTGGCGCGGTAGGGGCAAGATGCGGGGCCAGTGATTTCCCTGTTCCCCACTCCCGCCCGTTTTGCTACACTTCCCCCATCCACTACCATCCCATAGGCTGCAAAACCTCCCCCCTCCCGACGCAAGAAGACCAGTAAACTTGCGGGGCTGAGGCAGACGGGAAGGCGGCTTTCGCAAAGAGTCTGTGTTTAAACGGGGCGTGGGCGATCTGGCAGAGCATCAGGGCGAACACATGGCTCCGCTCTTCGAATCTGCGCGCGTGGATGGCATGGCGCTGCGCCAGTTCGCCGATCAGGTGCGGCGGAATGAGGTTGAACAGCTGACCGGAAACGGATATACTGCGCCGAGCTTCACGGGTTGCTTTTGTTGTTTTCATTGTACCGCGCATCATCGCGCGAATAAACGGACAAGGCAACCCTTTTTGCCTCCCCTACGCAATGGGAAAACAGAATCCTTGCGTCATCGGGGGAGACTTCTTGCAAATCCTATGGGATGGTAGTGAAAACAAATGACAAAGGACACCGACAAGATGGTCTGACGGACCGCGAGGAAATCGACGGCATTGCGGTGTCAAAACGGCAGCAACCAATACCAAGGGAACCCGTTTTGCGAGGTTCCGTGGGTTTTGTGGCCAGACAGTGGTGCGGGCGTTTGCGAGGGAAGAGACTAAATGGCGCGCAGTTCCGCGCTGCGGGTGGCGGCGGCGGCGAGGGTGTCCAGGGCGATGCGCCCGAGGTCGGACGCCTCCATCACCTTGAGGCCGGCCTCGGTGGTGCCTTTGGCCGATGTGACGGCGCGGATGAACTCGGCGGGGGAGTCTGTCCCTTCCGAGAGGACCTTGGCCGTGCCAATCAGCGTCTGGAGGGCGAGCGTCTGCGCATCCGCCTCGGGCATGCCGAGATCGACCGCGGCTTTCACGAACGCCTGCAGCACGACGGCGAAGAAGGCGGGGCCAGAGCCGGAGAGCGCGGTAACGACATCGAAGAGCGATTCCGGCAACGGACGGACTTTTCCGGAACAGCCGAGCACGAACGCGGCGGTCTCGGCGTCCTGGGGCGTGGCAAGGGAGCCGGGGCAGAGTGCGGACATCCCCTCGCCGACGCGCATGGCGAGGTTGGGCATGGCGCGGACGACGCGGGCTCCGGGAAGCCTCTCCTCCAGCCAGGCGAGCGTCTTGCCCGCCGCGATGGAGAGGAAGAGTGGCCCGCCGAGAAGCCCCTCGTCCAGCGAGGCAAGCAGGCCGCCGAGGTGCTGCGGCTTCACCGCCAGCACGACCACGTCCGCGGCGCGGACAGCGGCATTCGCCGACGGCTCCGCAATGACGCCGTGCGCGGCGGCGAGCGCCGCGGAGCGCGAGGCGTCCACATCGAAGACATGGATGGAGGAAGCGGGGACCCCGCCGCGAACCAGTCCGCCGAGAATCGCCGAGCCCATCTGGCCGGCGCCGAGGAAGGAGTAGTGGAGGGAGTTCATGGGTGGAAAAATCCTATCATAAAAAGCCGTGGATGGGAACCTGCGCGCAAACATTCAAACATTGGACGATGGCAAAGTTTTGCTACACCCCACTGCGGAGATGTGGGGAGAAGTGGTGGCGGTCGGGGGCGGACTCGGCATGGTGGGCGGGAACGCACGCGCTCCATTCGATGAAGGCGGGTAGAGGGAAGGCGAAAGGGAAGACATCCTCACCTCTTCCCTTTCGCCTCTTCCCCTTCAAAGCGTAGTTCCGTGAGTCGGACTCCGCTGAACTGGTCGATGTATCCGATTCTGTTGTGGTGGTAGACGAACCGGAGCCGGTGGAAGCCTTCGGACACGTCCACAACAGTCGTGCGTTCCTCACCGAGGTGGTTGGAGGCATCGGCATCGCCTTCGTCGTCCAGGAAAACCGTTTTCTCCCCGTCGAGAATCGCAAAGAATGCGCTTGGACTTGGATCCTCTCCGAGAATCTTGTTCCCGGCGAAGTGGCGTCGATACTGGACCGAGACGCGGGCCGGTCCGTCTACCGGAACGGAGAGGACAGAGTATGAGCGGTCGTGGTAGCTGCTGCGGATGGCACCGGGAATGTCGGGATCGATCTCCCACGGGGTATCGGAACTGGTCAGCCATCCGCCTTCTGGAAATCCCAGGCGTTTGGCCAGATGTGGCGCGGTGTTCAGAATTTGGGAATTGGAAGACGGGACTTTCGGGGCGGTTGCGATATCTGGGGATGGGCGAAGGACGGCAGCCGTCGCGGCACCGAGGACGGCGCAGAGCAGCAGCAGTCCCGCTACACGACCGAGGATTGGCAGGTGCCTTCGGCGGATGGCTCGCGCGAACGCGGCGGCATCGGGATACCGGTGCGCGGGAATGGGCGCGGTGGCGCGGAGCAGCAGTGGCCGCCAGCTGCGGGGCGGCTCGCCCTGAAAACAGTCGAGCGCCAGCATGCCGAGCGCGTATACGTCGGCTGCGGGGGTGATGTCGCCTCCGGAGAACTGCTCCGGCGCCGCCCAGCCGGGCGTCCCGTGGCCGATCGCCCGCCCGTCCGTCGCCACGGACAGCGGGGCGCTCGAAGCGGGGAACGGCGCCGTTTTCGCGGCTTCCTTGACAAGGCCGAAGTCGATGAGGACGGGTGATCCGTCGGCGCGGCAGAGGATGTTCGAGGGCTTGATGTCCCGGTGGACGAGGCCATGGGCGTGCAGTCGTTCAAGCCCCTTGCAAAGCGCGGCAAGGTGGCGGGCGACGGCTCTTGGTGTCCGGGGACGCTCGCAGGGGGATAGCTCCTCCATGGCCATCCACGGAAGACCGCCGGCTTCTCCGCTGTCCACGATGCGCGGGAACATCTTGTCGGACTGTTCCTTCAGGATGCGTACCTCGCGCCGGAAGCGCTCCACGGCCGAGGCGTTGTCGCGCTGGCGAGGAACCTTCAGCGCGACCACGGTGCCGTCGTCCGCGACGGCACGGTACACTTCGGCGTTTCCTCCCCTGCCTAGAAGCCCAAGTACATGATACGTCCCTACGATGGCTCCGTCGGAAACGACATTGTCGGGAAGGCAGCCCGCCCCTTCGTTGCGGAGCCAGAGATCCAGATTTACGGCGTTTGGTTTGTCGGTGTTCATCTGCCTTATTCTGGCCTGTCGCAGGGCTTCCTTACGCGACTTTTTTAATTATTTCGCGTTTTCCAGTGCCACGACGGTGCTTCGCAGTCGCTGGGTCAGGCGAAAACGGATCTGCGAGACGGTGTTGGGGGAGAGTCCAAACGCCTTTGCCACGTCTCCGGGCGCTTCGCCGCGCACGGCCATTCGGATGAACACCTGCTTGGTGCGCTCTTGAATGGCATCGTCCGCCAGCAACTGCCGCAGGGCTATTTCAAAGGCGGCCTTTCGCCATTCCTCCTTCTCGATGTCGGCGCAAATCCTGTCCGGGCTGGCGACCGCCATGGCGATGGCCGCCCTGGCTTCCGCCTCGCTTCGAGCGGCTTCGTCGCGGCGGGCTTCCCGCCTGCGGGTGTCGAGACGGGTACGCGCCTTGTTGGCGATAATGCCGATGAGGTAGTTGTGGAACGCACCTTTTTCGCCGGGGGAATACCGGTAGTTCGGCAGGATGCGCATCAGGGCGAGAAGCGTTTCCTGCACGATGTCGTCCGTGTCCGAGACGAGTCCCGGGAACCGGGCGGCGAGAAAGACCTCCATCATGGGCCGGTAGCGGGCGGTGAACTCCGTCCAGCGGGCAGACTGGGCGTTTTCGCCCAGCGTCCGCAGAAGCGTCTTCGATGTCGTCGGGATGTGCATGGGGAAAGTATAGCACAGACGTTCGGACGGAGAAATACGAATGGAAGTTCACCATGAATGGCCATCCCCGAAGTCCCCTGCCGCCATCCCTGTCGTGAATTTTTCAAAAACCCGCATAAGGTTTCGCCACGTGATGATAGTATGGGGTGAACATCGATACACCCTGCGGTCGACGGCCGCAGGAAACAACCGCGATCACCCCATGGAACACCACAATTTACAGCCCAAAGGGCGATTCACCCTTTTTAAGCCGCAAGCGAAGTGCTGCGGCGATTTCATCCTCCACGTTGGTTTGACCAAACTTTGTCACCGCCGAATGACGAGAGTGGTATGGCCGAATCCCCGTCGGTGTTTCGGAATTCTTTCGGGAAAAGCGTGGTGGGGCGAGCCGTCACGGCGAGCCGATTTAAGTCCACACTTGGTTGCGGCTCACCCGGAGGGTTCGCCCCACCCGCTGCAGCCTGAAATCAAGACGAAAACAGGCAAGTCTCGGACGGGACTCTCTCGTCAAGTGGCGGACAAAGTTTGGTCACACCCCCTCAACGTTCCCGCGCTTGCCTGTACCGCCGCTCTGTGGTACTCTTCGTCCGCCTTGCCACGTTCCGCCGTTCACCCTCCCACACTGCAGGCGAATCCAACATGAACATCAAGACCGTCGTTCTTCTCCTCTCGACTACGCTGTGCGGGACGCTTCCGTTCCCCTGCTTGGCCACGCCGGACGGCGATGCGTTTGGGGCCGCGCTGGGGGCGCCGCAGTACGAGTGGACCACCTCCGATGACCCGTGGATCGTCACCACGGAAGCCGCCTTTGAGGGCGATACCTCCGTCGAAAGCAGTGGCGGGGGCGGTGGAGAG
>JAEEGL013973443.1_pt1 | contig 11344 bp, 3 predicted proteins | sample 9134231 | NCBI WGS metagenome assembly JAEEGL01 (sample SAMN16246548, study PRJNA631951) | gut metagenome | biome: gut microbiome; feature: rumen; material: fiber-attached | host: Bos | place: Iran: Karaj | collected 2018-10
ACGTCTTGCGGATCCGGCCGGTTTGTCGTATCATATTTCCGGCTGAGACCTGAAAGGATGGACCACTGAACGATGTACTGTGCAATGAAAAAAGCTTTATCGGTATTTCTGGCGTTCCTGATGCTGTTCCTGTCCGTTTCCGCCCTTGCGGAAGAAGCCGGCGCGGATACGGTCACTCTTGCCTTCGGATACGATTCCATCACCGTTCCGGCAGATGCTGAATACGTGGACCTGGGCGAGCTCACCGTCCCTTATTCGGACGGGGACTATGCCCGGCTGTATCAGTTCATTGAATCCCTGCCGAACCTGAAAAAGATGGACATGTTTGCCACCGACATCCGGAAGCCGCAGATCGAGACCCTGGTGGAAAAATTCCCGGACGTTGAGTTCGGCTGGACCATGGCGATCCCGTGCGTCAACCACTCCAACCCCGGGCGCAACCTGCACCGGATCCGCACGGACGCCACCGCGTTCTCCACATATCACAATTCCTATTGTACGCTCCACACCAACGAGGATATTTCCATCCTGAAATACTGCAAAAATCTCAAAGCCCTGGACCTCGGGCATAACCGTATCACGGATCTGTCCTTCCTGTACGACCATCCCGATCTCCGCGTCCTGATCCTCGGGCGCAACGACTATATTACGGATATCACTCCCGTCGGCTCCCTGGCAGAGCTGGAATACCTGGAGATCTTCAGCAACAAGATCACAGACATCTCCCCCCTGCTGAACTGCACGAAGCTCCTGGACCTGAGCCTTTGCAACAACCTGATCGAGGATCTTTCCCCGTTGTTTGAGATGAAAAGCCTGCGCAGGCTGTGGCTGTGGAAATGGAACCGGAACGCCCCGTCCGCTTACCTTCCCAAGGATTTAGAGGCACAGTTGCGGGAAGCCCTGCCGGACTGCCTCATCAACACGAACTCGGATCCTTCCCAGGGCGGCTGGCGCGACAAGGGCACCCGATACGACACGATCTCCCAGATGTTCAAATACAGGGATTCTGAATATATTCCCTTCGGGAATTACGACTGATCCGGATCCATCGGTATATACGAAAAGGACTGACGTAATGTCAGCCCTTTTCGTTTTTCTTTTCTCAGACCACGACTTTGTTGCGCCCGGTTTTTTTGCCCATATACAGTTTTTCGTCCGCGGATTCCAGCAGGTCCTCCATCGGGGAGGAGAAGTCGTATTCCTCCACGCCGATCGTGATCGTGATGGAAAACTCGGCCCCTTCGTATTCCAGCCGCATATTCTCCACCGCGAAGTTCAGGTCCTGCATCACGATACCCGCCTCGTCCAGGTTCAGCCCGGGCAGGAAGAAACAGAACTCTTCGCCGCCCCAGCGGTAGACGCTGTAACGGCCCATCGAATGCTCCGTGAACAGTTCCGTCAGCTTGACCAGCGTGTAGTCGCCGCAGTTATGCCCGTAGGTATCGTTGACCTCCTTGAAGAAGTCGATATCCGCGATCGCCACGCTGAAGGGCTGGTCGCCGTTCTCTTTATAGAACTTCTCAATCGTCTTGATCATCGACCGACGGTTCGGCAGCCCGGTCAGCGGATCCGTACCGGCTTCCTTGTACAGCGTCTGGTTTTTGAGCATCAGCTGACGCTCCGTACTCTGGATGTTCGTGCTGAATATGATACACATCACTGCCAGCATCAGGAAAAAGGAGACGGAGTTCAGCGTCTGGTAGACTGTTCCTGCATCACCCTGCATCGGCGCGGAGGGATTCGCGGAGATGGAATAGAGCAGCACCCGGATCCCGACGATCGCAAAGAACCAGATGATCTTATGCACGGGCCGGCCGGAGATATTGAAAAACACGAACACCAGCGTCAGCGTCAGGAAATGCTGCACGCCGGTGCTCCAGCCGAAATGCATAACGTTCCAGGCGATCCAGCCGACGCTGATCCCCGCGAAAAGGATCAGGTTCAGCCGCGCGCCGTGATGCTTTGCTGTCCAGATGTTCAGCGATGTCGCGGCAGCGAACGGGACCGGCACCCATTCCCACTGGTGGTTCATCAGCGGGAAAAGAAAGAAGCACACCAGGTAATAAACCTCGAGCAGGACTTCGCTGGAAACGAGCGCACGGCGGTAATACAGGGGCATATCCTTCCCCTGCCGCGGCGCCTTCTGGCGCAGAAATTCCAGGAAGTATTTCATAAGCGGTCCTGCCTCATATATCGTTCGTTTGTTCTGTCATTATGCCCCATTTTTGCTTTTTTGGCAAGGGAATCGCCTTATTCTTTCCGCAGACTCATCTCCATGATCCGGTCGCATAGGTCGCCGAAGGAGATGCCGGCCGCCCCGGCTTCCTGCACCAGGTGTGCATCCTCATACAGCTGGGGCAGCGAGTCGCATTCCAGACAGACAAAGGATCCGTCCTCCCGGACGATAAAGCCCACCTTGCCGCATCCTTTCACTCCCAGGGCGCCGCAGACCTTCTCCGCGGCTTCCGCCAGCCGCTTTGCCGTTTCTTCCGGGATTTCCGCCGGGCACTTCCGTGCCGTCTCTCCCCGCAGCGACATGCCGACGCGCTTCTCCTTCGTTTCCAGCGGAAGAAGTTCGATCACGGGCAGCGCTTTCCCTTCCAGCGTACCTACGGCGAATTCCCGCCCGGCAATATATTCTTCAATCAGCAGCTCCTTTTCCCAGCGAAAAGCTTCCTTCAGGGCTTTTCGGTAGGAATCGTCGTCGTTCGCGACGGAGATCCCCAGGCCAAGGCCGCTGTTGTTCGGTTTCACGATCACCGGATAGTTCAGGCCGTGGGATTCCGGATCCTCTGTCTCCTGTCCGCGGACCGCCAGGAAACCCTTTGGAACGGGGACACCCGCTTCCTTCATCAGCTGTTTGGCCACGGACTTGTTGGAGGACAGTGCGGAGGAGAAGGCGTCGCAGCCCGTATAATCGATCCCCAGCAGGTCGAACGCCGCCTGCACCTTGCCGTTCTCGCCCACCGCGCCGTGCAGTGCGAGGAACACCAGGTCCGCCTGGCGACAGATCTGGATTACGTTCGGTCCGAAATACGACCTGGACTGGTCTGCTCTCCGCTTCTTAACCGCCCAAAGGTCCGGGATGGTATCCGGGATGTCCCGCTTCGCCAGCGTATACTTTTTCGGGTTCACGAAGGCGTCCGGAATGACCGTCTCACGTTCCCCGTATCCCATGTACGCGTCCAGCAGGATCACCTGGTACCCCTTCTTCTCGAGCGTCTCGTATAAGACGAATCCGCTCTTCAGGCTCAGGTTCCGCTCATTGGAAAGCCCGCCGGCCAGCACGACCACGTTGAAACTGTCCGGCAGGGCAAGCGGCGTCTCGTCCGCCGCTTCCTCCCGGATCTCGATATCGGAGCCGTTCCTGATCTCCAGTGTCTTCAGGGTCTCTCTCGTCATGCATACGACCTGCAGCACGCCGCGGATCTGTTCCTCCGTCAGGTCGATGCTGTGCCGTTTACTGCAGTAGCCCTGCACCTGCTTTACCACGACGCTGCTCACATGCTGGATCAGGAAGTCCGACAGGTTGATGAATACGCCGATCTTCCTGGAAAGCACCATGTCCTCCAGCATGTCCAGGATCTTCAGGATCCCGTCTGCCTGGAAAGAGTGCATGATCTCCTTCATGGCCTTGAGGAAATCCGGGTTCGTCCGGGAATATTTGATGCTGAAGGCCAGCAGGTAGGCCATGTTGTCGCTGTACTGGGGATCGCCCACCAGGTCGCACAGGAAATTGATGTATTCCTCGGCCGTATGTTCCTTTCCGATGGCAAAGGCTTTTTCCACCAGCATACCCATCATCCGGTTGGTCTCCAGTTGTTCCTTCCGGCTGACGCCGGAACGGATCAGGCTGTTGGTGAACTGGTTCAGGATCTGCATCTCCGGGCGCTGCCCGTTGGGGTTGACCCGGATGGTGTACTCGCCGTTCTCCCCGAAGTCGAAGAAGGTATTCGGGCAGTGGCTTTCAGCAAACCCGTACCTGCCGTAGTCGTAGCCGACATAGTATGTTTTCTTCCCCACGTCGTTCATGAGGATGTTGACATAGTCAAAATCGATGTTGTGGTTCTCGATGATCTTCTGCCGCTTCAGGATCTCCCTGCGGTAATGCCCGATGAACTCGTCGGAGAATCCCTGCCCGTCAAAGGACAGGCAGCGCTTCGGCGTATCGTTCAGGATGGAGACGTATTTTGCCTTGGTACCACCCTTGGAATGGCCGATCACCGTCACGTAGCAGCGTTCCAGTCCCAGCCGGTTGTAGGCGGCTTTGTACCACTCCAGCGCGTTGATCTGCTGCAGGGAATCGATCTGGTTCGCGCCCAGGAAATCATCCAGCCATTCGGCGCTCGCCGTGCCGCAGTACGCGACAACGGCTTCGCCTGTTTCGTCGTTCACGAACACAGCGGAAACGCCTCCTCCGCCGCCGTAAGCCCTGTCCTCGTGGCCCTCCGCGATCCGGGCGTCCAGGATGTTCGGTTTCCTGTCCCATGCCATGAGGATATTCTTCCAGTCACGGCCGTTCATCATGGAGTTGTATTCCACATCGTCCATGATCTTTGACCGGTCGATCCCGGCGATAAGATCGCGCACGGTGCCCTTTCCGGCACGCAGGACTGACCTGAACGGGCTTTTGTCCGGCAGGTAGGTGATCAGCTCGATCAGCATCAGTTCGTCCGTCGTATACAGTGTCATCGTTTTCTCTCCTCAGCCGGTCCCCGGTCTTCTCTTTCCCGCGAGCCAGGCGCATTCCCGGTATTCTTTCCCTTTCCGGCAGCGTCTTCTTCCCTTTCACAAGTATGCATATTTTACCACTCGGCGCCGGTTTTTTCTATTCTTCTTCTGCTGCTCCTGTGCCGGCCCCGGACGCGGCGAAGGATTACAAAAGGACCGCAGGCAGTGCCCGCGGTCCTGGGGTCTTGGGGTCTTACTTCTTCTTGGGGAACGGGGGCAGGTATGCGGGGATGCCTTCAAACTCGAAGATCTCGGCGTTGTCCAGCAGTCCTTCGCTCTGCAGCCGCTCGAAGGTCTCTTCGTCAACCACCGCAAACTGGGTGTATCCGAAGTCTGCTTCGTTCATGCCCAGGGCGTTGAGGCTCAGGCAGATTACGCCGTCTTTCACGACGGTCTTCACGCAGATCAGCTTACCTGCCACGCCTGCCAGGACGTAGACCGTCTGGCCTTCGAGGCTGTCGTCGTAGTTCTCGTCCAGTTCATGCAGGTCGATGCGGATGTACATCGTGCTGAAGCATGCCTTATCGGCATTGGAAATCAGTCCGATCACGAAGTCGTACAGCGTATCTCCGTCTTCGATCAGTTTCCATAGCATCTTTGTGATGGCGTCGGCAGCAAAGTCCGTCATCTTCTGCAGGGCTTCGGTTGTGATCACGGAAATCTTCACATTTGCAGCGAAGATACCGAGCATACCGATCTGGGTTTCCTCGTCGATCAGCCATCTCCAGGCGCTGAAGAAGTTCCTTACCCAGATCAGGCCCATCTCGCTGATGAATTCTGTCTTGCCGGAAACTGTTATACGCATCGGCTCCGTTGCAGATCCGATATTGCCCACAGCACGAACCTTCAGGTTGTTTGCTGTGATCATACCATCGCGTGTGGTGTTGATCGAACCCATAGTGTCGATCTCCACATCCTGGCCTGTGATATTGCGTACCAGCAGGAACCTGGACAGGTTCTTCAGGTAGATGTCCTGGCCCTCGGCAGTGATCACATCCGTCTTGATGACGATCGGCTGATCCGTGGAGCCGATGTTTCCGGCGGCGGTCATCGTCAGGTCGCTGATGTCAGCACGGGCGCCTTCCGTCTGGGTGATATTGCCCTGGACAGCGATCTTCGCGATATTCGCTGCGATGTCGTCCAGCTGGACGTTGCCTGGGATGTTTGCGTTCAGTTCGTCTGCGCGTACGCCGAGGCGGTTGGTGCTCATGACCATGGGTGTTCCGTCCGCGTTCACGATCACGGAAGTTGTATCTCCGGTGGAGATCGCGTTCATGGAGATGGCGCTCGCTGTGAGGGCAGGTGCCGCTCCGCCGGAAAGGATGTTGCCGTTCACGGTCATGCCCAGGTCGTTGCCGGCTGTCACGGTGTTGATGTTCATCGTCTGGCCGGAAGACAGCATTGCGTTCTTTGCGGCGTTCAGCGTCAGCTTGCCATTGACCGCCATGGAGAGTTTGCTCTTGCCGTTCGCGCCTGCGATATCGCCGCCCGAGGTGATGTTCGCGTTACCGCTCACGCGGATCGCCGCGCCCTTGGTAGTCGTCGCGGGCGTCACCGCCGCGGTGGTACCGGTCTTGTCGGCCGGGATCTCACCGATAGTGCTTTCAGCCTTGGCCAGGGCTTCTGCCTTGGATTTGGCGTTGACCGTCGCTTCATCCAGCGCTTCCTGCGCCTTCCGTACGCGTTCAGCCTGCTGTTCGTCCGCCTTCGCTGCGATGTCCTGTTTCATCTCAGCAATTGCCGCACGGACATCAGCCAGGTTCTGCTCAGCCTTTTCGAGGTTCGCGGCCGCTTCCTCAGCAGCCTTCTTCGCGTTCGCGTCCGCCTTCACGGCGTTCTCGTACCGGGCTTCGGCTTCCGCCTGCGCCGCGGTCAGTTCAAGCATCTCGTCGTCGGTCGCGTTGTTCGCAATGCCTTCAGCCAGCGCAGCGTTCGCTTCCGCCAGCTTCTTCTCGGCCTTGATCAGCGCCTCCGCCTGCTTGGCGGCCGTTTCGTTGGCTTCTGCCAGCGTCCGCTCCGCTTCGTTCAGCGCGTGGGTCGCTTCGTTCAGCGCTTTTTCAACCGCCGCGACGTCGGTTCCGGCTACGGTCGCTTCGATCTCTTCCGCAATCCGCGCCACTTCGTTCTTCGCGTCCTTCAGCTCCTGTTCCGCACGGTCGAGGGCCGCGAGTTTCTCAAGCTTGTCGTCCGCGGGTTCTTCTCCGTCGACCTCGCCGTTCAGGTAATCGTTGAGGACTTCGTCATACTTCTTCTGGGCTTCGGCCAGTGCCTTTTCGGCTTCGGTCAGCTCAGCGATCAGGCTTTCCGGGCTTTCGTAGCTGTTAATGGTCTCTGCCAGCACCGCGGCAGCTTCTTCCTGCGCGGTCTTGGCGTCCGCGGCTTCAGCGGCTGCCTTTGCCAGCTTCTGCATGTTATCGGCCTTCTGCTGTGCCAGTGCCTGGGCTTTCGCAGCGGCAGCGGCTTCCGCTTCCGCGGGCTCGGTGGCCGCGTCCGCTTCCGCCTTGGCTTCGCGGGCTTCGTTCAGGGCCTTCAAGGCTTCGGCAGCTGCTTCGCGGGCTTCGTTCAGCACCTTGCCGCCCTTCTTCTGCTCGATCAGGCTGTCAATCTCATCCAGCGCGGCCTCGTAAGCAGCTTCGGCGTCCTTCAGCGCGGTCTGTGCGGCGGCGGCTTCAGCCTTGGCTTCTTCAGCCTTGCGTGCAGCTTCTTCTGCCGCAGCTTTTGCAGCCTGGAGTTCGGCGGCTGCGTCTGCCGCCTGCTTCGCGGCGGACAGCGCATCCTGCGCCAGCGCGGCGTTCACAGAGGCGTTGTCGTCATCCGTGTTCTCGGCCAGTGTCTGCTCGGCGTCGACAGCCTTGGCCATGCGGTCGAGCATTTCCCTCGCCAGCTGCTGTTCCGCTTCGTTTCCGTTGGCCAGGGCTACGGTGTTCCGGGCCTCGGCGACGGCCTGCTGCGCGATCGCAAGCGCCTCGGCGGCGGCCGCCAGCTTCGCTTTGTCGGCCTCGCCGGCGTCGGTCAGCACGGTGTATGCCTTGTAGGCGTCATACAGGTTCGTTTCGGCGGTCAGCAGGTACTCGGCGGCTTTCTTCTTCAGGGCAGCCTTGTCCGCAGCTTTCTTCGCCTGGTTCCGCTCGTCCTCGGTCGCGGCGTTCCGGATCGCGCTCTCGGCGTCTTCCAGATCGTAGCCGGCCTTGGCGGCCATCACCTGCGCGTCCAGCGCGTCTTCGGCGATCTGCAGTGCCTCGGCGGCATGCTCGCGGACCGTCCGGGCCGCGGCCAGTGTGTCGCGCGCGGCCTGGGTGTCAGCCTTCGCCTGCTCCAGCGCAGCCTTCGCTGCGGCGACCTCTTCCTCACTGTCGTCCAGCGCCTGCTGTGCCTTTTCGATGGCCTTCGCGTCGCCCTTCTCGTTTGCCTTTGCAAGCTTGGCGAGCGCTGCTGCCTTGTGGGTTTCCGCCTGCTCCAGCTCGAGTTCCTTCAGGAAGACCTGTTCGGACTTCTCGCCGTTATTGGGCATAGCCTTGCGGTATTCCGCGATCGCCTTGTCCAGTTTCTCGGCCAGCTTGGTCTCATCCTCGCCTTCGGCACGCTTGGCTTCGATCTCAGCCTTGGCAGCCATCAGCTTGTTGAACGGATCCGCTTCCGCGGCGGTCAGTTCGGCCTTCGCGTCTGCCAGCCTGTCGGCGGCCTTCTTCGCTTCGGCAGTTGCCTTTTCAGCAGCTTCCGTCGCCAGGTTCTTCTCGTACAGTGCTTCCACGATCTCCTCTGTGGAGGCGTTCTTGTTGTTGACGAGCTTGTTGTATCTGTTGGTAGCTGCCGTCAGCTCTTCCTTGGTCCTCTTCACTTCGGCCTTCGCCAGTTCGTCCGCTTCTTCAGCTTCCGCGAACTCTTCCCTGGCCGCTTCGAGGTTCTCAACCACGCGGGTGCTCTGCTCGTCCCAGGTGATCTCGTAGACAGTCTGGTCCGCTTCTTCGACCATGCGATCCGCTTCGGTCAGCGCCTTCTGCGCCTCTTCGACGCGTTTCAGCGCTTCCTCAGTGTTCTGTTCGGAAGCATCCAGGATACTGCCGCCCACGTTCAGGTTCAGGTCGCCGTCAGCGACGATGCCCTTCACGAGCAGGTCGCCCGTCTTCTGGCTGAGGTTCACGTTCCCGCCTTCGACGTACGCGGTGCCGGCGTGTCCCGCATCCGTGTCGATCTCGAAGGCCTTCCCTGCGGTACCGATGTCTCCGCCGTTGCGGATATCCACGCTGCCGTTGGAAAGTGCGGAACCGGTCAGCGGATCGGTGCTAGTGCTGACGACCGTGATGTCGCCCGCACCCTTTTCGTCGCTGGTCGTGATTTCAATGTGGTTTGTTCCGGTGTTCAGGTTCAGTGTCAGGTCGCCTTCGGAGATCAGGTTGACGTCGCCCTGTCCGTTCACGGTCATCTCTCCGCCGATTTCCGCGATGCTGCGGTTGTCCTCGGTGGCGATGGCGCCGGTCGGTACGTTCAGTATCGCGTCGCCGGCCGCGCGGATCTCGCCCGCGCCGATGTCGCCGGTGCGCTCGGTCAGGTAGATGTCTCCGGTCCGTGCGATGGCGTTCAGTTCTGTGCCTTCCGTGATGTCATAAGTCCGCATCCAGTCGACCCGGACTTCGCCGAGCATCGCAGAGCCGGTCTGTTCATCGGCGTCCGTATCGATCACGCCGAAGGTGACCAGCTGTTCGCCGGTGGGCAGGTAGGCGTCGCGCAGGTCCTTTGCGGTCATGGTCGCGGCCATCCTGTATCCGTCGGCGTCGACGACGACTACCTTCACCTTGCTGTAATCCGGTGCTCCGGCGATGTCTTCGTACCGTTCGGCCGTCTCGATGCCGACGATGCCGTCGAAGATGCTCCTGCCTGCCGCGTCCACCACGTAAGCGTTGAAGGTCTTGGTCTGGTGGCGTCCGGTTTCTTCCACCGTAAAGAAGGTGTCCGCGCTGCCGACGGAGTCGCGCGCGTCCAGCGTAATCGCCTTGCCATGCACGTTCTCTTCGCCGTCCAGGTCGGTGGCCAGGATGGAACCGGAGTTGTTGATGATGGTGACGTCGCCTCGTTTGCTGTTCACACGGCCGACGGTCACGTCGCTGTCTTCCAGGATGACGGTATCCGGCACGTCCATTGTGCTGTCTACCGTAACAGTGATGTCGCCTTCGTTCCGGATGTTGATCTCGCCACCCTCGTTCACCTGTCCGATGGCTACGTTCAGCCTCCGGGCATCCGGATCCACACGAGTGTTGAGGATCAACGCCTTCAGTTCGCTTGCGGCCGCGCGTCCGGCTTCAGCGCTCTCGATCAGCGCTTCAGTCCGGTCGACTTCGCTCTGCGCGGCTTCCACCGCTGTCCTGGCTTCCGCGGCCTCTTCATCCGCGGCGTCCAGCAGCGCCTTCAGTCCGTCCGCCTGCTGTTGCAGGGCGGCCTTTTCGTCTTCATCCTTGGTCCGTTCGATCTTTTCGGTCACGCGTTCATAAGCAACCCGCGCTTCAGCACGCTTCGCCACCTTCGCCAGGTAAGCGTCGTACGCTTCGTCGTACCGGGCCACCGCGTCAGGCAGGATAGTCTTCGCTTCCGCAACGGCGGCTTCAGCCAGCGCGTTGATGTCGCCGGCCATCTCCGCCGCGCGTTCAAGCGAGGTCTCGGAGTAAGCGTCCGCGCTCTTCATCGCCGCCATCGCGTCATTCAGGTTCTTCACCGCGGATTCGAGCGTCTCCGTGGCGTTGGACCTGCTCTGCAGCTTCGAAGCTTCGATGTCGGTCTTCAGGGCCGCCGTGGCCGTGAGCGTGCTGCCTTCCCAGGCCGCCCGTCCGGTCTCGACGCCGCCGATGTCGGTGTAAGCAGCGTAGCTCTCGTTGGCGTGTGCCGCCTCCGGCAGAATGCCGCCGATAACGATCTCCGCTTTGTCTGCTGCCTTCTTCGCGGTCTCGATGCCGTCCAGGGCGTCGTCCAGTTCAGCCTGTTTTGCGGTGATGGCCAGGGCGAGTTCTTCGGCGTGTTTCTTTTCTTCTTCGGCCGCCTTCTTGGTCGCCTTCTTGTCATCGTTGGAGACTTTGTTATCCTTGACCATCTCCGCATAGTCTTCAGCGAGCTGCTGCTGCTTGCGGATGGAGTAGGCGTACTCATCCTCAAGTTCCCACAGATCTTTCTCCGCCGCGTTCCGAAGGTCAGCCTGCGCATTCGCCTCTTCGACAGCCTCCGCCTTTTCAGCCTTTGCTTCAGCAAGAATCCGTGACATCTCGCTGGCATACAGCCTGCCGGCGGTCAGTGTGGTGTTATAGATCTCTTCACGCATCTCCGCGGCCGCTGTCGCGTCGTTGTTGATGATATAGTTGATCAGATCCTGGAGGCTGCCGTCAGTGGGTTTGCCGGCTTTGTTAGTGTAGGTATAGGTGATCAGGCCGTCGGCCAGCATCTTCTCGAAGATGTCTCTGTCGGTGAGTTCTTCAGCATTATTGTTGCTGTTGCTCTCTTCAGCAATCTCCTTGATATACTCTTCAAGATCTTCCACCGTAACGGAGACCATACCGGCCCATGCAGGCAGCACGTCCGCCCGTTCCGGATCCACCGGGCACAGGTCGGTGTGGGCCAGCAGCCAGTCGGC
>JAEEGL015266731.1_pt1 | contig 11344 bp, 9 predicted proteins | sample 9134231 | NCBI WGS metagenome assembly JAEEGL01 (sample SAMN16246548, study PRJNA631951) | gut metagenome | biome: gut microbiome; feature: rumen; material: fiber-attached | host: Bos | place: Iran: Karaj | collected 2018-10
GAGCAAAAATGCCCTTTACAATTTCAAGGCGGCGTTCTTCAAGATTTTTATATGATTTGAAAAGGTGGTCGCAGTCGCGAACCTGAACTTCGTCCAGATTGTCAGTTTTGTCTTTGCGGTAGCGGCTGATAAAGGCGATTGTACAGTCTTCATTAATCAGGCTGATTACAGCGCTTACCTGCTGCACACGGATGTTGAGTTCCGCTGCAATTTTTTTCATGATTTCCACTTCGTTGACAACGAGTGCGTCGATTGATTCTTGTGTAAATTCCATAGTAGGTTGATTTTAATGAAAAATAGGAATTAAAGGAATAATTTATATAAATAAATGTTAATAAAAATTAGGCTCCCGGTTGCGAAGCGACACTTTTTATTAAATTCTATCGTCGTCGATGTCGTTAAGTTCTTCTACGCCGCTGTTACTCAGCTCTTCTACACTGAACTTATTGTAAATCTGTTCAAGAAGATTTTTGCAGTTAGCACTCATAAGCTGATAGATATTTGGAACTAAAAGCTGTTTTATACGCTGATCAAGACCATTGGCACCAGTTGAAGAAACAAATGCAAATACATAAAGTTCTTCGCCATTTACGGGACGCTGCATAATCAAAACGGCATCAGAGCGGAACATAAAACCGCGGATATTAAAGTGGAAGTCAGAAATCTTTTCGTACATCTGAACAGAAAGTCTGCCTTCCGGGAATACAAAAGAAAAATGAGAAAGACTTATGTCCTGCAAAACACCGTTATGAGTCTGTCCATTTATTGTACAAGAGAAGGTACAGGCCTTTGTACAGAGCGCACGAATATTCTTACGGCGTCCCTGTGCCTGGTTTGCATACAAAATCTTTTCTATGATTCCAAAGTTTGATTTTTTCTGATATTCAAGCTGAATACATCCGCACGAAAGTCCAATTTCGTAAAGATACTTATATTCAAGCTTTGTTTTTTCATCTTTTGACTGGCGTTTTGTGTAAAGGACTCCAATACAAGCCTGGTTTCTATACTGTTCGGTAATTCTCTTAATAAAAAGCGGCCATTCAACATCAGGCACGTTATAATCAATATTAAAGAAGATAATTACATCATGGAAAATTGAAATCAGAATATCAATTTTCTTTTTAAGGCTGATTCTTTTGTCATATTCAATAAAGTAGCACTCGTAGCCCAGGGCAAAATAATCTTCCAAAAATACTTCCGGTATGAGAGAAGTGTCTGGTGTAATGAAAAAAGTCTTGCGGCCTGCAACAATCTCTTTAATTGATATGCCCAAATTCGTCTCCTGATTATAACAACTCAATTATAACACGAAATAGCAAAACCACAAGTTTTTAATTGTCAATTTCTTTAAATAAAATGCTGAGCCCTGTGATGTTCAATTGTCTTATTCTTTACAGAAATCAGATAGCTTCCAAACATAGCAGTAGCTGTGTCAAAAAGCATTGCAAAAGAACTAATCATAAGAGCAGCCGGCTTTAGCAATAAAAAGCTTGTTTCAAAACCGCGCGCATAATTCTGGCACAAAATAGTTACCAGAACAAAAGCACAGCCAGAAGGAAGTCCGCCAAGCATAAAAGAAAAAATAAAAGAAAAACCAAAAATCCAGAGAATATCACCAAACGGAATGTTCAGGCTGGAATAAGAACGCCAGATTACTACAAAGCTGATTACACTTACTAAAGCAGAACCTCCGCGTGCAAAAATAGAAAAAATAGGGAAAGTAAAACCAGAAGTTCGGCGGCGGATTCCAAGGCTTTCTTTTCCGTGTCGGATTGTAAGCGGAAGTGTAAGGTTTGCATCGTTTCCTACAAGGGCAAGCAAAGCAGGTGCAATAGAAGCATACAAAACACGGTAAGGATAAGGATCATGACAAACATAGCGGATAATCAGTGGATAAATAACACCTGCAACAATTGCAAAATCCACAATAAACATAATCAACATTGGTGTGTAAATTCCTGTCAAAATGATTGTGCGGAATTCTACAAACCATTTTGTCATAATCACAACCATCATAAATGCCATGATTTCTGTAACAAAAACTACAATATTGTAAAAAAGCTTAGAAAGCGAATCAAAAAGCTGATAAACAGGCTTAAAAAGCGGAGTATCAACAGCTGTAGCACTTTCAAAACCAATCAAAACTGCAAAAACAAAACTAACCAAAAGGAAAGAGCCATCAATAAGGGCTGAAAATGCAGAAGTCGGGAAGAGTGATAAAATCAAACTTTGAATATCAAGCTTAAAAACTTCGCTGCTTGTATCTACAGTAATTGGAATACGTGGAAGTTTTACAATCAAAATTGAAAGAAGTCCAACTACCGTCAAAATAAAAGACGAAGCCAGAATTACAAGGGCTGTCCATCGGGCAGTTTTAAAAAACAATTTTGAAGAGCGGAGTTTATTTACAGAAACTATAGCAGTAGAAAAAACAAGAGGAATTACAAGATAGCGGCCAAAACGCACAAATAATTCAGTCACAAAAGAAATAAAGCCTGCAAATGCTGTGTTGTTCATTGGCAGAACGATTGCAGCAAGGATTCCCAACAAAATAGCAAGTAAATATTTAATCCAAAGTTTCATAGAAAGATTATAACACATAAACTAGAAAGTCCGCAATTTGTGATGTATAATCTAGATATGGCTAAGTTTTTATTGATTGGAAAAGATATTCCTGAAAATTACGATTTTGCAAAAGGAATTTTGGGCTCAAATAATGATGTATTTTGCGCTGAATCGGAAGCAGATACACAGCCAGATGATTATAATGACCGAATTTTTACAACTTCCTGGAATAAAGCGTCGGCAATTTCTACACATTCATTTTTAATTAAGGCAGAAACCAAATTTGACCAGATTGAAAATGTAATTTTTTATTTTGACGCAGATTTTCTTTCTACAAAATTCATAGACAAACATTCAGATAAAATCGCAACTGCTGTTGATACAATGATTACTCCGTTCCTCTACATGACGGACGAAGTTTTAAAACGCGCTGATCAGAAAAAAAATCGGCTTTGTGTAAGTTTTATTGTAAAAGACCACAAAAATGATCAGAACAGCGGAATTGTAAAAATTGCACTTGCAGCTTTTTGCCAGCTGGCAGAAAATTTTGCACAGAATGTTGCAGAACGCGAATATCTGCGGGTTTGCCTTGCAAAAAGCAGTGCAGTAACGGAAACTGTGGCAAACGAACAGCAGCTTGGTGAATGGACTGCAAAATCTATGATAGAACTGAGTGAAAAAAAACAGACTGTCAAAAACGCCTCCAGCTGGAATAAAGCGGGTGCAAAAGTTGGCAGTGGATTCCCATTCTTTAAATAGGACTTGCCATGATTGATTTTCATTTACAAGATACCTTATTCAACGACATTGTTGTGATTTTTTTGGTGCGCACTTTATTGAGCGTTTTCTGCGGTTTTTGCCTTGGACTTGAGCGCAAAATCAAAAAACATCCAGTTGGAATAAGAACTCTGGTTTTCTTAAGTCTTTCTTCCTGCCTTTTTGGAATGACCTCCATCACAATGGCAAAACAGGGAATAATAACCGGTGATACAACAAGAATTGCTGCCGGAGTTGTAAGTGGAATCGGATTTTTAGGTGCAGGAGTAATCTTCCGCCAGGGCTTTAATATTCACGGTCTTACAACGGCTGCCATAATTTTTATGGACAGTGCTCTGGGCCTTGCCTGTGCAGACGGACTTTATGTACCAGTTTTTATAACCCTTGTACTGTGCATTCTTGTAATGACATTAATCGAAAAACTGGAACATCTGTTTTTTCCGCCAGAAACAGCAAAACTTGTTAATATTGAATTTTCAAATGATGAAGTAGACGAAACAGAAATAGAAGTAATTTTTAAGCGTGCAAAACTCAAACTCGTAGATGCAAATTACAGCTACGACATTGAAAGAAAAACAGTTTCAATTTCTTACAAAGTTTTTAAGCCGAATAAATTTGATTTTACAGATTTTTCTCAAAAAATCCGTCAGATAAAAAATGTACGTTTTTTTAGTATGACACAGGGAGATATAGAATAATCCATTCTCCCATTCTTACTAAAATCTTCCTGTTGCAAGGTAACGACGGATTGAGTCGCAGAGAGATTTTGCAGATTCTGAGCCAGGCATAAAGGCTGCAGACATTACATCAGCACGTGCTCCATAACGACAACTTGCCGCAAAAAAGCGCACATCATCTGCCTGAACATCAAAACTTTCACCACGCAAAGCAACTGGTCCAAGCTGACTTCCCATCGAAAGTGCAGACTGAGTTTCTTCTGTTAAAAGATTCTGAATAACCTTATAGCTTATAGACTTTTTAGAAAATTTGATGGCACAAAGAGAAGGCGCAATCAAGGCATGATCCACAGTTCCGGAAGCAACAGGTGCTCGTTCAGTAGAAAAATCGCGGATCAGTTTATAAGGAATTGTACGGTGAACAGAAAGCTTTGTAAAAAGCACAGCAACCTGACCGTCTTCCATAAAAGCCAGAATATCGCGGTATTTTGCATTAAACCAGTTTGGATGAACAATTCCATTCTGCTGCCAGTTTATAAACTCATCAAGGATATTCTGAAGTGTAAAAGCCCCGGAATCTCCAAGCTGAAGAGTTAGAAGTTTTTCAAGAGTCGTTGTTTTTTTTGCAGCAGAAACAAAATCTACATATGCCTGATAACCGCCTTTAGCTTCTATTAAGGTAGAAATTAAACCAAGAAGAATTTCATCGTCACCGCCGTTTGTAAAAAACGGAGTAAATGTGTACTTTTTTGATTTTTCCAGGAACTCTTCAAATTCAGAATAGTTTTGCGGATCTTCCATCCCGATTTTTGAAGCAACACCATTATGATAAGAGAACTCAAAATGGTCCAAAAGAATCGGAATTGATTTTCTGTCATTAGGCTCATTCTGACGTCGAAGCGAAGTTGGAAGGTAATTAAAAAGCTTAGCAGAAATATTACCGCCGCGGGCTTTAAAGTTCTCTGCAGCAAGGCCATCGTAAGTAAAAAGCAGGTCATAGGATTTTACAGCCGAATCCTTATTCAAATCCTGCAAGGTAACATCTTTAAAGGTAACCTTACCAAGTTCAAGTTTTTTTATATTTTCCTGAAGTACCTTAGACTGATTTTCTGGAATATTATAGAAAGCAACATTTACTTGCTTTTGAGCAGCAGAATTAAAAAATCTGATTATTAAAACACATAAACAGGCACAAATAAAACCAACAATGGCAGAAAGAGTGATTACTTTTTTAAGATTCTGATTCATAAATATATTATAGGAATAAACTTATAAATCTTACAAGTTTAAAAAACAAAAAGAGCGGAACAAGCCGCTCTTTTACATCATTTCTGCCTTAAACTAATCTGTAAAACTGCAAACGCTAAAAAGGCTTATATCAAGTTTGCAGCAAAATCTGCGTTTGCTCACCTCGTACTGCGTACGACGTGCTTGCAGTTAGTCTGTGAAACGTATACGTTGCCAGATGTTGTAGAACTTTTCTACGTTGTCTCCAAGGTCATCCTTAAGAGTACAGGTATTTGCCTGCTCTGGAGGATACATAGAAGGCTTTGTTGTGTACTGCAAAGCTTCTGTGTTTACAATACATGGATAGCGGAAAGTATCAATAAAGATTGCATACATATCTGGGCGATGAATAAAGTTAATAAATTCATTTGCAAGTTCTGGATTTGGTGCATCCTTAAGAATTACCATACAGTCCATTGTTGCAGGGCCACCCTCTGGTGGAATAAAGAATTCAATTGTGTCATCCCAAAGGCTTTCATCAACTTCGCCGTAAACAATTTCAGGGTATCCCTGGCAAAGCCAGAAGTCGCCGCTTGCAAATGATTTTCCAAAACCTTCTGCATCAAATTTAACAAGATTTGGACTCCATTTGCTCTTAATCAAGTCTTCTGCTTCTGCAAGTTCAGAATCATTAAGACTGTTCAAATCATATCCAAGGTGAACCAATGCACAGCCAATAACTTCGCGCATTTCGTCCATCATTGTAGCGTGTCCTGCAAAACGTGGATCTTCAAAAATGCTGTAATCGCGTGGATAGTCGCCAGAAACCTTCTTTTTATTTACCATTACACCTGTTGCACTGAAGGCATAAGGAACACAATACTTCATTGTTGGGTCAAAGCTAAGTTTTTCCATAACAATCGGATTGATTTTATCGCGATTTGTAAACTTAGACTGATCAAGTTCCTGAAGCATGCCCTGTTTAAGCATGATAGAAACATAGTCGTTTGAAGGAATTACAAGATCATAACCTTTTGCACCAGCCTTAAGTTTTGCATACATTTCATCACAAGTTGCATAAACGTCAAGTTTTACCTTGCAGTCAAATTCTTCTTCGAATTTTGCAATTACTTCATCAGGTGTGTAATAAGTCCAGTTGTAAAGGTAGAGAGTTTTTTTCTTAGAACAAGAAAAAAGCGACAGAAGTGAAGCTGCAAATGTTACAGCTAACAAAGATTTGTAGAAAGTTTTCAATTGAAGACTCCCGGACGCGCACGTCCTAAAAAATTTTTTATTGTTGGTTATACCCCAAAATTTGGCGGGCTTATAAAGCCCGCTTTAGAATAAACGCATTTTAGCACGAATAATAACGCCCCCGCAAGCCTTCTGCCATAACTTAGGCGCAACGTATGTAAGAGAACGTACGTTGCATTCGGAAGTTGGAAGAAGGCATTGCAATGTTCAGGCTACATACAGGTATAACCACCATCAACTGGAAGGTTTACGCCGGTAACATAAGTAGAAGCAGGACTTGCAAGGAATACTGCAGCACTGTCAAGTTCGCCTTCGTTTCCATAGCGTTCAAGTGGAATCATTGTTTTTGCATTCTGCTGGAAAAAGTCTGAATCCAGAGTTTCTTTTGTAAGCGGAGTATAGAAGTATCCCGGACAGATTGAATTTACAGTGATATTGTATTTTCCCCATTCAGCGGCAAGAGCACGTGTAAGATTTACAACACCTCCTTTTGCTGCGTGATATGGAGCAGAACCTGCAATCTTGTTTCCTACAAGACCATACATAGAAGCAATATTGATAATGCGGCCATATTTTGCAGGAATCATTGCTTTTTTAGCAGCTGCACGTGCAAACTTAAAGGTTCCGAACAAATCTACATTCATCTCACCTGCAAACTGATCATCTGTAATATCTTCTGCAGGGGCAACGGCACCAGTTCCAGCATTATTGATAAGAATATCAATGCGACCGAATTTTTTAAGAATTTCATCAACAGCAGCATTTACTTTTTCTGTATCTGTAATATCACACTGAACAGCAAAAGTTTCTACCTTAAATTCATCTGAAATTTCTTTTGCAACCTTTTCTATTAATTCCTTGCGACGTGCAACAGTAACAATTTTTGCACCCTGATTTGCAAGAGCCTTTGCCATCTGAACACCAAGACCTGTTGAACAACCTGTTACGATTGCAACCTGACCACTCAAATCAAAATAGTTTTTAGACATATAAAACCTCGTATATTTTTTATTTGCTCTTATAAAAAATTATTAGCTACATATCTATCTTATTACAGCAAATGCCGTAGCGCAAATATAAAATAAAAGCATTACAGCACCTTCACCGCGTTTTACAGTTCTTCCAGTAATAGAAAAAATCAGAGTAACAAGGCTAACAAAAATCAAAATAGCCATGTCATATATAGAAGCAACATTCACTGTTACAGGATGAATTGTTGTAGAAACACCTAATATAAATAGAAGATTAAAGAGATTTGAACCAACTACATTTCCTACAGCGAGCGAAGTCTCGCCTTTTTTAGCAGCAACTATAGAAGTTACCAGTTCTGGAAGTGATGTTCCTAGAGCTACAACCGTAAGACCAATCAAAGTCTCTGTCATTCCAAAAAAGCGTGCAATATTCTGAGCGCTATAAACAACGGCTTTTCCGCCAGCAACAATCATAATCACACCAATCAAAATAAAAATTAATGCCTTCCAGAGCGGAATATCACTTATTTCTTCTTCTGTAACAGGATGGCGGATTGCATCAAAAATCAGATAGCCGATGTAACTTACAAAAATCACAAGAAGAACAATTCCAACAATACGTGAAACAACTCCTGCATTATCTGCCATGGCTTTAGAAAAAATCTGCCCGCTCAAAAGAGAAGTTCCACCAACTGCAGCAAAAACTCCCGCAGTAAGAATTATAGAAAGCGGAAAATCACGGCGAAGAATAACTTTATCAACTGGAACAGGACAAATTACAGCACAAAAGCCAAGCACAACAAGAAGATTAAAAATATTTGAACCGATTACATTACTAAGCGCAATTTCATTTGCACCGGCAAGTGCCGCAGTCGTACTAACCGCAAGTTCTGGAAGTGATGTTCCAAGGGCTACAACTGTAAGACCAATAATAACGCCTGGAACCTTAAAAATCTTGGCTAGAGCTGAACTTCCGTCTACAAAAATATCTGCACCTTTTACAAGTGCAACAAAACCAATAATCAAAATTACAAAATAAAGAAATATCATGGTTTAAAAATAATAATAGAATCAGAAATTTTCAATCTATAAATTTTTATAAATGTATAGAATAAGTTCAAATATTACTTTATAATGTGCTTTTAGTATGAAAAATCTGGCGAACACAAACTTACTAAAACACATTCTTTGTAGTGATGGTCAAATTTTTCATTTTATTTATTGCATTTTACAAAACTGAATTCGATTTCCGGATTCAGTTTTTTTTTAAATAAAACGTGAGGTAATTGTGAAAAACGCAGTTTTAGTCTTAGCAAACGGCATGGTTTTTGAAGGAAAAAGTCTTGGAGCGGAAGGCTGTATTATCGGTGAAACAGTTTTTACTACCGGTATGAACGGCTACATTGAAACGCTCACAGACCCTAGTTATTATGGTCAGATTGTAACTCAGACTTTTCCATTAATTGGTAATTACGGCGACATCTCTAAGGATTATGAGAGCGCTAAATGCAATCTGCGAGGATACATTGTTCGGGAATGGTGTGAAAATCCTTCTAACTTCCGCTGCGGCGGAGACCTTAACTCTTACCTCAAGGCTCAGAATATCATTGGTCTTTATGATATTGATACAAGAAAACTCACAAAGATTCTGCGTGAAACCGGCGTTATGAACGGTATGCTTATTAGCGGCGACAGCGCAGAAGCAAAGGAAGCATTTGCAGCCCTGGAAGATGAAGGTAAAAAAACTGAACTCCTCAAAAAAATCAAGGATTACTCAATTGTAAATGCAGTTGCTTCGGTAACAGGAAGTGCTACAGGTGTTGAAGAGCCAGCTGACGTGGTTTTCAGTGAATCGGCAAAATATCGCTTTGTACCTGTTAAGGCTGACGGAACTAAAATCAATGATCCTGAACTAGCCATGAAAGACGGAAAGGGCAAAAAGGTTGTTCTCTGGGATTTTGGCGCAAAAGCAAATATCCGCCGCGAGCTTTTGAAGCGCGGTCTTGAAGTTATTACAGTTCCTGCAAGCTACAATGCACAGCAGATTCAGGCTCTCAACCCGGACGGAATTATGCTAAGTAACGGTCCCGGAGACCCTGCAGAAAACGTTACTATTATAGAAGAAATTAAAAAACTTTTGAAAACCGGCATTCCAATTTTTGGAATCTGTCTTGGTCACCAGCTTTTAGCACTGGCAAGCGGCGCCGAAACAATGAAGCTTAAATACGGTCACCGTGGCGCAAACCAGCCTGTAAAATACCTTAAAACTGGCCGCGTTTACATTTCAAGCCAGAACCACGGTTACGCTGTAAAAAATGAAAGCCTGCCTGCCGGAGCACACTTGAGCTTTGTAAACACAAACGACGGAACCTGCGAGGGGCTTGTTTACACAAATACACCGGCCTTCAGCGTGCAGTTCCATCCGGAAGCATGCTCAGGTCCGCTGGACACAAGCTTCCTCTTTGACGAGTTTGTAAAGCTGATTAATAATCACGACTACTTCAAAAACTTCAAAGCTGAGTATGAGCGCGTGGATGCAATTGCCTACTTTGCATCGACAATTCGCAAAACTAAAGAACAGGCCTAACGGGGCGTTGCGGGGTGTCCCCGCAGAGAGGGTAGCACGCAACGTAGTGCGGGCTCAGGGGGAGACTTCCCCCTCCTAAATAAAAAAATTACAGGAGTTATATATGCCTTTAAACAAAGATCTTCATAAAGTAATGGTTATCGGTTCTGGTCCGATTATTATTGGTCAGGCTGCGGAATTTGATTATGCGGGAAGCCAGGCTTGTAAGGCTTTGAAGGAGCAGGGACTTGAGGTTGTTCTTGTAAACTCGAATCCGGCTACTTTGATGACTGACCACAGCATGGCAGACCATATTTATATTGAGCCGCTTACTGTAGAAACTGTTCAGAGAATCATCGAAAAGGAAAAGCCGGACAGCATTCTTTCTTCACTCGGCGGACAGACTGGTTTGACTCTTTGTATGGAGCTTGCAAAGTCGGGCTTCCTTGAAAGTCACAATGTTCGTCTGCTGGGAGCAAAACCGGAAACTATTGATAAGGCCGAAGACCGCCAGATGTTTAAGGATACAATGGAAAGCATCGGTGAGCCTTGTATTCCTTCTAAGGTTGTTACAACTTACGAAGATGCCCTTGATTTTGTAAAAAACGGAATAGGATTCCCGGCAATTATCCGTCCGGCCTTTACTCTGGGTGGAACCGGCGGTGGTATTGCCCACGATGAAAAAGAATTTGACGAAATTGCACATAACGGTCTTCACCGCTCGCCAATTCACCAGATTCTGGTTGAAAAATGTATTTCGGGCTGGAAGGAAATTGAGTTTGAAGTTGTACGCGACCACAGCGGAAACGTAATGACTGTATGTTCAATGGAAAACTTTGACCCGGTTGGCGTTCACACTGGTGACTCTATCGTTATTGCACCTGCAGTAACTTTGAGTGATAAAGAATATCAGATGCTGCGTTCTGCCAGCCTTAATATCATTTCTTCTCTGGGAATGGAAGGCGGCTGTAACTGTCAGTTTGCATTGAATCCTGAAACTTTTGAATATGCCGTAATCGAAGTAAACCCTCGTGTTTCACGCTCTTCGGCCCTGGCTTCCAAGGCAACAGGATATCCTATTGCAAAGGTTGCCGCTTTGATTGCCATCGGTTACAACCTGGACGAAATCCCTAACTTCGTTACAAAACAGACAGCTGCCTGCTTTGAGCCTGTTCTGGATTATGTCGTAGTTAAATTCCCAAAGTTCCCCTTTGACAAGTTTGTTTACGCTGCCCGCAAGCTTGGAACTCAGATGAAGGCAACCGGCGAAGTTATGGCTATTGGCCGCACTTTTGAGGAAGCCCTGA
>JAEEGL017271463.1_pt1 | contig 11344 bp, 9 predicted proteins | sample 9134231 | NCBI WGS metagenome assembly JAEEGL01 (sample SAMN16246548, study PRJNA631951) | gut metagenome | biome: gut microbiome; feature: rumen; material: fiber-attached | host: Bos | place: Iran: Karaj | collected 2018-10
AAAACGCAGTGCCCAGAACAGGACTCGAACCTGCACGCCTCGCGGCACACGCACCTGAAACGTGCGCGTCTACAAATTCCGCCACCTGGGCAAATGGGTAACCTAAATTAGGATTTTATTCAGAATGTGAGCGGCAAACGAGACTCGAACTCGCGACCCCGACCTTGGCAAGGTCGTGCTCTACCAACTGAGCTATTGCCGCATGAAACGTCCTTCCGGGCGTGCATTTCTCCAAATGCGGTTGCAAAGGTAATCATATTTTTTTGAACCGACAAACTTTTTGTGCCATTTTTTTGAAAAAACTTTTCACAAGCGGACACGAGCAAACCACACAAAAATCAGTCCATCCGGCTCAAATAATCTTCATAAGTGAAAGAGCGGAGCAAATCGACATGTCCGTCGAGACGCCGTATCGCTATAGAAGGATGAGTAATACCGTTGAACATATTGGTCTTGACGGTAGTGTAATGAATCATGTCTTCAAATATAATTTCATCACCGGCTTTCAATGGATGTGGGAATTGCCAATAGCCCATAAAATCGCCTGAGAGACAACTGTTACCCCCCAGTCGATAGGTGTTCGGCGTATTAGGACTTTCTGTTATCTCCGCTCCTGTCACGACTGGCATGTATGGCATTTCCAAACAGTCGGGCATATGGCAGGTGAAACTGACATCAAGTATGGCGGTCTTAATGCCGTGGTCTTCCACCACATCCACCACATGGGCATGGAGGTTGCCCGTTTGCCATGCGAAAGCACTGCCAGGCTCCATGATGACATGTAACCACGGATAACGCTCGTGGAAACCGTTCAACAAATCAACCAGCAATTCAATATCATAGTCTGCCCGTGTCATGAGGTGCCCGCCGCCAAAGTTGATCCATTTGATTTGCGCGAACCACCGGGAAAACTTTTCCTCTATATGCACAAGAGTGCGCTGAAACACATCAGAACCGCTCTCACAATGACAATGACAATGAAAACCGTCAATCCATTCTGGTAACTGGTCCGGCAGTTTATCAGCCCCAACTCCGAACCGCGTGCCAGGAGCACAGGGATTATACAGTGCTGTACCGACCTCGGAATATTCTGGGTTGACTCGCAGTCCGATGCTGAGTAACGGATTTACCGATTTGACTCTGTCGCATAATCGCTCATATTGAGAGAGAGAATTAAAGGTCAGGTGTGATGAGCAACGCGCGATGACATCCACCTCATCATCAGTGTAAGCCGGCGAATAAGTATGAGCTGGTGCACCGAATCGCTCGAATGCCATTCTCGCCTCGGAGAGCGAACTGGCAGTAGTAGATTTGATATACTCTTTGAAGATGGGAAAAGTCTTCCAAAGAGCATAAGCCTTGAAAGCGAGAATCATCTCCACATCTGCCCTTTCGGCAACTTGTGTTATTAGTTGCAGATTTCGTCGCAGAGCTTTTTCTTCTAATATATAAATAGGTGTCATATTACTCATAGAGTTGTTGCTATAGAGATGTGATTTGCAAAAATACTAAAAATGCGTAAAAAGACACTTTTTTCTATAGATAAAATTGTCCGTCTAACATATTTTTTCTACTTTTGCACAACAAAAGGTTTATCTAAGGATGAAACTCGTAATAATGACCCGCCCCACTTTTTTTGTGGAGGAAGACAAGATTCTCGATGCCCTTTTCAATGAGGGGTTAGACGATTTGCATCTTTACAAACCCGACTCTTCACCCGTCTATTTGGAAAGACTGTTGTCACTGTTGCCCGAAGATGAATATAAAAGGATGACAGTGCACAGTCATTATTATTTGAAAAACGAATTCAAACTGGGCGGCATCCACATAGATGACCCATTTGCCGAGAAGCCCGACGGATACAAAGGCAATATCACACGCACTTGCACCGATTTGTCGCAATTGAAAGCGATGAAGAAGAAAAGTAAATATGTGTTTTTGAAAAACATTTTTGACAGCGTGACAGACGAGTCGGAGACTGCCTCATTCAACCCGTTTGATTTGTCAGAGGCAGCACGCAAAGGACTTATAGATAAACATGTCTATGCGATGGGCGGAATGACCTTGGACCGTATTAAGACGGTGAAAGAAATGGGATTCGGCGGTGTAGTGATATGCGGTGATTTATGGAATCGCTTCGACATTCACAACGGCGCCGATTTCCGTCAAGTGCTGTCGTATTTCAACCAATTGCGTCAAGCAGTGAGATAAAGAAAAAAACGAACACTTTACATATACACAAACTAATACAAAAATGAGAGAGAAAAACTCTTTTATGGTTTTTTCTGGCACAGCCACCAAATATCTGGCAGAGAAAATCTGTCAAAGTTTAGGATGTCCTTTAGGCAAGATGCAAATCACCCATTTTTCTGATGGAGAATTTGCCGTATCGTATGAAGAGTCGATACGCGGCCGTGACATTTTCTTGGTTCAGAGCACCTTCCCCAACAGCGACAATCTGATGGAACTGCTGTTGATGATAGATGCCGCCAAGCGCGCCTCAGCCCGTTGTATTAATGCCGTGATACCCTATTTCGGTTGGGCTCGTCAGGACCGCAAAGACAAACCCCGTGTAAGCATCGGAGCCAAACTGGTGGCCGACTTGCTGATGGCTGCCGGCATCAACCGCTTAATCACGATGGATTTGCACGCTGACCAGATACAGGGATTCTTCAATGTGCCCGTTGATCACCTGTATGCATCTGGAGTGATATTGCCCTACATTCAGAGCCTGAACTTAGAGAACCTTTGCATAGCCTCACCCGATGTTGGCGGTTCGAAACGAGCCAATGCATACGCTAAATATCTGGGGTGTCCGCTGGTGCTCTGCAACAAGACCCGTGTACGCGCTAATGTTGTGGATAGCATCCAGATTATCGGCGACGTGAAAGACAAGAACGTGATAGTCATTGACGACATGGTTGATACTGCCGGTACCATTACTAAAGCTGCCGACGTGATGAAAGCAGCAGGTGCTAAGAGCGTTAGAGCATGTGCCTCGCACTGCGTAATGAGCGGTCCGGCAAGTGACCGTGTTCAGGATTCCGCTTTAGAGGAAATCGTTTTTACCGACTCTATCCCCTACTCTCTCCGTTGTGCAAAGGTAAAGCAATTGTCTGTAGCAGACATGTTTGCTGAAACCATCCGCCGCGTGATTGACAATGAAAGTATCAGCGACCAATACCTGATTTGATGAGAAAAAGACGTTGTCTATTTGCAATTTTGGGGTGTGTCATGTTGTTTTTTACAGCATGCCAGACCCCTCAACCTACTGATAACTTCACGATAGAAGGGTCGGCAGAGGGACTTGCAGATGGTGACACTCTTTACCTGACCAATGACATCAACAGTGGCATCCCGTTTGACATGGTTGTAATCGAGGGGGGAAAATTCAACCTCTCTGGTCAAGCGGACATGCCACAGATGTGCATGGTTTACAGCACGAAATTATCTGACTTACAAATTCCTTTTTTCTTAGAGCCAGGAAACATTCAACTACAATTGTCGGCCGATGGAGAGTCACGCGTTTCTGGCACACAAAACAACGAAGACTTACAAGCCATTAATGATTCTATACAGAAATATGATGACAGCGTGAGCAGTATCATCAACAATCTATACGAGAATTCGGCCACAAAAGAAGAACATGAAGATGCTGCCCGTCAGACTCGAGAAGAGGCTGAACGGCTTAATAATTATCTGATGCTGACAGCACAGCGGAACATTAACAACGAACTTGGGTTTTATATACTCACCCGTGAAGAAAGTGCATTGATGCCCGAAAAACGCCTGGAACTGATTCGACAGATGCCCGAAACATTCAAGAACCGTCCGGAGATCATCGAGATAGAAAAAGAATCGAACACCTCGACTGAAAGCCTGGCCACTCCAGAACAGATTCCCGACGCAATATTGACCTACCCTGATGAGCAGTCTACGACGTTGGTTGAAGAAGTAAGCAAGAACCGCATCACGGTAATTCACTTTTGGGCAAGTTGGTGTGCGCCCTATCTACGTGAATTGACTGAGATCAAACGTCTATACAGGCGTTATAGCGAGGTGGGTCTCGGAATGATCGGACTATCATTAGACAATGATGAACGCGCATGGAGAACTGCCATTGAAAAATATGGACTCTCTTGGACACAACTATCCGACATGAAAGGTTGGGATAGTGATATGATTAATGCGTTCCAAGTGGATGGCCTCCCCTATTTCGTTATTGCAGACCGCACCGGAAAAATTTTGGTGGCTGGTGATTCCAAAGAAGAATTGGTGCAGGTCATCGAAGAAGCATTGCAATAATTCTCATACCTGTTATAGCAGGTTTTGAAAAATTACACCATAAACCTAAAACAATTTTACACCTTATGAAAAAGCCTCATTACATTCTATTATTGGCGGCATTCGGACTGAGCATGACAGCGAATGCGCAGTTTAACATCCCCCCCGCCGGGGACCCTGTTTGCGCTGATTGCGGGGGTAAGGACGGGCACCGTCCCGGGTGCAAGTGGTACGAAGAGGATGAGACGGAGGAGGAGTCATCACCACAGCCATCGACGCCCCAAAGGCCTCCAACGCCATCGACACCGAAGCCATCGACATCGAAGCCATCGACCCATCTGAGCGACTATACACCACAGCAAGAGCACCACAACAACAACTGGCTTCAGGAGTATTATTCGATACCCGCCGAAAGACGTGAGATGCTTGAAGCCCACCTCGAAAACTTCCACGGCGACTATTCTGTGTACAGCGTGCCTGGCAAGGGCATGGGCATCTGGAAAAAATCAAGTGACGGAACCACCTGGCACTACCCCCCTCATTACGAGCGAGTGTGGATGCTTGACGGCTCCACCGCGACCATGCAGTTGAAGACGACCAAGAAATGGGGCGTGGAGGATGTAGAATATAAGGAGACCATCATCGACTACGAATACGACGAGGTGAAGTATTATCCCGAACTGTCGTCGCTGTTTCTCAACAAGCGCGACGAGTTTAACCGCAACCACTGGAAACTCTTCTCCGGTGACGGTGTGTTTGAAACCTATAAAGGCTTTGATTTCGACTTCCAAGATGTGATACTCAAAGACAGCCCCTACCGTGCCTACTGCCAGTTGCAAGACGGGCGATGGCTTATCCTTAACAACATCGACCAACAATCAAACGACCCACTTGGCATAACCATCAGCCGCGTGGTCAACAGTGTCGAGGACCATAAGGTATATCTTGACGGGCATTATCAGGAGTGCCTGATCGTGTCGGAGCCTGATGATGAGGGAAAGACGCGGTTCGGACTGATGACTACCGACGGCGAGTTGTTCAGCGACATCAATTACGACCGGATTGAAAAGATGGGGCCGTTCAGCAACTATGTCAAGGTGTGGAAAGACGGGAAGTGCGGTGTCTTGGAGTTGGTCTCCAACAAGAGCGACGGAAAGACGTATTACGGTTTTTATGAAACCATTGCGCCACAGTACGATATGTTTAAAACCCAACACATCAAACTGGCTAAAGACCCGGACACCTACACCTATTGTATAGTGGGCAACGACAACAAATACGCACTGACGCTGGCCGATGTAGACAAGCCCGTCACGCTGCCCACCATCTACACCGCAGCCGAAGTGGAACAATTCGCCCCACGGTTATTTTCAGAAGGAAAGAAAACTGTGCCTGTGAAAGAGTATGTTGACAACGACTACAAGACTTTCTGCGAGAACAGAGCCATCAACGTGCTACAACGGCTCAACAAGGCAACCGATAAGGAAGAAGCCGTCTATCAGGCGCATCAAGACATGAAAGAAGAGAAGTTGCGGAAAGATTATCTTCACATACAACACGAGTTGCACCGTAAAGACTATCAACTTGGCAAATATGACAGCGCACGGCAGGCATACGAGGTGAAGACGGCATGGGGAACGGTGATGATGCCTGTACCACAATCTGAGGCAGCGAGCGTGAAAAAGGCATGGAAGGCGTCGGTGCAAGACATGACCATCAAACCTGCCCTTCAATTGAATCCGATGACTAACCGACCCGTCATTTCCGACATCAAAGCCCTTGTCAACGGCAAGGTATATGGTTCGCAGGAGGATTGGTGAATGACATCGCCTCCTTAATATGCGTGAAGAAAAAATCCGGTGGAAATTTTCCACCGGATTAATGTATACTAATTGTTCATTTAAAGCCACTTCACATAGCAGAAGTCCTGACGATGAGGCAGGTTGTCGTTTTTGGGATACATACGTATGGCCGTTTTGAAAGAGCCGGCATGGTCAGGTTCCACATTACACTCAAAGGTATAAAGGTTGCCTTCTTTAGCCACCATCTTAAACGGACGCACTTTATAAATCTTCTCTTCACCTTTCTTATCGGTATAGACAGATACGAACTCCAGTCCTACGGCATCGTCGAGTCCTTGTTCGTCAATAACAAAACGAATGGTGAACCCGATACCTGTCTCTATACCAGCCTCAGTGAGGGTTGACTCGCGTGTAACGACACGAATGCTATCCCAACGCTCTGCCACAGTCTCTTTCCAAAGGGCAATTTCGCGGGCCAATTGGTTACCGTTGGCCTGTAACTTCTCAGAGCGGGCAGCCAGTTTGTTATAGAACTTGTCATAATAATCATCCAACTGGCGCTTCATCGTGTAATGCGGAGCGATAGTCGCGATAGAGTTCTTAATGACCTTAATCCAACCGCTGCTGTACCCCTTCTTATTCTTGTCATAATAAAGCGGGATGATCTCATTCTCAAGCAAGCCATAGATGGTGGCGGCATCCAACTGATCTTGATAAGCCTGATTCTCGTAGGTGCGTTTCTCGGTTAATGCCCATCCGGCACCCTCACGATAACCTTCGAGCCACCAGCCGTCGAGCACAGAGAGGTTGACCACACCATTCATTTCGGCTTTTTCTCCAGATGTACCTGATGCTTCAAGAGGACGTGTCGGTGTGTTCATCCAGATATCCACACCAGAGACGAGACGGCGAGCCAACTGGAAGTCGTAGTCCTCAAGGAAAATAATTTTACCGAGGAACTCAGGACGCTGGCTGATTTCGTAGATACGTTTGATGAGTCCTTGTCCTGCACCGTCTGCTGGATGCGCTTTACCAGAGAAAATGAACTGTACGGGATGTTCGGGATTGTTAACGATTTTCTCCAGACGGTTGAGATCGGTGAAGAGCAGGTGAGCACGTTTGTAGGTAGCGAAACGACGGCAGAAGCCTATCATCAGTGCATTTGGATTGATGCGCTCAAGCAGAGATACCACACGTGAGGGATCACCCTGATTCTTAAGCCATGTCTCACGGAATTTGTCACGAATGTACTGCACAAGTTTTTGTTTCAATGCCATGCGAGTAGCCCAGATCTCATCATCAGGCACATTATAAATAGCATGCCAGATTTCCTCGTTGCTCTGGTCATTCATGAAATTCTCGTCGAAATATTTAGCATAAAGTTTGCGCCACTCTGTAGCAGCCCATGAGGGGAAGTGCACACCATTGGTGACATAACCCACATGGTTCTCTTCGGGATAATAGCCTTTCCAAATAGGAGCGAACATTTTCTGGCTGACCCATCCATGGAGTTTACTCACGCCGTTAACTTCTTGACAAGTGTTGCAGGCGAACGTAGACATACTGAATTTCTCTGAGTGATCCTCCGGGTTCTGGCGTCCCATACCGATGAATTCATCCCATGTGATACCGAGCATGGCAGGATAACCGCTCATGTATTTGCCGAAAAGACCCTCGTCAAAGTAGTCATGGCCGGCGGGTACCGGTGTGTGACAAGTGTAAAGACCTGAAACGCGAACCAGTTCAAGAGCTTGATTGAACGACATACCACCTTGCACATAATCGCAAAGACGCTGCAGATTGCACAATGCTGCGTGTCCCTCATTGCAGTGATAAATCTGCTTTTTGATTCCGAGTTTCTTCAACACAAGCATACCGCCGATACCAAGAAGAATCTCCTGTTTAAGACGGTTTTCCCAGTCGCCGCCATAAAGTGCGTGTGTAATGGGTTTGTCAAACTCAGAGTTCATCTCGTTGTCAGTGTCGAGCAGGTAGAGTGCGATACGCCCCACATTAACGCGCCATATGTAAGCATGAACTTGATAGTTCATATAGGGCACATCGACAACCATAGGATTACCTTCAGCGTCCAGCTGACGCTCGATGGGCAGCGAATTAAAATTCTGCGCCTCGTAGTTGGCAATCTGCTGTCCGTCCATGCTGAGCGACTGTTTGAAATAGCCAAAACGGTAAAGGAATCCGATGGCACACATATCGACGTTGCTGTCGGATGCTTCTTTCAGGTAGTCACCGGCTAACATACCGAGACCACCGGAATATATTTTCAATACCTGATTCAATCCATACTCCATGCTGAAATAGGCCACGGAGGGACGTTTTGCATCAGGTTTCACATCCATATATTTTCTGAATTTGGCATAAACGTCTTTGACACGCTTCATGATGGATTTATCCTTCACAATTTCCATCTTGCGGTCATAACTAAGACGTTCGAGTAAAAGTACGGGATTGTGCCCTACTTCTTCATACAAATTCTCATCAAGACTTTTCCACAAATTTCTCGCTTCATAGTTCCAAGCCCACCACATGTTGTGGGACAGTTCGTCGAGGCATTTCAACTCCTCGGGCAGACGTGATTTAACAGCAATCTCCTTCCACTGAGGAGCATTAGCATAATCTGCTTTGATTTTCATATAAACTAATTCTATTTATTTTGTAAATGACATTATTCATTAAATTTAAGCTCTTTCTTCTGCTTTTCTCAAAGCAAAATCGTAGGCTTCCCAGTAATATTTGATAAATTCGCTCCAAAGCGCTTTTTTCGAGAGTTTATCCGCATTAGAACGTGCTTTCTTCACTTCAGTCTCGCTCATGTTGGAGAAATCAGCCACTTCATCTTTAATGGCATCCGCAACCTCTGAATAGTTATAATCAGTACGGTGAATGACTTTTACACCATCTAACAAAGTGCTGTATCCGCCTTTAACAGAATTGGCCCAAAGGCCGAAACCGGCCAAATCGGTCGTAATACATGGCACTTTGAATGCCACGGCCTCAAGCGGAGTATATCCCCATGGCTCGTAATATGAGGGATAGATGCAAAGATCGTTTCCTAAGACGAGATCATAGTATGACATATTGAGTACGCCATCTTCGCCTGTAAGATAACAAGGTAAGAAAATCAACTTCACCTTGTCTTCCTTTCGGTTCCACATGTTAAGATATTTCAACATACCCAACACATTATCATGGCTCATGTTATGAAGCCAATGGGTAACCAGAGGCACCTCAAGCGGAGAGTCGTAACTCTTTCCTGTCTGTAAGCGTTCTACAAGGTCTTTGCGAGGTTCACCTACCCATCCTGGCACCTCGATAAATGCCAGCACAGTTTTATGAAGGTCACGGTCGCGCAACAAACGGTTCATCGCCTCAATATAGACATCGACGCCTTTGTTGCGAAACTCATAGCGGCCACTGGTAGAGATAATCAGCACATCATCGTCTAACTGTGTACCCATCAATGCGTTGGCCACATCTATTAAACGTTTTCTTGCATCCTTTCTTTTCTTATTGAACTGTACACCTTTCGGCACAAAATTGTTTTCAAAACCATTCGGCAATACAAAATCAACGGGTTTATCCAGCAGTTCTTTGCATTCATTGGCTGTGATGTCACTCACAGTGGTAAAACAGTCAACATTGAAAGCAGTTTGTTTTTCAATCGAATGCTTGCTCTGCATATTGAGTTCTCCAGCCATCTGGTCACCATTATAAGCAAAAAGATAATCATAGAGAGGTTTGTTATTACCAGCAATTGACCTTCCGATGCTCGTGGCGTGGGTCGTGAAAAGTGTAGCGATTTTTGGAAGTTTGTATTTGATATACAACAGCCCGAGACCAGTCATCCACTCGTTGCCATGATAGATAACACGTTTGTTTAGGTTTTTCAAAAAATAATTATAGAAACTTTCAACAACGAGGGCGGCGGCATACGAGAACATTGATGCTTCGTCATAATCACCATAAGCATGAAGACTATCAACATGATATAATTCCCACAATCGAGTGTAAATCCAGTCTTTCTGCTCAAAATATGGCTTAAAATCAACAAGTATGGCAATAGGTTTTCCTGGGATATCCCATCGCCCTATTCTGAATGTCAGGCCATCTTCCGAAGCCTTCTCACGCCATTCGCATAGCAAATTCGAATCTTCAATGAAATAGGGTGATTTTTCATCTGTCCAACAGTCTGGACCAATAAAAAATACACGGTCGTTCATGGCACTCTGCAACGTCTTTGCCCTTGTGGACAAAACCGTATAGATGCCACCCACCTTATTACAGACCTCCCAACTTGATTCAAAAATGTAATCGGGAGATAACCATTCTTTACCCATAAAACTAATATTAGTGTTTGCAAATTTACTGAAAAATACGAAAAAAAATGGTATAAATCTCCAGTTTTTTAGTAAAAAGCACTCATTACTTGATATAAAATATCTAGGTGTGAATTTTTTACGCTATCTTTGCCACAAAATTTTCTATTATGAAAAAGTATTTGTTGACTATTCTACTGACTCTATTCATTATGGGGAGTTATGCCCAGGAGTCGCGACCATTCGAGGCAAAGATATACAATTCTGAATATCAGATGTATCTCAAGATGAATCTCTACGAAAAGAATGTGTTATTGCCCGACGATGGCGAGGTCCTTGGCGAGATGGCCGGCTATTTCTGGACCAAACGAGACTCCAGGAAATGGTATATCCTCGATGCTGAATTGATAGATGAACACACTGCGCAATTATCTATGGTCAACGACTTCGGCAGCGAGGATTTCCAAGCAGTCATCACTTATGACGGCGACGGCAAATACACATTCAAACGAACAGAAGGCTCAACCCTGAAGATTGTTGTCAAAAACAAATATGTAAGAATACCCAAGGTTGTGGTATTTGAAATAGAAAAGTAATATTCTTCAATTGACATAGGAATCCCTAGGACGTCCTAGGAAAACCTAGGAAAGCCTAGGCGGCGCGGAGCGGGAGCGGGAGCGAGAGCGGGAGCGAGAGCAGGAGCGAGAGCAGGAGCGAGAGCAGGAGCGAGAGCAGGAGCGAGAGCAGGAGCGAGAGCAGGACTGCGCGGGAGAGCACACGCACAAAAAAAGCCGGCCGGATGATTTCTCATCCGGCCGGCTGGCGTATGTAAAAAAGGCGGCCTCCTACTCTCCCGCATTGCATTGCAGTACCATCGGCGCAGGCGGGCTTAACTTCTCTGTTCGGGATGGGAAGAGGTGG
>JAEEGL010105804.1_pt1 | contig 11343 bp, 8 predicted proteins | sample 9134231 | NCBI WGS metagenome assembly JAEEGL01 (sample SAMN16246548, study PRJNA631951) | gut metagenome | biome: gut microbiome; feature: rumen; material: fiber-attached | host: Bos | place: Iran: Karaj | collected 2018-10
GAAGTATGTTAATGGATAAGGATGCCATAGTTGTGGCATCCGAAATGCTGAATAAGGATGATTTTTATCATGATCAGTACGGCGAACTGTTTGCGGCCATGGTGGAGCTGTACAACGAAGGCAAGCCGGTCGATCCGGTTACCTTAAAGGCCAGACTGGTTGAGAAGAACCTGCCTGAGACGATCAGCAATATGGAATACATGGTGGATATTGTAAACAGTACCTACACCTCCGCCAATATCAAAGAATATATCAGGATAGTCGCTGACAAGGCTGTCATGCGGCGTCTTATAAAGTTAAACGATGAGATAAACAACCGTTGCTACAATCCCAAGGAATCAACGGATGATATCCTGGCGGATGCCGAGAAGAGGGTATTCAACATAGTCTCGAGGCGTGGCGGTGAAGATTTCGTGCCGATCCGCAAGGTGGTAGTGGATGCCCTTGAGCATATAAGCGTGATCTCCAAGAATCAGGGATATGTAACCGGTATAGCGACAGGTTTTACCGATCTTGATTACAGGCTGGCTGGCCTGCAGCCTTCGGATCTTATACTTATCGCAGCCCGTCCGTCGATGGGCAAGACTGCATTTGTGCTTAATGTAGCCCAGCATGTCTGCTTTAAGTCGGGGCTTTGTGCTGCGATCTTCTCGCTGGAGATGAGCAAGGAGCAGCTGATCAACCGAATGCTCTCTCTTGAATCACATGTTGAGGCACAGAAGATAAGGACAGGGGAGCTTGCCGATGCCGACTGGGAGAACCTGATAGAGGGTGCGGATATCATATCAAGATCCAAGCTGATAATAGATGATACACCGGGTATAAGCATAGGCGAATTAAGGTCCAAATGCCGTAAATACAGTCAGGAGCACGGACTTTCGATAGTAATAATCGACTATCTGCAGCTGATGAGCGGTAACGGACGCTCCGATTCCAGACAGCAGGAAATATCGGAAATATCACGTTCGCTTAAGGCTCTTGCCAGGGAACTGCATGTTCCGGTGGTAGCACTGTCACAGTTGTCACGTGCGGTGGAAAAAAGAGAGGATCACCGTCCAATGCTCTCCGATCTGAGAGAGTCAGGAGCGATAGAGCAGGATGCGGATGTTGTAATGTTCCTCTACAGAGATGATTATTATAACAAGGAATCTCCCAAGCAGGGAGTTGCGGAAGTGATAATAGCCAAGCAGAGAAACGGCCCGATAGGAACCGTCGAACTGGTCTGGATGCCCAAGATAACCCGCTTCGCAAACATGTCGAAACAGTGAGGAAAACCCTCACACAGTCACAGAAAATAAAAACCATCTCCCATGCTTGCATGAAGGAGATGGTTTTTATTTTCTGTGAAGTGAGCGAGTGCTTGACGAGCTCACGCAACGAAAAACGCGAAGCGTTTTGAGTCTGTGTGTGGTTCTTCTGTGAAGAAGCGCCAGTCGAGCTCACACAACGAAAAACGCGAAGCGTTTTGAGTCTGTGAGAGGTTCTTCTGTGTCGAGCTCACGCAACGAAAAACGCGAAGCGTCTTTCCTAAATTTCTCAATCAGCCTCAATAGCTCCGACAGGGCATGCACCTGCGCATGATCCGCAGCTTACGCACTTGTCTTCATCAATCTCGAACTTGCCGTCGCCTGCTGAGATAGCTCCTACGGGGCACTGAGCCTCACATGTTCCGCAGCTGATGCAAGCATCACTTATTGTATATGCCATTTTATGATCCTCCTTTGTATGTAAATACTGAATGTTAAATTTTTAACTAGCTGTATTATACATTACCTTTATGCGGTTAGTACATACTAATATTGGTTACTTAAGGGATGCCCTTCTCTTCCTGATGCCATCGAGAACTACCTCTTTCTTCTTAATGACTGCATCCTTATCCATAGCGGGAACACCCTTAAGCGGATATTCGTAACCAAGCTTTTCGTACTTTACGACACCCATTGTATGATAAGGAAGTACATCCAGAGCCTTGAGGTTGTGAAGGCCTCCGATAAAGAATCCCAACTTGTACAGGTATTCATCATCATCGGTATATCCGGGTACAACAACATGCCTTATCCAGATATCGACATCCTTGGTATCAAGATATTCGGCAAAGGCAAGTATCCCGTCATTGGGCTGTGAAGTAAGCTCCCTGTGCTTTTCGGGATCTATATGCTTGATATCGAGCATGACAAGGTTGGTAAGCTCAATCAGCTTATCGAGCTTTTTGATGAATTCGGTATTACCCGGTTTGTAGGCTATACCCGACGAATCAATACAGGTATGTACATTGTCCTTCTTGGCCAGTGTAAAAAGATCGATGAGAAAATCAACCTGCATAAGAGGCTCTCCGCCCGTAACCGTGATTCCCCCTGTTTTGTAAAAGGGCTCATTGCGTTTATACTGTGCGTATACATCCTCGGGAGTCATTTCGGTACCGCCGACCATTGACCATGTATCGGGATTGTGGCAGTACAGGCATCTCATCGGACAACCCTGTACAAAGACAACAAAACGTGTACCCGGTCCGTCTACCGTACCAAATGATTCAAGTGAATGAATTCTTCCGTTCATAGGCGTCTCCTTTATTCCGATGCTTCTTTAAGCGAAGCGTGTCATATTTCACAACCTGTTTACAGTATAACATAACCGTGGCGCGAGTAACACATTTTTTAAACAGGTGTTCTTGATAAACGCAAAAAGTGAGTATATACTATAATATAGCTGATTTTGCGCTGTTTTGAATTTATCCGATACATATATTTATAAATATATGTGCTGTTCTGAAAAGTTACGAAAACATTTAACAGAGGTGGGGCAGAATGGAAAAGGGTACGAAGAAGCTCATTTTTATGATAAACGACTGCAGACGAAGCTTCACATATGACAGGGTGGCAGGATTTAGTGATGCGATCAGGAAATCCGGCGAACCGATAAACCTGTACATATTCAGAAGCGCCGGTTTCGCGGGATATGAAGCTGCGCACAATCGCGGAGAATACAATATATTCCGTCTTCCGGATTTCAGTGATTATGACGGTATAGTACTGGATGTCAACAACGTTACCAATACGAGTGAGAATCTTTACGGCGGCAGGGGTGCTTCATATGTTGTCCGTGCGGCGGCCGCATCGGGCAAGCCCGTTATCTCGATTGCCAACCGTATCGCTGACTTCTATTATGTCGGTATAGACAATGAGGTTGCAATGACATCCATGATCAGATATCTTCATAAGGATCTTGATCTTACGGATTTCTGGTTCATAATGGGTCCGGTGGACAATTACGAGAATAAGATAAGGACTTCAGCTCTTATGAATTACTGCAAGTCTAACAGTCTGCCTGCGGATGAAATGTGTCTGTTTTCGGAGAGTTTCGGTATGGAAACGGGAATACGCGGTTTTGAAAAGCTGTTTTCCCTGCACAGAGGAAAGCTGCCACAGGCTATCATTTGTGCCAATGATGCAATAGCGGTCGGAGTTTTCCAGGCTGCATCCTCACATGGGATCAGGATTCCCGGAGATGTCTTTGTTACGGGATTTGACAATCTCAATATTTCCGCATACATTTCACCATCGATAACAACTATCGATCAGTTCCAGTTCAATGTCGGAAGTATCTGTATGAATATATTTAAGCGGCTGTGGAACGGGGAAGAGGTTGAACCCGTAACCTATATGGATACCCGTGTGATAAGAAGGGAATCGACGGGTGAATCCAAGCCGTCCCGGGAGGATCTTGAGAAAAGGGTTGCAGTTTCACTTAATAGTGAGATGTATACTCAGAAAGTGAACGATCAGATCTGCATGATGCAGTACAAGTTCCCGGACTGTGACACCATTGAGGATATGTGTAAGTCGATAGAACTGTGCATTCCGGATCTTAAGTGTAATGGTCTGTGGATAGTGCTTGATAAGGATCTTTATGATTACGGAAGTCAGATTGAGATCGATAAGACGGATGGAAATATCAGAACCGACAATTCTGCACTTATGGTGGAGGGATACCCTGATACGATGGAAGTTGTTTTTGCTTGGAACAAAAGAAACGGAGGAAGCTATCCCCATGAGACTATAACCGGTCTTTTCCCTTATTTTGACAGTACGCGAAGAGGCAGGGATTATATGTTTATCCCGCTTCATTTCATGGATGCTACCGTAGGATTTATTGCGATCAGCGATTGTCTTGAAATCCTGCATACGAAGAATATAGAACCCTTCGTGAATACGGTCACGATGGCACTGAGGAATTTCTTTGCGGGTAAAAAGCTTGAATATGTTAATCAAATGTTATCCGGTATTTCAATGGTTGACAACCTCACCAACCTGTACAACAGACTGGGTTATCATCATCTGGCAGCACGGCTGTTTAAGAAAACACATGAAGAGGGTAAGCGCCTGGGCGTTCTGTTCATAGATATGGATAAGATGAAATATTTCAATGATACCTTCGGACATGCGTGCGGAGATGATGCCATACGCTGTCTGTCGACCTCGATAAAGGAATGTATATCGGGTGATGCCATACCGGTCAGGTTCGGAGGGGATGAATTCCTTGTTATCATGCCGGTTAAGGGCAAAGAAGAAGTGGATGAACTGGTTAAGGTTATCCTGCATACCATTCCCATTAAGGCAAAGGAATACAATCTGCCGGATATTCCGGGGATAAGTACGGGATATGTTATCACTGATCCGGCCAGCTCTCTTACGCTTAATGATTATGTGGAGGAGGCTGACAAGCTGATGTACAATGAGAAGAAGATCAAGAAGGCCGGAAGAGGCTGATCACCCTCTTTGGGACTTCGGAGATTTTGGGGAGACTTAATGTATCAGTTTTTTGTAAGTCCCGGGAATATTTCCGGGAATGATATATATATAGAAGGACAGGATGTAAATCATATAAGGAATGTGCTGAGGATGCGCATCGGCGAAGAGGTGGCGGTAGTTACGGAGGGTCAGGATAAGGAATACCGCTGTGAGATCGCCGGTTTTGAGGAGGAACGTGTCCATCTTAAGCTGAGGTTCATCAAGGAAGATAATGTAGAGCTTCCATGCAGGATATATCTGCTGCAGGGGCTTCCCAAGAGTGATAAAATGGAGCTTATCATACAGAAGGCCGTTGAACTGGGTGTATATGAGGTGATCCCCGTTTCCATGAAACGATCGGTCGTTAAGTATGATAAGAAGAAGGAAGCAGCCAAGCTGCAAAGGTTTGGAAGCATTGCACAGGCAGCCGCCAAGCAGAGTAAAAGGCGTTTCATACCACAGATAAGGCCGGTTATGAGCTTTGCGGAGGCAGTAGAGTACTGCAGGGATATGGAGGTTAAGCTCCTGCCGTATGAACTGTTTGATATGAATGCGATGGATAAGACAAGAGAAGTGTTATCCGGAATTAAGAGCGGCGAGAATATCGCCGTTTTTATCGGGCCGGAAGGCGGCTTCGACGAATCCGAGTATGAGACCGCCATAAACGGCGGCTTTACCCCGATAACGCTCGGTCACCGTATCCTGCGCACCGAGACCGCCGGCATGACAGTATTGTCATGGCTGGTGTATTTGCTTGAGAATTAAATATACAGGTAACTATTACAGGAGTTGATAATGACGGCATATTTGGACAATTCTGCGACGACCAGGTGCTTTGACGAAGTAAGGGAGTTCATGTCTGAGATCATGGATAAACATTACGGAAATCCGTCGAGCATGCACATGGCAGGAGTAGAGGCTGAGAAATACATAAGATATGCAAAGGATGTATTTGCAGGCATACTGAAGGTGAAGCCCAGAGAGATATTGTTTACCTCGGGAGGAACCGAGTCGGATAACCTTGCTCTTATCGGCTGTGCCCTGGCCAATCAAAGGACAGGTAAGCATATAATAACAACGAAAATAGAGCATCCGGCTGTACTGGAGCCTTGTAAATACCTTGAAGGCGAGGGTTTTGAGGTCACATACCTTGATGTAGATGAGTCCGGCCGTGTCAGACCCGATGATCTTAGGGAGGCTCTCAGGGATGATACCATACTTGTATCCGTAATGTATGTAAACAATGAGATCGGTTCACTTCAGCCCATAGCCGGGCTTGGAGGGATAATAAAGGAGCATGGCAGGGATACGCTGTTCCATGTGGATGCTGTTCAGGGCTTTGGGAAAGTCAGGATCAGTCCCGTGAGGGAGCATATAGACCTTATGTCTGTCAGCGGGCATAAGATACACGGTCCCAAGGGCGTTGGTCTGCTGTATGTAGGAGATAAGGTTAAGATAAGGCCGATCATGTTCGGCGGCGGCCAGCAGAAGGGTTTAAGGTCCGGGACCGAGAATGTCCCGGGAATAGCCGGAATGGCCAGGGCAGCGGAACTGTTATATGATGGCTTTGATGAGAAGACAGACAGGCTGTATGGATTGAAGTCATATTTTACAGATGAGCTGAGAAGGCTTGAAGGCGTGAGAATAAACGGACTTACAGATGATGTAAGAGAAACCGCACCTCACATAATAAGCGCATCGGTAGAGGGGATCCGCGCCGAAGTAATGCTTCATGCACTCGAGGATAAGGGAGTATACGTATCCTCAGGATCGGCCTGTGCCAGCAATAAGCCTGCGATCAGTGAAACCCTTAAGGCGATAGGAGTCAGGAGGGAATTGCTTGACTCTACAATAAGATTCAGCATGAGCGTTGAAACAACAGAAGAAGAGCTTGATCTGGCTCTTGAGGGTATGCGGGAGCTTCTTCCCGTATTAAGGAAATACACAAGACACTGAGTGTGACGGATTACTATATGGAGCCTTTCGGGAAAGGACTGCAGGCGGTCAAAGAGAGGTGAGCGATATGACGTCAGGAGTAAAGGAGTAAAATGAATTACACATCATTTCTTATAAAATATGCAGAAATTGCGATAAAGGGCAAGAACAGATATATGTTCGAGGATGCCCTTGTAAGGCAGATAAACTTCGCGCTGAAGAAAGTACAGGGAGAATTCAGCGTAGGTAAGACGCAGGGGCGCGTCAATATCGAATGTATGAGTGATTATGACTATGATGAGGTCGTATCCGCCCTGTCATGTGTGTTTGGAATTACGGGGATATGTCCCGTTGTCCACGTTGAAGATGAGGGCTTTGACAAGCTGGCGGAGGATGTTATAAAGTACATTGACGAGGAATATCCCGATAAGAACAGGACATTTAAGGTCAACTGCCGCCGCGCCCGCAAGAATTATCCAATGGATTCACAGGAGGTCAACATGGAGATGGGTTCAAGGATACTTGATGCCTGGCCCGAAATGAAGGTAGACGTGCACAATCCGGATATCCTGCTTACCATAGAGATAAGGGATGATAAGATATACATTTATTCAAAGATCATTCCTGGACCGGGCGGAATGCCCGTTGGCACCGGCGGAAAGTCAATGCTTCTGCTGTCCGGCGGGATCGACTCTCCGGTTGCCGGATATATGATAGCGAAGAGAGGAGTTAAGCTGGAAGCGGTTTATTTCCATGCTCCTCCATATACGAGCGAAAGGGCGAAACAGAAGGTTGTGGATCTTGCAAGGTATGTATCGAAGTACGCGGGACCGGTCAGGCTTCATGTGATCAACTTTACCGATATCCAGCTTGAAATATACGAGAAATGCCCTCATGATGAGCTGACGATAATCATGCGGCGTTACATGATGCGGATCGCCGAGCATCTGGCTAAGGAAAACGGATGCCTGTCGCTTATAACGGGAGAGAGCCTGGGTCAGGTTGCGTCTCAGACCATGCAGTCACTTGCTGCTACAAACGAAGTGTGTACGATGCCGGTATTCCGGCCCCTTATAGGCTTTGACAAGAATGAGATAATTAAGATTTCAGAAAAGATCGACACGTATGAAACATCGATCCTTCCGTTTGAGGACTGCTGCACGATATTTGTGGCCAAGCATCCCGTGACCAAGCCCAATGTGAACATAATCAAACGCTCGGAAACAAACCTTTCGGAGACAATAGATGAGCTCTTTAAAAAAGCTGTCGAAACAGACGAGGTTATTGTCGTTTCTTAACAACCGGTTTATATTGTTCTTAACAGGCTGCGCGCTGGGTGCGGCCTGTTTTTTGTGGGTTTACGGTTTGCGGATACTGAATCCTGTATATGATGCGTGGCTGTTCAATACAGACATGGACCTTAAACAGCATTACATCGGGTGGTGCCATTACCGCATGAGTGACTGGCATTTCCCCGTCGGACTGATCGATACATTAAGCTATCCTACAAGCGTGTCAGTGATATTTACGGATTCAATACCCCTTTTGGCACTGTTTTTTAAGCTGTTCAGGGGTGTGCTGCCCATGCACTTTCAATACTTCGGGCTGTTCGGGTTCGTAAGCTTCATGCTTATGGGTGGTATCTCATCACTGGTCGTTATGAGTCTGCTGGCCGGTGAGTCCGGCAGGAGCGAAGAAACATCTTCTGTTGCACCCGGCATGATCGCACTCATTTCATCCCCTGTTTATATACTGGGTTCGACCGTCCTTCAGCGAATGTTCTACCACACGGCGCTCGGAGCACAGTGGATCATCCTGCTGGCATTGTATATATGGTTCAACAGGCACGGATACAGCAGGAGAAGGATATTGTTAAGCTACGGTTTAATGGGTCTGTTGTGTGTCGGTATACATACGTACTATGTACCGATGGTCGGAAGCATCCTGCTGGCGGCATGTATTGAGAACTGTGTGACAGGGGTACGAAGAGAGAAACATCTTTGGCCGCATCTTTTTGTGGAGGCCGTTAATCTTTTTGCCTTTTGTTTTACGGGGCTTCTGACCCTTTATGTTTTTGGAGCTTTTTACGGAGAGTCGGGCGGCGTGGACGAAGGCTTCGGCAGTTTTGTTATCAATCTTAATACATTTATCAATCCGCTGTACGGAAGTGTCATACTTAAACCCATGAAGCTGTATTATGCATGGCAGTATGAAGGCTATGCCTATCTTGGCCTGGGAGTGTTTATCCTTGCTGCATTCGGTCTGGTATATATGGTAAAGAGTCTGAAAAAGGCAGGCATAAAGAAGTATCTGAAGGAGCATGTAAGATTTAGTGCGGCACTTGCCGTTATCATGGCAGATACCCTGCTGGCAATGATACCCATAGTTACTTTTGGGGGTGTGAAGCTGTTCGGTATCCCGCTTCCCCGTGTTATCAGAAACGCAATGGGTATATTCCGTTCAAACGGCAGGTTTATATGGGTTCCGATGTATCTGATAACGACAGGTGCTCTCTGTTATGCATACAGGCAGATGTCTGAGATGTTTGGACAGAGGGAAAAAGGCGGGAAGATCATAATAAAAGCAATGGTGTTTCTTGTCCTGCTGCAGGTGCTTGATGCAACTCCCGTTATCAGGACCAAACAGAATTATTTCACAAAAGAGCAGTATAACACGAGCATATGGACAAAGGTTTCATTTCCTGCAACCGATCTGAAATACAGGGAGATGGTCTTCCTTTACAATGAGAACGATATTATGATGGATACTGCGTTTTTTGCTTATCTGAACGGCAGGAGTATCAATAATTACTACTATGCAAGAGACATTGATGAGGCAGTCAATGCGAATATACTGCAGTGGAAGGAAGAGTTAAAGGCCGGAAAAATAAGGGATGATGTGATATACATCTTCAGACAGGAAGATTACGATAAAGAATATGCCCACCTTGCTTCGGCAGCAAAGATGCGCTGGTACAGGCTTGACAGGGATCATATGGTTGGATTGAAATAAACGGTTTTCGTACAACAAAAAAAGGACCTCTGTCCATTGACAAATGCCCTTTTGGTTGTCCTTATTACCATTCTGAACAATTATTAGATCATATATGGCTTGATAACAGCCAAAACGTCTTCAGCATTGTCCTCAGCATGGATGTTAAGGTCGATCGGCTTAGAAAGGTCTAAGCTGAAGATACCCATGATCGACTTGGCATCGATTACGTATCTTCCCGATACTAGATCAAAATCATAATCAAACTTGGTGATATCATTAACGAATGACTTAACCTTGTCGATAGAATTCAGTGAGATCTGTACTGTCTTCATGTTGTCAACTCCTTTCGATATTATTGTGACGTGGCAGGTTCATATCTGATACATCAATATATGGTTCCCATCACTGACACATATACAATATAATTCGGTGATCGGGAAAAGTCAATTGAAAAAGTGTTCAAAAAAACGGAGAAAAATTATGCAAAAAGTCGCATTTCACAATCTGGGCTGTAAGGTTAATGCATATGAGATGGAATTAATGCAACAAAATTTCGCTGATTCGGGTTATGAAATTGTGCCCTTTAGTGAAAAGGCGGATATATATATAGTAAATACATGTACAGTAACAAATATTGCGGACAGGAAATCACGCCAGATGCTTCACAGAGCAAAGACATTAAGTCCCGAAGCGGTTGTCGTAGCTGCAGGCTGCTATGTGGAAACGGACAGGGAGGGTGCCCTTAAGGATGAAAGTATAGATCTTATCGTAGGCAATAAGGATAAAAAGGATATAGTGCGGCTTGTTGAGGAATATATGAGTGAGTCCGGAGGATCGGCAGAGCCGGAAGAGGTTTCCGATGTCCCGCCCAAGGATCAGGCGGCATACCGGTCCCCTGTATGCAGGCCCCTGACCCACCTGACGGATCATACGAGGGCATACATTAAGATCCAGGACGGATGTGACCAGTACTGCAGTTACTGTATAATACCTTATTCCCGCGGCCATGTGGTAAGCAGGGATGAGGATGAAACGGTATCCGAGATCAGGGGACTGGTTGAAGAAGGATGCAGGGAATTCGTCATAACCGGGATCCATTTAAGCTCATACGGACTTGACAGACCCTACAACATGGCAGCAAAGGGCGGAGAGTATAACAATGAAGCTCTTATTGATGTAATAAGGAAGGCGGCAGCGATAGAAGGAGTTCAAAGGATCCGTCTCGGATCGCTCGAGCCCAGAATAATAACACATGATTTTTTGAACGCCATGAGTGCAACAGAGGCGTTTTGCCCGCATTTTCACCTGTCATTACAAAGCGGAAGCAATGAAGTGCTGAAGAGGATGAACCGGAGATATGACGTTGATGAGTACTATGAAAAGGTACAGCTTATAAGAAAGTATTTTGAACACCCGGCAATAACAACAGATGTTATTGTCGGTTTTCCGGGCGAAACTGAGGAAGAGTTCGATGAAACACGAAGCTTCCTTGATAAAGTCAATTTCTATGAGACCCATGTATTTGCCTATTCGAGGCGCAGGGGTACAGCGGCTGACAGGATGCCCGGACAGCTTACACAGAAGCAGAAGAGTGTAAGATCGGCAATTCTCATGGAGGATTCGTCAA
>JAEEGL010821066.1_pt1 | contig 11343 bp, 6 predicted proteins | sample 9134231 | NCBI WGS metagenome assembly JAEEGL01 (sample SAMN16246548, study PRJNA631951) | gut metagenome | biome: gut microbiome; feature: rumen; material: fiber-attached | host: Bos | place: Iran: Karaj | collected 2018-10
TCAACAAATCCACCACCATTAATACCAACTACTGCACCCATTCTTTTAGCCATTTGTAAAACAGTTTCTTTACCACTAGATTCTTTAGTATTAAACTTCTTACTAGTTAAAATATGAACTTTACTAGGATCATATATCGCTACTAAATGTGCATCGTATTTTCCAACTTTAAGTTTGATATATTTATAATCATCATTATTAGGATCACGGGTTAGAATAGCTTCATCATATTCATTATCATAACTTTCTCTTGGTTTAGTATCAATAACTACTTGATCAAGATCAATTTTCGCATCTATTTCTGGTACTGTATTCATCGCTACAACTTTATTAATCTTTTCATCACTATAAAATACATGAGCAATATAACCATGAGTTTTAGTAACCATTGCTGTTGAAATAATTGTATTTTGTAAATTCTCAAATATTGGTGAATAAACAACAAAGAAACAAATAGCTGCTAAGATATCAAGGACAATAAAAGTAATTGTTAATTTCTTCATCTTACTCACCTACCTTAAATACACCATCAACATATTTTAGTTTATTAACAGCATCTTTACTTATTGTAATACATGGTCTAATACTACGATATGTGGTTATTTTACCAGGACGTAATGGATTTTCATAAACCAATACTCTTTCTTCATTAATAGTTGAAGTAAAATATCCATTAATACTACTATCAAAGTGATAATCTAATAAATTTGGAATACCAACTTTGGCTTTTACAGTATCATTTTTAATATCCGAAATATTAGTTTTATATTCTCCAATATACCAAGTATCTTCAACAATCATATCTTTATAAGTTAAACTATCTAAATAAGTTTCATTTAGATAACTCATTAAACTAGAATCTTTATATGTTAACTTTTCTTTATCAAAATCAAGAGTCTTTTCTAATACTTTCTCTTTCATTAATTTAACATTATCTTTATTATCATAAACAATCCAAGTATCTTCACCAAGAACTACTTTGCTACCAACTTTTATCTTTTCATCTTTATCTACTACAAATGGTTTTTCTTTAGTACCATCACCATCTTTATATAAAGTTGTACTCTTAAGTCTTACCATTGGTCTTATTTCATAAAAAGTATTTACTTCACTTTGACTAACATTAACTCCATTAGTATGCCATATCTTTTCATCAGAATAATCAGATAACCAGAATATTTCATCACTATCAACTAAGTATGATTTACCTTTATTAACACTATTTAAGAAATTAGCTACATCCAAAAGTTTAACATAACCATCACTATTTTGATCTTCACAAGTAATATTAGTTAATTCTGTTAATTTATCTGTACAAAATGATGTTTTATTTAATAAATCTGTGTCTAATAAATCTAAGAATTCATTATTAATATACTTATAAATATCTGATTTAGAGAAACTATCTATCTTCTCTCCCCATGGTAAAAGAGTCATATAATCATCTAAAATAATATCAATTGAATTATCCGCATTAATACGAACAATACGCCATAATAAATTATTATATTTTAAATAGTTATTATTAACATTACCTTTATATATATAATTACCACTAGATGAGAATAGTCCATCTTCTTCATCGGTACCAAACTCGGTTTTACCAACAATATCTTTAGCTAGTAGTACACTTCCATCAGAAGAATCTACTTTTGGATTATATATACGATAATATTTAATAAAACGATAACCATAGAAAACAACACAACCTAATAAAAAAATGGCACTAACTAAGCAAAATACTTTTTGAAAAGTAGTTGCTTTTTGTTTTTCTTTTTTAACTTTCTTTCCATTACTAGGTTTCTTTTTTTCTACTTTCGTCTCTTCAATTAGTTTTTCATTTTTTTCTAATCTAGATAATCTTGTTACCGGAACTTCTTCTTTTTTATTTTTATCAAAAATATCTAATATTTCAATATCATCATCCATTTTATACCTCTCGCTATTACTTAGATAATTATAACATAGTTAATAATTAAACTCAACAAAAAAACAGGATAAATTATCCTGTTAACGTACATTTCCTTTTGCTGTTTCTATTTCTTCATCACCAATATCAATTATCATTTTAGAAAGCATTTCTTTTCTTTGCATTCTCTCTTCTATTTTAAGTTCTAGTGCCATTGCACGCTTTAACATATCTGCATAATTTCTGATAATGGTATGAAGACTTTGTTTCTTATCAACTATTAAACTTTTTCTAATTAATTCTAATTCTTCTCGATCTTTAAAATCACCTTCACGGCGTATTTTTTCCGAAATACCATCTATTTTACTTATAAAATAAGCTATTCTTAGATTTCTATTTTCTTTATTTTGATTATCGATTGTTGAATTAACTATGTCAAATATTTCATTAACTACTTTTTGTTCTTGAACAGCTTTAGTTAGTTTAGATAGATAATCTCTTTCATCTTTTCGATAAGCTAGTTTTAATTCTTCAAGAGATTGACTAATGATTTCTTCATTATTTCTAAAAGCCATGATGATATCTTCACACTTTTTAATATGTTTATCAAGCAAATTATTTAATTCTTCTAGTAATTCTCTTTTTGTTTCAGGATTTAAAAGAAATTTATCAATTAGTATCTTAGCTGATTTAACTGATTCACATATATCATCATATTCTTTATTAATAACATCTTTTTTACATTCAGTTAAAATATCTACCATATCAAAATAAGCTGCAACTTTTTGACTAGCTTCTTTAAGTTTATTTAATATTTCTGTAAGATCTAATTTAAGATTTAAAAATAAAGTATCGGGATTACTTACACCAAGATGTAATGTTGATTCTAGTTTATCACTTTCCATAACATCTTCATTAAATTTTTGAATTAATTGATCAGCTTCTTCTAAAGCATTAGTTTCAGTTAAGGAATATCTTGCATACTTTCTAATTTCATTTCTAATCGCTTTTACTTCCCTACTTCTTTCGCTTAACATATCATCAGGATCTTTTTTTGGTGCATTAACATCTTCTGATAATGCCTCTATTACTTCTTCTGGATATTCTAAAACTTTCAATCTATTCCAAACATAATCTGGATCTAGTTTTAATTCATCTTTAATATAGTTATCGTAGTATATTTCTGAATATGGAATAAAACCACCTTCCATTTGTTTTATTTCAGGAGGTTCCTTCTCGATTATTTTTGAGAACTCATCTATCTTACTTTTATAGTACTTTGCCTCGATAATTACATCTCTTACCATTTTAGATACATTTCTAAGTAAATTGGGTTTCATATATGTATCAAGATAATTTTTCATATTACTTTCTTCATAATTAAGAGAACATGTCAATCCATCTTCTCGATCACCCGCACAAACAAATTGTATTCCTGATAATAATATTTTATCAGCAAGTAATACTTTATTTTTTTTATCAATAGTATATTGGGCAGGAGTTACTTCTATCCAGATATGATCACCCATTTTATATAAAACATCTTTAACTCTTATAGTCCTATTTGAACGTTTTATTACATTAGCTCTTAAGTGTTTTATTTCCCAACGAATATATTGTTTACCTCCATATTCATAGCAATTATATACAAGTGGTTTAAAACTTTTATAGTAAAGACCAAAAATAGAGAATGGATTAACCCCATCAAAAACACAAGGATTCATAGTTTCTTTTACTAATCCATTATCGAAAGCTTCATTTAATTCGTTTTGTTTTCCTTCATTAACTGCTTCTTGGGGAATCATACCCAAACTAATTTTATTATCAGAGTTACAAAACTGAGTTGTTAATAGATCAAATAAATATGGATTTTCATTAAATCTTAAAACTGGTCTTATTCCCACTTTTCGACTTGAACGATAGGGCGTTCCCGAAGAGTCTGGTAGTTTTCGAGATACACTATGATAAGTAGTTCCTACATAAGATATTGATTTATAATCATCATCAGAATATAAATCTCTTAAAAGATATAAATAATCAGCTGGTAGACTAGTACTATCATTAGTAGCCCCAGTTAATAATGACATATCAGTAATAGTAACTTTTTCTCTAGTTGAAAAATCAAATAGTTCTTGGCTAGATGGTAAATCCACAGAAATCATGTTCACTATTTTATTCATATCGCTATTCATGTCTATCTCTATATTTTTTTTAGCCATAATACCCCCTTAAATCAGCAAGATATTATACCACATTTTTTTATTTTTTGCAAGAAAAAAGGATATTTTAAATACCCTTTATACTATATAATTCCTCATTTCCATAAGAAACTATCTTTTCTAAATGATTAAATGTATCTAAATTGATCTGATAATCAGCTTTTTCATTCAATCCAACATAAATATAACTAATATTATTTTTATGACAAAAATCTATTAATTTTTCATATGATCCTTCATAGATTTCCTTTATTTCCATTTCTCTTTCATGAAGAAGATCAACAAAGCCATGGAAATTTAAATATAGACCTGCTCCAATATAAACATTTCTTCCTGAAAGTGAGGTAACTGGGTTAATATGTGATGTACCAGTTAAGAAAATTGCATCTTTTTCAGTATTATCACGAATATACTCGGAAATACTAATCATATCATTATCAAAGGTTTGATACATTCCCCCACTATACATCTCTCTTGCAATTGTTAATACACCAGATAATGTGGATAAAATAACTATTACTACAAGAAGATACGAACGTATTTGTAAATTCTTTATTTTATCTAACATATTCGTATATAAACTACAACAATTAATTAGAAAAATCATATATACAATAAATAGTAGTTTATTATTATCATAAGTAAGTGGTTGAAAAACAAATAATTCGGCGACAATCATTAATAATACTGAACTAAGTATTAATTTTCGATTATCTTTATTAGCCATAATGAAAGCCGGAATAATACATAAAGCGACTAATCCCCAGTTTTTAATATAAAACCATAAATAAGGATCACTTTCATTAACCCAATTAAATTGATATTTAACAAAATTACTACCTACCGCTAATTTAAATGTCCAAATAAATAACTGTGGAAAACCAATTAATAAAACAATTAATCCATAAATAAACCAGTTTTTAAATACTTCTTTTTTCTTTGTACTTTTATAAAAATAGAAAATAAACATTCCAATACTAATAATACCTAAAGCTAAAAATGAATGAGTATGAATCATTGGTAAAACACTAGCTAGTATTCCTAAGATAACAAAACTTTTTCTTTTATTAGTTTTACATGCATCAATTAAAAACCATAAACAAGGCATCATCATAAACCATCCAGCCATTGTTGTTCTTTGTGGAATAATCATATCACATATTGGATTAGCCCAGCGAATATTCATTTCATTAAAGTTAGTTGGAGTATGATAATAATCAGTAAATATTCGGGTAAATTTTGTTATATCTCCCCCTGCTCCATCTAAAAAGTAAATAAAGCCAAATCCTCCACCAAGGAAGAAAAAGATGGTAGCTATTATAGAAGTTTTTCTACTATTACTTATTTTATAAGCTAAAAAGTAAAAGCCCATTACTAATAAGAAACACAATACATAACTAGGTATTAAAACGGACATTCGAAGTGAAGTACCAAGACTAAACATACTAGATGAAAGCATCCCTACAAAGAATGGATAACTTATTTTAGCACCCGATACAAAGACATAATTTGGAGGAAATACTTCTTGTTCAGAAATACCCGTTATTAATCCTAAATGCATATTCAAGTCCCCATAAGTTGATTGACCTGTTGCAACCCCACCCATTGTTGGTACTAAAATATGATTAGTAAGTAAAATAGCAATTAATAGAAAAATAGGAATGATTAAAAAGATAAAAATATTATTCGTCATACCATCATTTTTCATAAATTTATTCTTAAATACTAACCCTTTTTTCCAAATAAGAATTATTAATGGAATAGTCGCAAGTATTAAAAGAATAATATGACTTAATATTGTAAAGCCAAAGATAAAAGATGGTAGAATTATTCCCACCATCAAAAGAATATTCCCAATAACTCCACCTATCCATATATGAAAATAGATATCCTTCTTGAAAATATATCGACTATATAAAAAACCTAATATTAAAAAGTATAAATAATATAATATTCCAATCATAACAAATTTCCTTAATGTAAAAGATTTTCTTGAATAATATTTCTTATTCTAATTAACATCACATCTTAAAATATTTAGAACAAATGTCTCTTGTAAAGATTGCCATAAAGCCTAAGAAAACGATACTTAATGTTGAGAAATTAATTGAAAATCCTGAGAATAACAAATACATATATCCACTTAATGAAATAAATTGAATTACGATAGGAACATAGTATTTTTTAGCATTTATAATTATATATAATAAAGCTAATACATCACCTATAAATAAATATCTTTCATGCATAAGTGGTAAAAAGAATGTAGCTACTAAAACTGATAATAAACCAAATTCTATAATTGCCGTTTTATCAAACTTAACTTTTTTAGTATAAACAAAATAAGCTAAGATAATAAAGATTAACATAGTAGCAATTATTCCAATTGTTTTAAGTTCAGGAAATGGTGTATCAATTAAATGATTATCTGTATTACCAAAGAATATTCCATATATATTTGGAAAGTTTAAAGTAATATACTGGCTATATGTACCAGCTTGATTAAAATATACCCTAAAGCCAACTAATAAATCTCTAGTAAAAATTATTTTAGGAATACTTAAGAAAAATATCGTCGCTGGAGTAATTAAAAAGTATCTAAGTTTAATCTTTCTTTCAGAAATATACATTAATATATATAATGGTAAAATGAAAATAGCTTGAAATTTAAATGATAAAGCAATTGACCAAAACAAAATAGCTTTGATGTAACTTTTTCGTATTAAAAATAAAATTGATAATAAGACAAAGGCAGTATAAATTCCATCACTTTGTGACCAATATGATGAATTAAGTAATACTGTTGGTAAGAATAAATATAATGCATATATTAATAAGGAATAATTATGAGAATTCTTTTTGCCTTTTAAGAATTCATCAGCTATTTTTTTAAGAGCAAAAGCACCAACAAAATCAAAAATTATTGATACTATCTTAATACTTACTAATGAATCTATTGGAAGATATGTTAAAAGAGCTAAGATCGTCATATAAATTGGTGTATAGTTACCAATATCATAAGCTAATCCTCCCAATCCACCATATACTTTTAATGATGTAAACCAAGGTTTAAGAAATAAATCATAATCACCAGAATTATACTTTATCATTAGTAATCTTGCTACTAAAGCTAAGACAGTTACTATTGCAAAAAAGATGAAATTATGATGTTCTTCTACAAAAGACCAAATAACACTTTTTTCGGTTTTTTTATTTTCCATATTATCCTCCCTTTTTAAAAGTACCATCTAGGTAGCCATCTTAATGATTCAACATATTCATTAGTTGTTGGTTTACCAGAAATAACTGGATAGAAAATAATAAATAATGTAATGATCAAAATAATATATCCATAATATACACGATTATTTTTAACTTTCTCCGTAATCCATTTAATAAGTGAAACAATTCCCAACATAATAAATGGTAACGTGATAAAGAAATGATACATAAACATTAAACGACCAACAAATATATATGGAACATAAGTTGAAAGAATGAATACTAGTAAGAAGACACTATTCATATTTTTCTTTCTAATCGCATCAACTATTAAATAAATAAATCCTAAAATACCACACCACCAAATAGCTGGATTACCAATATCACTAATAGTCATTTTAAGTCCATTCATAGTTCCTCCACTATAAAACCATACTGGATTAGCCATAATTGGCCATTCGTACCAATTTGATGAGAATGGATGAGTAGCATCTAAATTAGCATGATAATCATACATTGTCTTATTCATATCTAATATACCCTTGATTGTTCCATCATAATAACTAACATTTGGGAATAAATAATATGATAAAACATAAATGACTATTGGAATAATAATAAAACTAATTACACTTACTATCATTAAATATAGTAATTCTCGATCTTTACTAATAAACATAATAAATCTCATTAGTAAGAAACAACATAATACAAAATAATAGATGATTAATCCAACATGAGCAGTATTTTTATTAATAATTGCAAATAATAAATAATATAAAACAAGTGGTATTATCACAAAGAATGTAACAAAATTAATTACTTTATTTAAGGTAATGTTTTTCTTTAAATACTTAATAACATTAACATGATACTCTCTTAACAAATGAATAAAGAATACAATAGCTAATCCTAATCCCGCATATAAAGCATTCCATTTTGTAGCAATAGCACATCCAATAAAGATACCAGATAATAGTAAATATTTAGCTTTCTTTTTAAATGGATCACCTTTTTCTAAATCAATATAATCTTTCATAAATAACACTGATAAAAGAATAAATACTACTTGGAAACCATCGACTAAGGCAATACGAGTATGAGCAAAATGGAAAGTATCAAACATCATTATTAATCCAGCTAATAAAGCCCATTTTCGATTTTTAAATAATCTTTTAGCTAAGATATACATAATTGGAATCATTAATATTCCAAAAATATTAGCCATTAATCGATATGAGAATGGACTAAAACCAAAAATCATAATTGGAATAGTCATGATTAATTTACCTAGTGGTGGATGAGTCCATTCATAAACATCTATTCCATGAATGTATTCATAAGCTGTTCTTGCATAATATATTTCATCAAAATAAGTACTATTCATATAAGATGATTCTTTAGGAGCTAATTCCATTTCATCAAGTAATGGATTACCTTCATCTAAAACAACTGGTAATACGTTATTAAAGTCACCATATAAAACAATATCACCTAAAGTTGAACCATCTTGATTACAAACAAATTTAATGTATTTAGCTTTCGCATTAAAAGCTTGTTCTTGCCAACTAAATACAGATTCTATTTTAATAGTAGCTTCTTCATTATAATTTATTCCATCTAAAGAAAATAAAACACTTACTTCCCCAAGGTTATAACCAGTATAATAACGTAACTTTCTAACATTATATTCATTAGTTAAAGAAACAACTACTTCATCACCAAGATTATTAAACGTATAATATGTATTTGGAGCAACAGTATCACCTAGACGAATAAAAGATATGATTCCATATATAAGAACCATAACTCCCATTATTATCCAATCTATTTTATTTAATTTTCTAGTATTATCACTTAATTCAAATTTCTTAAATAACTTCATTCTCCACTCCTATTAACTATTATAATTATACAATATTAAGACATGTAATGACAATTAATTAGTCAAAAAAAAACACTTTTTATCTGTTAATAATCTTTAATATAAAAAAAAGATTTGTTATAATAGTTTTGTTAATGAAGAGGTCTTATGGAAAAAGAAAAAACAAAAAAATTACCTATCTTACATATTGTCATACCGTGTTATAACGAAGAAGAAGTTTTAGAGTTAACTTATAAAGATTTTACTAATGAACTTAATAAAATGATTAAAGAAAAACTAATTAGTTCAAATAGTAAGATTATGTATGTAAATGATGGATCAAAAGATAAAACATGGGAAATTATTAACAAACTATGTAAAAATAAAAATGTTTGTGGAATAAGTTTAAGCAGAAATCGTGGACATCAAAATGCTCTTTTAGCTGGTCTTATGGAATCAATTGATAAATGTGATATAACGATCTCTATTGATTGTGATGGACAAGATGATATAACTTGTATGGAAGAGATGGTAAAAGCTTACCTAAATGGTGCTGATATTGTTTATGGAGTTAGAAATAGTCGTAAGAAAGATTCTTTCTTTAAAAGATTTACTGCTATTTCATTTTATAAATTACTAGCTAAAATGGGCGTTGAAGTTATCTTTAATCATGCTGATTATCGTTTAGTATCTAATAAAGTATTAAATGAATTTAAAGAATTTAAGGAAGTTAACTTATTCTTACGAGGAATGTTTCCTTTAGTTGGATTTAATAGTACAGTAGTTTATTATGAAAGAGAAAAAAGAGTGGCTGGTAAAACTCATTATCCATTAAAGAAAATGCTTCATTTAGCCTTTGATGGTATAACTAGTTTAAGTATTAAACCCCTTCGTATATTTACGACGATTGGTCTTGTTACATCTTTTATTAGCTTTTGCTTTATTATCTACACTATTATAGATTATTTTATTGGTAATACTGTTGCTGGTTGGGCTAGTATGACATCTATTATCTGCTTTATTGGAGGAATTCAATTAATTGGTATTGGTGTTTTAGGTGAATATATTGGTAAAACATATATGGAAGTAAAACAACGACCTAGATTTATTATTAGTGAAAGAAAAAATATTAAATAAAAAGAAAAAAGGCATATGTTAACAATATGTCTTTTTTTATAGTTTAATTACCATTATTGAAATAATAATTACTACTAATTATTATCATAATGTAATCCCTTATAATTACTAGTGTAAATATAAATGATTACCATTATTTTCAATAATCGGCAAATCACCTCCTACACTATTTTTTTATAATTTACCTTTCAACATATAATATGTTTGAGTTCAGAATAAGTAAATTATTTGAAATAATTGAAATACAATTTTACCCAACGCTTTTTAATCACTATTTACCCTTAAATCGATATTAATTAGCATTTGACTTCATATTATCAATGGACTCATCCTAAATATATAATAGATCATTGTATTAGTCAATTATTTACACTTTATTTTTTTCTTGTTTACACATTTTTTACATTTTAAGAATTACCTATAACGTTATCTATTGGAAGAGAAACACATATTCCCTTAGCTTCAGTATTAGCCCCGAACTTCTCTAGAATACCTTCCATAATCTTTTTCTTTTCATCTTCCTTACATACAATTAAAAGAATATCTTTTTCTGGTTCAACTTGAACATTAAAGAATTTAAAACCACTTTTCGTACCAACTTCACGTCCTTTAATAAGAGTTCCACCATTAGCACCAAATTTCTTAGCCGTCGACATTACTTTTTCAGCATATCCTTCAATAACAAATGTAATTAATAAATGGTATCCTTTTTTATTATCCATCATAATTCCTCTCTTTTCTTTGAATACTTCATGAATATATTGTGGTGAACTAGATAAAGGAATAGTAAAAGCTAATCCCTTACCAATTTCTTTGATTCTCATTTCTTTTTTAATATGTTTTAGTATTTCTTTTTCATATACATCAGGAATAATCGAAACAAAGATTGTTTTTTCTGTTTTAGTAAGTCCTAAAAAATCTAATATACCTTGGGATGCTGTTCCCTCACCATGTGTAACAACATTAAAAGGTAGAGAAAACTCATTAGTTAA
>JAEEGL012817356.1_pt1 | contig 11343 bp, 19 predicted proteins | sample 9134231 | NCBI WGS metagenome assembly JAEEGL01 (sample SAMN16246548, study PRJNA631951) | gut metagenome | biome: gut microbiome; feature: rumen; material: fiber-attached | host: Bos | place: Iran: Karaj | collected 2018-10
CCTGATGCTGGCGAAACTCGATTGTACGGTGGCGTGACCATGAACAAGCATTCACCTTGAAATATCTGTCATTGCCGAAAGCGTTGCAGACATCCTCCTGTGTGTGGCAGTTTGCCAAACGTTTGCCGATGATTGATTCGCAATAGGTGTTATTGTTTGCCCTGCGGCTTCCTGCCATGAAGGTGTCGATAAGGGTCTCAAGCATCTGATAGTTCACGAATACGCTGACGTACTGCTCGCCTGTCAAGTCCTTTGCACCGATATGAACGTGCAAGCCTGTTGTCCTGTTGACCTTTGCACCAGCGGCATTCAATGTGGCGCAAGCCTTTTTCAGTGATGCCAAACCGTTACGGCCTTTAAGCACTGGAGTAACACACTCGATGCAGCCGCTGTCGCTGTAGCCCTGTGCGTTTCTGATGCTGCCGTCTGTCACGAACTTGAAAACGCTGTTGCTGTCGTGATGGTTGTAGCCCTGATATTCAAGGGGGAGGCCGTTCTCCGAACCGATTCTCTGAATAAGGTTGCGGTCAACGTTATAGGTCTCCATCTCGACTCCGAAAGTAACGGTGAACTTCTTTGATGTGGCGGGGATGTAAGCACCTGCATCATTGCCAAGAATGATTGTGATTTCGTCACGGGTGATGCCCAGCTTCAGGAGTTCAATAACCTTTGCACTCTTTGCCATGCGACCGTTCTTAATCTCGCTTACCTGTTCTGAAAGTGACTTTGCCATAATTCTTTGTGCCTGTTTGGTCAGTCGGCTCTTCTGTTCTAAATGGGTTGTTTTGTTGTTTGATGTTGCAAAGTTAAGCAAATAAATTTAATCTACCAAATATTTTGGCAGAAAAAATAAAGTTATTTGCTTTATTTAACATTTGAAGCGGTTTTTGAACTTCATACACCTTATTATATATATAAATAGGCTGCAAATAAGACGTTCTAAGACGTTCTTTTCATTGCAGCCTATAAAATACTAAAGAAAGCGATTTGGTTTACCTGCTGCCTGTCCTGATGCCATAGATAAGCCATATTTCATCAATGGCCATCTCCAAGTCTGCAAGAAACTGGCGAAACTCAAAAGGCTTGATAGGTCTTTTTCTGCCTGTCTGAAAATCGACCCTGACGAACATGTTCACCAAATCGAACTCAGAAAGCGACCCTTCGGAATAGTTCAGGAGCGCACTGGCATACATCGAATAGTGGAGCGTGGCCTCCTTTCTGAACCGTGGAAGCCTGCCGCCGTCATACAGTGCCTTGCAGAACGTGTCATAGTCTGCAAGTTCAAAGGGATAGATGCCATACGACTGCAATGTTTTTACTATCTCGCGGAAATTCCCGTGCAGGTCGATGTACTGGTTGCACATGTCATCCTGCGACATCGGCTTTCTTTCAGGATTCGGAAACCCGTTCATCATCATGTTCAGGTTGAAATTCTCCACATCCTTAAACGATTCTCCACCAATGGCCATCTGCCTGAAATCTTCCGCAGCCGACCATGAGCAGAAAGCAACCGTCAGCCCGCATCCGAGTATAAGCCGTGTCTTCCGAAACGCCGATACTTCATCCGTCGGCATCCGCAGCTTCTGAATGGTTGGTAAACTGAAATGCTTCATCACTCCCTGCTTTCACACTTATGACAGGTCTTGTCATCCAACCTCTGATTCCAGTAGGTACAGAATCGGCCAGTAGGCTGCTGGATGTCAAACCTGCATCTGCCGTGCTTCTTCCGTCGGTCAATGCTTTTGCCCTCTTGGAATTTGCGCTTCTGTACCATACCCGATAAGGATTTCACCAAACTCATAGATTCTTGCTTTCTTCAACCCTTTTCTTTAGACGTTCCAGTTTCCTTTCACGCTCTGCAACAAACTTGTCATGCCCGAAGTACAGGGCGAATGCGTCAACGACCAGCGAAACGTCCGCAAGTTCCGTGATGACCGCATCCTCATCGACCCTGCCCCTGCACAGCTTATTCATAGCTGACAGCAACTCGCCGCATTCCTCGACGAGTATTCCGTAGTTGCTGCCGAATCCCCATTTCGTCATGGCAGCGGTCAGCACTTGGCGTTCAGCGTCACTCATACCTTCAATTCCATTATGCCGCCAGCAATCTTGTGGTAAGCCTGTTGCAGTTCATGGAGGCAACTGATACAGTCGTAACGCTTCCACTCGTTGCTTGGTGTCTTGATATACACGCTGTCAATGTCCTGCGACATGGTATAGAACACCTTTACACGGGTTCCGTACATGATGCAGCCCTGCGCCTCGTCATGCCTGAACCCGAAACGCTCCAGCAGCCGTACTTCCGTCAGGCTGATGCCCTCCAGCTTTTCAGGCTCAAAGTAGCCCTTCTCGTCAAGATAGACGCTGTTCTGCGACAGTTCCATAACACGGCCAATCCTGCTGCCGCTGACTGGCACGTTCACCTTTGTCCTGACAACATCCCCGATGTGCAGGTCTCTGATAGTCATTCCGCTCATTTCTTCACCTTTTTTGGTTTAGGTACTCTGACTTTCAACTCACCACGGCCATGCTTCCATGCCATCTGCTGAACAACATGCAGATAAGCCCGCTTGGGATTCAGGTATTCGACAAACTGGCCGTTTCCGTGATTGACGGTAAGGTGTGCTCCGCCGTCATTTAGCATATCGACACGCGCCGACACGCCATCGCCCTTGAAGCTGATGACACTGCCAGCCACCTTTGCGCCAACCGACTTCAACGCTTCCGTATCAGTCAGCGCAACAGGCTCGGCCTCATCCAAGTGTATGATGGTCATCGTGTTCTCGTCAAAGGCATCCGTGCGCCCGATAGTTCCGATTTGGTGCAGTTCGCCATTGAACCGCACAACGTCGCCAGCGTGTAGGTCACGGCCAGCCATTTTCAATTTCTTCTGTTCCATTTTGATTTCAGTTTTTTTATTTGATTCGTTTTCATATCACAGATTCTTCCTGTGATGACTCCTGAACAATCCGCACTTGGGGAAGTTGCATAGCAATCCGTCAACATGCGAACACCCCTCATCGCGGTACAGGGTGCAGAACTTAACAGGGTCATTATGCCCGATTAGGCGTTTCCTCGCCAGCCTGAACAATGCTTTCAGCTTCATAACCTTCTTTGCGGCTCGTTCTTTATGCAGTCACTAACATATTCGTCGATGTCGATTTCAAACATCGTCATTCCGAGAGAGTTGCAGCCGACTTGCGCCGTCTGATAGCCAGTCTTTGCCTTATCGCCGTACTTATGGATTTCTTCTACAAACATCCTGTCAATACTTGCAGGGTTCGTGATATGCGGGTTCTGACGCTTAAACGTCTCTTTCCGCGATTCCACTGTAGCGGCCAACTGTTTGACAAGGCTAAGATTCTCGCGCAATTCCTTGATTCCGTTCTGTAGCGTCATCAGGTCATACATGAACGCCTCATTTACCTCCGCTTTCATACTTATCAGAATTATGTTTCAGCCAATCCACACATTCGATGATGTTCTCAAACAGCGTTCCACCGTCGAATGATTCAAGGTGCAAATCATAGTCGATGCAGAAATACGTCACCTCTTCGCCGAATATGCAGCGGTCATACACAATGCCATCCTCATCTTTCAGCGTCAGCGGCAAAAGGCTTAACAATGCTGCCAGCGACCAGCACGGCACGGCATTATTAGACCATTCCGACGTGATTCTGTAGCCTCCGACCATAGGGATTCGGTACAGGTCAGCCGTATCGGGATTGATACCAAGCACGGCCAACTCTGCCTCCTGTTTCCGCGTCGTACAATACTGTTGCTTTTCCATACGCATGATGGCGGGGCTGTTGAAACAGCCCGCCAATAATGTAGAATGTTAAATGTTAAATGCGGCCACAGGGCGAACAACGTAACTGTAATACTTGCCGCCGTAGATGACGTAACCATTGCCGAAATACACGTACCAAGCAAAGTAGCTGCCGCCCTCAGTAACAGACCAGTAGTATTCTTCCATGTCGAAGGGCTCGCCGCCAACAAATTTTAACGCTTCGTTCAGGCCGTTTTCGGCATAGTGACACATCAGCACCACCATAGGCAATGCAGGGATGCACTCACCATCTGCCAGCGGTATGTCCGTTCCGATTTCCTGAATGTGCTTCGTGCGCTCCACACACTCCCAATCCAGCAGGGCATCGCATTCACGACGGCGGTACGATGGATGTTCCGACGGGCATTTGTCGATGTCCTGAACCAAGGCGTACTTGCCAAGGTCTTTCAATGCCACACAGAAAGAATGGCCGTCATGCACGATTCCGATGTACTTCACGCCCTTTGCATCTGACTTGTCATTGTCGCCAGTGTACGGCTTATAGCCGCCATCCTCATAGACAAGGTACAGGCCGTTAGGCACTGTGTTTCCGCTGGCCACGGCCACGGGTGCAGGCTTACTTACTTCGCGCTTTTCATTGCCCATAATGAAATCGTAGGCTTTCTGCGCATCATCTTTGAACTCGCGGTAAAGTTCCAACCGCATTTGCTGATTCTCTGTCATTTCTTTATCTGATTTAACTGTTCATAATACTGTTTGTTGGAGAATTGCGGGGTATTCCACGCTTCGCGCTTCCGTGCCAGCTGCTTCTCCTTGCGCTGCTGATAGACCCTGTTCATGCTACTTATTCTTTTTACGTTTCTTTTTCTTCTTAGGCGGGGTGTAGTTCGACCCCTTGCCCCATTTAGTGCCGCCACAAACAGCAGGCACAAACTTACGCAGTTTTTCAGCCCTGTCCTTTATCTTCATGCAGGTCTCATAGACTTGCGGGTGTTCCACCTTGCAGCATTCGCATCCCATAGCTATAACAGTTGCTTGATTGTACCGTATGCAGCACGTATCTCTTCCGCATGTTCCTTTGCGAACCTGTCAAAAGCACCGTCGCCGCCAAAAATCTTATCCAGTTGGGGCATGATGTCACCAGCAGGATTCAGCCAAGAGTCTGCCTTGCATTCTTCGGGTGAATAGATGGCTATCATACCAGCATTATGTCCGAAATACAGACACATGGCGAAATAAGCCGCCAGCTTGTTTTCCGCTTCGATTGAGTATTTGCTACTCATTGCACCATATTCAATAACCATAGCTTATGCCTTTAAGAAATCTTCCACGTCCAAATAGTCAATGCCGTAGTTCTCGGCACATTTCTTGTCAGAGTCATTAAACTGGCCATCCTTGCCGCTGGCATCGCCAATCATCAGCATGTTAGCCTTGTCTTTCAGCCACTTTGCTCCGTATTTCAGTTTTCCGTCTATCAAATCCTCCAACATGCCAGTATTGGGCTTGCGCATGTGGTTGTTGTCATCCATAGACGCGCAATAGACAAACGACACTTCCACATCAGAATCATCGGGTATCGTCGCATCTTTCTTGTTGAGGTAAGCCTGAATGAATGAAGCGATGCCCCACAGCTTTGTTTCAAAATCCTTTTTGGATATGTGCTGCGGTATTCCACCCTGATTAGTCACGATATGCAAGAATGACAGTTCATCCATGCACTTAATCTTATCCAGCACGTCCTTTCTTATGCGAAAATCCGTGCAATCCTCGGCAAATGTCTTGCCGCTGGCCGTCTGAATCAGTGTACCGTCCAAATCGGCAAAAAGAATCTTCTTTTCGTTAATGTTCATAATTATTCTGTTTTTGACTGTAAATCCTTCCATTGCAGAACGGCTTCGTACACCGTCTTTGCAGGCTCTATACCAGCATCATGCAGGGCATCGTTCACGCCTTCCATGATTGCATCAACATCCAAGTAATCATCGTATGGGTCAAAGAACTCGGCAACGGCATCCTCACAGCAAAGATGCATCCGCTGGTCGTCAATTTCGCCGTCAGTGACATAGACGTTATGCTGATACTTCTCGCCCTTCTTGATGACAGCACCGCAAAACAGGCATCTGTGCTCCTTGCGGGCTACGGGCTGTTCCTGACGTAACACCTCAACCATACTTTTTTATTTAGTTCGCAAAACCTTTACCATAGTGACATAATGCTCATCTTTCCGATGAAGTATATACCCCATCCGTGAATACCATTCACAAAGCCAGTCGAAGTTATCACCGCTTTTATCAACGTCAAGCTGCATGAAAGACTTGTTGTTTGTAATGGCTATCTTCTCGCACGTTTCCATCAGCATCCTGCCGATATTCTTTCTTCTTTGGCTTTCTTCTACGATAAGCCCCTTGACGAATGCCGTTGAAGGGCAGTCGTATTCAAGCTGCAATTCCACTGACGCAATGCCGTTTCGCTCAATCAGTGTTATTGACCTGCCCCACCACCAATGAACCGATATTCTTGTCAAATTGTTATACATCATATTCTTCCTTTATGATTCTTTCTTCGATTTCCCTTGATAACGCTGGCATGTCAGGATTCAACTCTTCACCCGTCAAGTCACGGTAGATGTGCTGCAACTGATGAAGAAACTCAACCTTCCACGGTATCAGCCTACAGGCATTATATCCGAATCCCACCACGCCAACTGTCTTTTGCATGGGATGGTAAGAAATGACATCGTTTTCGTTCAGCTGGAGAATGCCGTTGCTGTCGAAGCCGCACAGTTCCAGCACCCTTTCAGAAAGCGGTACAGGCATCAAATCCTTGTGATTCACCTCCTGAAAGTTGTTGTCACGGTCAGCGCACTTGCAATATATCTGCACGGTAATGATTTTCAGCACACCAAGCCCATGCAGGTGGCAGAACCAGTCATTAACCCTTATATCCTGTAGATTCAGCAGTTCCATAGCGTTACGAATTTGCGATTATACCCCGTGTGAATCGGTCATAGTACACATCGACATCCATGCCGAAATAGAACTTGATACCATGAATGTTACTCATAGTCTCCAGCAGGTCATCCAGTTCGCCCAAAGACTTCTTTCCGAAATTCCTCTGCTTCAACAGGTCAATCTTTTTGCACTTCACCAAATCACCGAAGGTCTCCAAGTCAGCGGCCTTTAGGCAGTTCAGCGACCTTACAGTAAGATTCATGTCAACAAGCCTTGTATTCAGAATCCCCAATATCTCCTTGTCCTGTTCCGACAACTCATCCATAGCCTTTTCTTCTGCGGTCTTGTGCTTGTCATGCTCGACCTTGATATTCAGTTTGTCGCGCAATTCTGCCAGTTCTGCATCCTGTTTCTTCAACAGGCTGCGCATCATCTTGTTTTCGGCTTCTGTATCGTTGCACCTGTTCAGCACGTCGCCATAGGGCTCAAGGCTTCCCAGCTTCTGCATGGCCTTCTCGACAATCTGCCTTGTGCGCTCACGGGTAAGGCCGTATTCGTCGCCGATGGCTTCAAATTCAGAACCGTCCAAGTATTCTTTCAGGATATTCCGCTCACGCTCACCCATTATCTCGTTGTCGATGCTGTCTATCAAAGACTGAATCATCCGAACAAGTCTTGACGGCTTTTCCATGCCGTTGACAAACGCTACATCCTTCTGCCATTCTTCATTGGCCTGTTTAAGTTCGCGCATCTTCGCGTAATTGTCCTGCTTCAATTCCATGATGACCTTTTCCGATTCGGCCAAGTCTTGCAGGGAGTCAAACAGCTTAGTGATGGTGTCCCTGTCAACCATCAGCCACTTGCCGACCTGCTTTGCACGGAGTACGCCCTTGTTGCACCAGTTCGTTATTGTCTGCGGGTCAACACGGAGGATTTCCGCTGCCTCCTGCCTTGAAATCATTCTGCTTTCACTGCCTTTCATATCTTTATGTTCATGTTTCGTTTAATCGTCTTTACTGCGGTTTCACGCTTTCCGTTCACCCACGTTTCTAACTTCGTGTCATAGAACACCCCAAATTCGACGTTATCATGTCGGCGCATATAGATGTCGCTGCCGCAACCGTCAAAGTCTGCCATGAACACCACGGCGAACCCTTCACCGTGAATGCCCCACAATCCTTTATATGTGCCGTCGGGGATTGGCACACGCTCCACATGCGTATGCCGAAAGTTCAACGCTTTCAGGATGGCGTTCAGTCCTTCATTCGTCTGCATGTCATCCTCATGTCTGTGCTCGATGATGACCTTTGCGATGGCCGTAAAACGCCCGTTCCAAAGCATCTTCTCGACGATTACCTCGTCTTTGGTGCTGTAGCTGATGCCGAAAACCTTTGCCATAGTCTTATTCGTTGTCGCCCCACAATCTTTTTGCAAGGTCGAGATTCTTCTGTGCCTCGTTGACCGCTTTCTTCGCGTATGTCAGAGAATACGAATGCGCACGCGGGTATTTGCCGCTCTTCAAGCCCTGATGATACTCAGTGGCCTCTTCCAGCTTCTTAGCGTAGTAGTCGATGCTTTCAGGCATTGACAGGTTGATGTCATCGGTATGCTGCGCCCATCCATCTGCCTTTTCACGGTAGGCTTCGGCCTTATCCATTTCAGCGGCCATCTTTCCAGTATTGCGCCAAGCGTCATCAATGGCCTTGCGATGTCTGCGTTCGCTGTGATGGCCGACCTTGATAGGCTCACCCAGCGAAAGAAAGTCTGCATCCTTATTCGACTTGTCAAAATACTCGTCTGCCCGCTTGTCAGCGTTTGCCGCTGCCTGCTCATAGCGTTCAGCCTTGCGCCTTGCCCGCTCCTGCATGTTGTAGCCGTCGGCACGGGTGATGGAGTAGTAATAGAACCCGTCACGCACAAAGATAAGGTTGTGAACGATGCTTTCATTCTCCTTTCCGTACTTCGTCGTTACTGCGATAACCTCGCCCTTTTCGTGCTTTGCGTCGCACTTTGCCAAAAATACGTTTGGTGCAAACTTGTGATATGTATTCATATTCTGTCTTGCCAGTGTTTTGTCTGTCGGCGGCAGTTCTAAACGGTTTTATTGTTGTCTGATTCGTATGCGTATTCAAGTTCAGCAGCCATCTTGCCGCTTGTAACGTCATCTGCATTGTATGCCCAAGCAAGATGCTCTGCCAAGTCATTAAGGCGGGAGAAATCACGCATGGCATAGGCCACGACCTTGAAATCCATCTTTGCCAGTTCTTTCAAAACTTTCTGTTTCATTTCTTCTGTGCCAGTTTGAACAGTTGGCTCGTCTGCTTCTAAATGGTTTTGTTTCTATTTGTTGGTGCAAAGTTAAGCATTTAATTTTATATTACCAAACTTTTTGCAAAGAAAATAAAGTTATTTAGTTTATTTTAACTCTAACGCCTGTTTTCTGCCTATATATAAAAAGGTGCAAGAATAGAAATCAATACTGGCATTATGATTCTACCTTGCACCCACCACATTATGAACAACAATAAACCATATTATTTCAGGTCTTCGGAAAGTTCGGTGTCATACACCAGCTTGCCCGCATAGTTGCTATCTTCTTCTTCGCCGCTAAGATGCGCTTTCAGCCAGTCGCAGCAGCATCCAGCCCACCCGATAAGGTAGCAGAACGATTCGGAAGAGTCGCCGCAAATCGGCTGGTCGATGTACTCAAAGACATCTATGCCCAAATGACCGCATTCATGCACGATGTTGATGGTCTTGATGGCCTTCACGTCGCGGAAGCGGAACAAAACGACATTATCCTGCGCATTCTTCGTGACACGGCAGGCCGTCATAGCAGGACAGTTGGACTCCAGCGGTTCGCAGTCAAGTTCAAAGAAGCCACGAATGGCATCCGTACCGACACAGGCCATGAGTCGGAACGGATAGAAGTGCTGTTCAAATTCGTAAATCTTCATTGTTCTGTCGGTTCGTTAGGTTCTGCTGGCTTCGCAAGTTCGGCTTTCCGCTGTGCGTCTGCCACTATCTTCTCAATCTCCTGCTGCGGTGCATCGGTGATGGCCAGCATCGTAACGGCGGTTTCCAGTGATACGAGCCCACGGTCATACAATTTACCGATGGATTCCCACTGCGACTGCTTATCCTCTGCAAACGGCTCTGCATACTCACCCTTAATCTTCAAAGCGTCGATTTCCGTCGCCATTTCAGGATGCAGCAGCTTCAGCAGCGCAAGTTTCAGATTCTTGTCACGGTCGAGCAGCACGTCGTATGTCTCTTTCAGGTTGTCGCGCTTCATGTAGCCAAGCGTCAACGCCCTGCGCAAAGCCTCGCCGCTGAGTGTTCCAAGCCCCTTCATCTTCTCAAACGAGAAATCAGGCGTGAAGGAGTCATTCAGGATGGAATCATGCAGGTTGTCATGCTCATCCCTGCGTGATGCGCTGTCGGACGGCGGGTTGACATACCCGAACTTCGACTTTTCGCCAGTAAGCTGAATCATCCTTCCGACGGTCTCGCCATTCTTGAGGTACTGCAAAACGTCTGCGGTGGCCTCTGCCAGCGGGTCGGCGAAATAGTTGTTGTTGTCGGCATGTTTGGAATCGTTCATCTCCTCACGGCTGATTCTGCGCTCCGTGCCATCCCATGACTTATCCTGATTGAAGTAAATCACTGGAATCTTGCCGAGGATGTTGTCATATACAGTGACCTGCCAGCCTACGGCAGAACGCTGGCACTGGAAATAGTATTCGGAAGTCCAAATGTCATAGTGCTGCACATGGTTCCCGTTTTCCTTCAAGGTATATCCCAGCGCAAAGGCCACCATGTTCTCATACTGGTCAATCAGCGGATGCAGCCTGTAGCCCTTGGAATATGCGGCCACGAAGTTATGGTATTTCAGCACGCCGTTCTCTTGGTACAGCTGATAGACAAGTGCCGATTCCAGTTCCGAGCCTGCCAGTCGCTTGCACTGCCTCCACTTGGCATGAAAGCGCGTGTCATCCAGCATGTCCTTATACAGCTGGAATGCCCTGTCAGAGCCCTCCTTCTTCTCCCACTTCGGGGGTTTGGCCAGCAGGAAGAAGAGTTCCACCTCGTTGATGTACCTCTGACGGGTTCGCGGCAGCTTCTCCGTCTGATACGGCTCTTGCCCTTCCCTCCACTTGTTAGGGCGGTTCATTACATCGTGCGTCTGCCAGTTGTATTCACGAATGGCATTCGTCACAGCTAATTCGTGGTCTTGCATCAGGTTGATAGCGCGAGCCACATCATTCTCAAGAATGTAGGCGTACAGTTCACGCAATACGCCTGCACTGTTAAGTGTGACACCCCTAAACTGCGTCAACACCTGTAACTGATAATCGTCCAATAATGGCATAGTTCTTTCCGTTTTATTTGATTGCAATCTTACTATTCTTCTTTGTCACCTTTAGATTCTTCACTATCTTACCCAGCAGTTTGCCGAGCGTGTAGTAGCGGGCAGCGTCGATGACGTGATTCCATGCGTCGATGGGCTGGTTGATGTAGTTGCCATCCTTATCCTTATCCCACACGTAGTTTCGCATTTCTTCTTGCAGTTCAATGGAATCTTCCGTAACGAAGATGTCA
>JAEEGL012888086.1_pt1 | contig 11343 bp, 6 predicted proteins | sample 9134231 | NCBI WGS metagenome assembly JAEEGL01 (sample SAMN16246548, study PRJNA631951) | gut metagenome | biome: gut microbiome; feature: rumen; material: fiber-attached | host: Bos | place: Iran: Karaj | collected 2018-10
AACTCGGAGCAACAGCGAAAGAAAACATTGGGGTGCCAGACAGTCAGCCAAAGATACCGATACTGCATGGGAGAAGGAAGTTTACCGATGCAAAGCGAAGTCAGGGCGCTTGCATCGGGGATGTTGCGAAGCAGTAATTTGAAAACTACCGATGCAAAACGCAGAAAAGTGGCTTGCATCGGGACTGTGTTCGAACAAAAAACTGAAAACTACCGATGCAAAGTATAGTTAGGGCGTTTGCATCGGTAGCGTGTTGGAGTGAATGCTTTGCTGTAATATGAAAACTCCCGATGCACGGCGCAGAAAAAGCACTTGCATCGGGAGAATCTAAAAAACTGACAAAGGTCACTACCGATGCACCAGCCCTTTACGGAGCTTGCATCGGTAAAACCACCAAAAGAAGCAATTACCACTACCGATGCATCAGCCCTTTACGGAGCTTGCATCAGTAAAACTATCAAAAGAAGCAATTACCACTACCGATGCACCAGTCGTTTACAGAGCTTGCATCGGCGGCGTGCCCCACAAAATGCAAAAATGGAGCAACCTGCAACCCAAAACCCGTTAAAGGCTCGGCCGGCCTCACTCCTTCGTCAGCAGCGTGTTGTCGGATTCGAGCTGGTAGCCGGCGACCTCGGCGAACTTGTCCATGAGGTCGCGTTTGGTGAGGTGTTTCTTTTCCTCGCCGGAAATGTCTAACATGATGTGGCCCTGGTCCATCATGATGAGACGGTTGCCGTGGCGGATCGCGTCGGTCATGTTATGGGTAATCATGAGCGTCGTGAGGTGGCTCTCCTCGACGATGCGGTCGGAGAGCTCGAGCACTTTCTTCGCGGTTGCCGGATCGAGCGCGGCTGTGTGCTCATCAAGAAGGAGCAGCTTCGGCTCGGTCAGCGTCGCCATCAGCAGCGTCAGCGCCTGGCGCTGGCCACCCGAAAGCAGGCCGACCTTGATGGTCATGCGGTCCTCGAGGCCGAGGCCGAGCGTCTTCAGCTTCTCGCGGAACAGCTCGCGCTCGCCCTTGGTCACGCCCCAGCCAAGCCCGCGCTTCTTGCCGCGCCGAAGCGCCAGCGCGAGATTCTCCTCAAGCTGCATGTTCGGCGCCGTGCTCATCATCGGGTCCTGGAAAACGCGCCCGATCAGGGCCGCGCGCTTGTGCTCGGGGAGGGCCGTGATGTCCTGACCATTCAGGACGATGCGCCCTGAGTCTACGGGCCAGACCCCCGCAACCGCGTTCAGCAATGTCGATTTGCCCGCGCCATTGCCGCCGATGACGGTCACAAAGTCACCCGGTAAAAGGTGGAGCGAAAGGTCTTTGAGCGCGGTCTTTTCGTTGACCGTGCCGATGTTAAAGGTTTTGTGGAGGTGTTCGAGTTTAAGCATGCTCCGTCCCTCCTTCACCATCGTCTTGATTGGAAGATTCATCGGAGGACGACGATGCGGAACCCCCCGCGCCCACCGCGATTGCATTCTTCCCGGCCCTCCTAAAGCTTGTGCGTGACTGCTCGCGCAGGTAGGGGACCGCGAGGAAGACAGCGACGATGATCGCGGTAAAGAGCTTCAGGTCGTTCGAATCAAGCTTCAGCCAAAGCACGATAACGACAACCATGTAATACAGGATGCCGCCGATGACCGTGAACGAAAGCGTGCCGTAGAAGTTCAGGTGCTTCTTCAACAAGGCGCGGCCGATGACTTCGCCGATGATGACGGCCGCAAGGCCGATGACGATCGCGCCGCGGCCCATGTTGATGTCCGCGAAGCCCTGGTACTGCGCCATCAGGCCGCCCGCGAGGGCGACAAGGCCGTTCGAAAGCGAGAGGCCGAGGACCTTCATGTTGTTGATGTTGATGCCAAGCGCGCGGCTCATGGCCGGGTTGTTGCCGGTCGCGCGGATCGCGGAGCCTTGCTCGGTGCCGAAATACCAATACATCAGCGAAATCAGAACGACCGCGATGATCGCGCCGGTCAGAATCGCCGCGGGGATGTGGCGGGACGAGAGGATCAGGTGGTACTTGTCAACGCTGATCGCCTTGTTCGCCGACATGCCCATGATGTGCAGGTTGATCGAATAGAGTGCGAACTGCGTCAGGATGCCCGCGAGGATCGCCGGGATGCCGAGCTTGGTGTGGAGCATGCCGGTCACGAAGCCGGCGAGCGAGCCGACGATGAGCGCGCACAGAAGCGCCAGCCAGGCCGGACGACCGGAGAGGATGAGCATGGCCGCGACCGCGCCGCCCGTGGTGAACGAACCGTCGACGGTCAGGTCGGCTACGTCAAGAAGCCGGTAAGTGATGTAAATGCCGAGCGCCATGATGCCCCAGACAAGGCCCTGCGCGATACCGCCGGGCATGTTTTTCAGGAGCTTCAGGATGCTGAGCGAAGCGAAATAAACTTGCGGAGTCAACGAAATAGTTTCCTTTCAGGGAGAGTCGAACGCGGCCGCGCAAGATTTGGCAGAAACCGCGGCAAGCGGCCTGGGACGGCCTTGCTGCTGCGCCCGCATAAGCTGCGGGAGGCGGATCAGCTGCAGCCGCTTAAGCCGTTCGTGGCTAATTAGTCCTCCGGAATCGCGACATAGCCTTCGGGAATGGTGATGCCGAGGGCCTCGCAGATGGCGGGATTGTATTCTTTGGTGAAGTCGGCGTACGCGATCTCCATCTCGCCCGGGTTTGCACCGTTCACGAGGATCTCGTAAGCCATCTCGCCGGTCTTGTAGCCGAGGTTGTAGTAGGAAATGGACAGGGTCGCAATACCGCAGCCCTTGCAGAGGCCTTCCTCACCGCAGACGATCGGGACGCCCGCGTTGAGCGCGACGTTGTTGATGAGCTCGGTGTTGGAAGCGGCCGTGTTGTCGGTCGGGATGTAGAGAACATCGCTCTCGTCGCAGGCGGTCTGGACGACCTGAGCGACATCGTTGGAGTCAGCGAAGGTGTATTCCTTGAGGGTGTAGCCCATCGCGCTTGCGGCCTCAGTGAAGGCTTCGGCCTGCACCTTGGAGTTCGGTTCAGCGGAGCAGTAGACGATGCCAACGTTGACGGCATCGGGGAAGAGTTCGTTCAGAACCTTCGCCTGTTCGGATTCGGGAACGCGGTCGGAGGTGCCGGAGATGTTGGTGCCGGTCGCGCCGGTCCAACCATCGATCTCGAGCGCGGACGCATAATCGGTGACGGACGTGCCGAGGATCGGGATCGTGCCGGTCGCAGACTGCGCGGCAAGCAGGGCAGGTGTCGCGTTCGCCATGATGAGGTCGACCTCCTCACCAACGAACTGGTTGCAGATGACGGAGCAGGTCGCGGAATCGCCGGACGCGTTCTGTTCCATGAACGTGACCTTGTCACCAAGCTTCTCGGTCAGAGCGTCCTTGAAGCCCTGGGTCGCCGCGTCGAGCGCAGGATGCTGCACGAGCTGGCAGATACCGACCGTATACGTACCATCGCCGCTGGCGGAACCATCGCCGGAGCAGGCGGTCAAAGACAAAGCAAGTGCGAGAATGCAAATCAGGGATACGAGCTTTTTCATGATATTTCCTCCTGAATCGAAGCCGAGATCGTGCAAATCATGCTAAATAAGGCACGGCTTCTTTTTTAATGTGAAGAATTTTTGATTGTAAACGCTGATATATTCGATGTCAATAGGTTGTGAGATATTCAGTAAAAAATATTTGCGATTGTGAACTACTCACACGGGCCGGGATGCTTGAATAGGACGGCAGCTGCCGAAAGTTGTTGCGAATTCATTCCTAAGACGTGCTTATTCAGCGGTGAAAAGCAAAAAATGCGGTTGACCACTGAATAAGTGCAAGATATACTGCCGATAGGACTATCATTAACTTGTGCTAAATCAAGTTTATCTGTGAGTATTTACAGCTGACAGCTGTAGTCGAATATTGTAAAACGCTTTAGTCAGACGATCTATTTGCGTAAAGGAGACACCCCCAATGAATGAGGCAACCAAAAACAAAGCATATGCAGCCCGGCCGCAGTCTGAATTAAAGCGCGCCCGTGCCAAGCGCGCCCTGACGACCGGCACCTTCGCAAAGTGCGCCCTCGCCAAGCGAGCCCTTGTCTTTTTGCTCGCGCTCTCCCTTCTTCTAACGGCCTGTGGGAAGAAGCAGGGCGGAGGCGAAGGCGGGAACGGTGGAAACGGCTCCGGCGGCGGCACGGGAGGCTCGGGCGGGGTCGTTGCGGAGGGCGGCGATACCTCGACCTCCGGCTACACCAGGGCGGAGCAGATCGAAGAGCTCTCCCGCGCGATCGCGAAAAAGAACCAGGAGTTCAACGTCGAGGACGCGGAGATCACGCAGAGTGCGAGCGACCTTCCGGCTGCCAAGAAGAATTACACGCTCATGGTCTACATGATCGGGTCGAACCTTGAGTCGAAGAACGGCTGCGCGAGCGCGGATATCAGCGAAATGCTGAAGTCCGGGATCGATCTTGCGGACACGAACGTGATCCTCTACACCGGCGGAAGCCAGCGATGGTCGACGGACATTCCGTGCGATCGCAACTGTGTCGTTGACCTTGCGCGCCCCGCGGAGGAGTGGGTCGTCGCGTCGACCGAGAAGAATGCGGATATGGGCGCGTCCCAAACACTTTCCGAGTTTGTCGATTTCGCGGCAGCGAATTACCCCGCGGATCATTACGCACTGATCTTCTGGGATCATGGCGGCGGCCCGCTTTGGGGCTACGGCGTGGACGAGCTGTTCTCTGGCGATGGGCTGCTTTTGGCGGAGATGGTCCAGGCAATGGACGAGACCGTCTTCAACGCCGACGCGAACGATTATCTTGGCCAGAAGCTCGATTTTGTCGGCTTCGACGCCTGCCTGATGGGCAACTTCGAGACCATGGCGATCTGGGCCGAGTACGCGCGGTATTTTGTCGGCTCCGAGGAGCTCGAGCCGGGCGACGGCTGGAACTACAGCTTCCTGAGCGTGATGAACGAAACCGACGATCCGATCGAGATCACGAGTGCGATCGTCGATGCGTACGGTGCGTACTACGAAGGAAAACAGAGCGAATTCTACCATCCCGACTGCACGCTTGCGGTCGCGGATCTTTCGAAGGTGGGCGCGCTGTTGCAGGCGCTCGGCGCGTTTGGTGATACCATCGCGTCGCAGATCGAGCAGGGCTCCTATGCGGCGGTTCAGACCGCCCGCGAGAGTACGAAGAGCTTCGGTATCATCGGAAGCGAGGAGGACCGATCGATCTTCGCCTACGACCTTGTCGATATCGGAAGCCTCACCGAGCAGTTCTCCGGCATGGCTGCCACGGAAGCGGGCGTGCTCGCCGAGGCGGCGACGCAGCTGATTATCAAGAACTATACGAACGTGGACGGCGCGGCCGGCGTGTCCGTCTACTTCCCGAGCGGAAACAAAGCGCAGTACTACGAGATGCGCGAAACCTACAGCAACCTCGCGGCCTACGGCTACACGCGCCTCTTCGAAGCGATGAGCACGCAGTGGCAGAGCGCCGAGGCAAAAAGCTACACGATCCCCGCGCTCACGATGGTCGGGGACGAATACCAGATCCAGCTTGATCCCGCGCTTCTGGAGAACCTTTCCAAGGTCACCTACACGATCGTTGAAAAGCCGCAGAGCGGCATTTACGAGACACTTGTCACCGGGTGCGTCGCGGACGTGGACGAAAACGGCGTGGCCCACCTGCCAAAAGACCCGAACATGGTCGTAATGACGGCGGGCGATTCGTTCACGGTCTGGACCGTCGCGCAGGCGCAAAAGACCGATAAGCGCATCCTCTACCAGACCCGCAACACCAGCCTCTCGAGCTCCGGCATCAGCTTCTACACCCGCAACAGCACCGAAACCGTCCCGATCACGATCGTCCTTGCGGAGGACCTTGCGACGGGCAAGCTCTCGATCCAGACGGTCAACGGAACGAGCGATAACGCGATGTTCAGCGGTAAAGAGACCGTTGACGTCACGCATTTCGACAGCATTTACTACTACAATTACGGCCTCATCCCCGCAGTCACGCCGAACGGCGATCTCCTTCCGGTCTCGAGCTGGGACGGATCGGACATGACCTACACGACCATGAGCGGGATCACGGATTCGTTCGGCTTCGACCTTAAGCCCCTCTCGGAGTGCGGCAATCAGGCCTACTACGTCGTGACGGTGGAGGATGTCTACGGTACGCTTTACACCGCGAAGCCGCAGAAGATCGAGCCCGAAACGACCTACACGATCAAGGATGTCAATACGGCAAACGGTGTGCTGACCTACGCGCTCTTTGAAAACGAGGCCTGGGTCGCCGGCTACACCGGCACGGACCCGCAGCTGATCATTCCCGGCGAAGTCGATGGCAAGCCCGTCACCACGATCATGGGCAGCGTTTTCGGCCGGATGATCATCGGTGAGACAACCGGACATTTCCCCTTACAAAAAGTCATCCTGCCCGATTCGATCACACGCATCGAAGGATCGGCCTTCCGCTACTGTTACGATCTTACTCAGATCACGCTCCCCAAGAACCTCGAGTACATCGGCAGCGGTGCGTTTGAATACTGCTTCGCGCTCGAGAAGATCGACATCCCGAGCACGGTCAAATATATCGGAGCCTACGCGTTCAGCGACTGCCAGGCGATCACGTCTCTTGCGCTGCCTGACGGGATCGAATACATCGGCGAAGGCATCACTGCGGGCGATATCCTTTTGGAGGATATCTCCTTCGCAGGCGGATCCGGAAGTTCCGGCGCAGGCAGCAAGTCCGCCAACGGCCGCTACGAAGTGATCGACGGGGCCCTCTATGATCAGGAAGAAAAGATTCTGATCGCGTATCCGTGCGCGAAGGACGGATCCCTCACGATCGCTCCCGGCACGCTTGCGATCGGTGCGGACGCGATCTCTTACGGAAAACTTTCTTCCGTCACGCTCCCCGAAGGCCTGAAAACTCTCGAAAACTACTGCTTCTACGACTGCCAGAACCTCGCGATGCCAACGCTCCCCGAGAGCCTCGAGTCAATCGGTCACTATGCGTTCTGTTCGTCCTGGTACGAGCTTGACACAACAACCTTCCCCGATGCCCCTGAGGTAATTCACATCGGCAAGAATGTCACGTTCATCGGCGAGGAGGCGTTCTCACTTTTCCCCTACCGCACGTTTGAAGCCGATTCCGAGAACCCGCGCTTCACCGCAAAGGACGGCGCGCTTATGAACAAGGCTGGCGACGCGGTCGTCTTCTTCGCGTGGAACCCGGAGCTGACCCTCATCTGTCCGGAAGGCTCCGCGACCTTCTCGCTGAACCTTCTCGATGAGAGCATCGCGTTCAGCCCGTTCTCGAACCTTGACGCGATGTGGCACGTTTACATTCCGAGCAGTGTCATCCGCATCACCGGATCCACGCTCAACGAGGGCGACGTTGTCTTCCATTGCGAAGCGGGCTCCTACGCGGAAACCGCCGCAAACATGCTCGAGATCCCGGTCAACTACGACAACGAGCCGGCCATCAAGACCGTCAAGCTTCCGACGGCTGCGGGCGAGCTGACCTTCCAGCTGACCGAAACCCACGCGGCCTGGACCAAGTACGAGGGCTCCGATACCGAGATCACGATCCCGGAGACGGTCGAAGGTCTCCCGGTCGCGGTCATCGGCGATGGTTTTGCGAGCTTGGAGTATAGTTACTCCTTCGACGACCTTTGGGTCACGCTTCCCGAAACGATCGAGATCATTCAGCCGTTCGCGTTCCAGTACAGCCGGATGGAGCTGAAGAACCTCCCCGAAGGCATCCGAGTCATCGGTGAAATGGCCCTCAACGGCCCGGCCGAGTATGATCATCTGCCTTCGAGCCTTGAGTACATCGGCAAAGAGGCGCTTTCCAGCTACTCGAAAATCGGCGACACCTTAACGATCCCCGCGAGCCTGACGGACATCGAGGGCGGTGCGTTCGGCGGCGTTCAGATCTCCTCGTTCGCGTTCGCCAACGGCTCCGACTCGCAAGGTCTCTACACGATCCGCGAGGGCATGCTCTACAACGCGGATGGTACGGTCCTTCTTGCCGCGGTCCAGCCCGACGCGAGCGGCGAAATCATCATCCCCGAGGGTACCGAGGCGATTGGTCCCTACGCCTTCTACCAGTCCGCGATCACCTCGATCGAGATCCCTTCCTCCGTGAAAGAGATCAGCGAGCGGGCGTTCAACGGCTGCAATCAGCTGACGGAGATCGAGTTTAACGAAGGTCTCGAGACGATCGGCTCCCACGCGTTTATGTACTCTGCGCTCACCAAGCTGAAGCTGCCCGAAAGCCTTAAAACGATCGGTGACTACGCGTTCTACTCCTGCGAAGACCTTGCCGAAGCCGAGATCCACGCCGAAGTCATCCAAAACAACGCGTTCGGCTACTGCGAGAGCATCGACAAGATCACCCTGTGCGAAGGCATCCGCGTGATCGAGTACAGCGCCTTCTGGAACACCGCGGTCTCGAAGATCACCCTCCCGGACAGCCTTGTCGCGGTCGGCAACAACGCGTTCAACAACTACAACGAAACGATGCAGAAGGGAACCCCCTACAAGCTCACGATCGGACCGAACCTTGTCCAGATCGGCGAGCGCGCCTTCAGCTACCTTCCGATCTCTGAGTACAATGTCTCTCCGGATAACCCGAACTACTGCTCGGTCGATGGGCTGCTCCTTAACAAAGCGGGCACCTGCCTCATCTCCGCGCCCTCAAGCCTCTCTGGCAAGGTCACCATCCCCGACGGCATCTACCAGATCAAGGCCTGCGCCTTCGCGGACTGCCCGAAGGTCACCGACATCACGATCCCGGCCTCCGTCGAGATAATCTCGGGCTCTTCCTTCACCGCCAGCCCCTGGGATAATGCATCCAAAACCATCACCCTCCACGCCGCCAAAGACACCTACGCTTACCGCTGGGCCAAAGACAACGGCTGGAAGGTGAAGGAGAAGTGATGGAAGTGCGTGTTTGGCTCGAGGTCTGCTTGATTCGAGGCATGTACCTATACATGCGAGTGAAATGAAGGGTTGTGTAGGTAGCTAAACTTATCCAAACAGCGACAGGTAGAGCAGCTACCTATACACGACTATCCTTTCCGGCACTGTATAGGTATCGATAACGCGTTTTCTCGCAAAAATACCTATACAAGCAGGCAGTTGTTGGCTTTGTATAGGTGGCCGCCCCTCCAAAATACCCGGTCAACACCTATACAAAGCGCTGAAAAACTGGGTTGTATAGGCGGCCACGCTCCAAAAACGCCCAAAATACACCTATACAAAGCGCAAAATGACGGAGTTGTATAGGCAGCCGCGCACTCGGAGTGCCTGATTTACACCGATACACAGTGTTAAAAACTGCTTTGTATAGGTAGCCGCCCACCCAGCCGCGCATCCAGCAACCCAGCAACCCGCGCAACCCAGCAACCCAGCAACCCAGCCACATGCAAGCCACCTAAAACCACCTGCTCTTCTTGGGGTGGTTTTTTATATTCCATTGTATTCCCGAACAAATTAGTATAATATAAAACATGGACGTTAAAAAAATAACAAGCACAACTCGCAACAAGCACAACTCGCAACAAGCACAACTCACAACAAGCACAACTCGCAACAAGCGCGGTTCACACCTACATTTTAGAACACGAAAGGAGAAACAAAATGAACTTCAACAAAGTAGTCGTAATCGGCGGAGGAGTACTCGGAGTCCAGATCGGTTTGATGAGTGCCTACACCGGCCATGACACCACCTTCTGGCTTCGCTCCGAAGGATCCATCAGCCGCACCACCCCCAAGATCGAACGCTACAGCCAGCTGATGCTCGAAGACCTGATGAAAGCCAAATACCTCATCGGCAACCCGATGGGCGCCCACGTCTACCCGCGCGGCATGATCCGCACATGGGAAGGCACGAGCGCTGAAACGATCGACGCACTCGCAGAACAGGCAAAGAAGAACTTCGCCGAAAAGGTCCACATCGAACTCGACATGAAGAAAGCCCTCGAAGGCGCGGACATTGTCATCGAGTCCATGTCCGAAGACCCGAAAGCCAAGATCGGTGTCTACGAACAGATGCGCGACCTCCTCGACGAGAAGACGATCCTTGTCACCAACTCTTCCACACTCCTGCCGAGCATGTTCGCTGCCTACACCGGCCGCCCGGAGAAATACATGTCCCTGCACTTTGCCAACACGATCTGGAAGAACAATACCGCCGAGGTCATGGGCCACGCCGGCACCGACCCCAAGGTCTACGACGAAGTCGTCAAGTTCGCGGACGAGCTCAACATGGTACCGCTCAAGCTCTACAAAGAGCAGCCCGGCTACATCCTCAACTCGATGCTTGTCCCGTTCCTCTCCGCCGCACAAGGCCTCTGGGCCAACGGCGTCTCCGACCCGGCCACGATCGACCTCACCTGGAAACTCGCCACCGGCGCGCCGGCCGGCCCGTTCCAGATCCTCGACATTGTCGGCCTTGAGACCGCCTACAACATCAACCAGATGAAACCCGACGCCAAGGTCGAAGGCACCGCCACCTACAAGATCGGCCAGCTCCTCAAAGAGAAGATCGACAAAGGCGAAACCGGAGTCAACGCAGGCAAAGGCTTCTACGACTATACCAAATAAACACTGAAATTTACGGAAAAATGGATGTCACAAGACGACATCCATTTTTTGATTTTTGAAAAAGTCCTTTCTGCAGACAGTAGCCTATGTTCATTAAATTGTTGCTACATAAAGATTAGTGTGATAAGATTATAGTTTGTAAGATACGAATCAATTAACTAGGGTTATTCTTGCTTTCGACTCGATTTGAGGAGGATTTGTTTTATTCCGCCGAAAGGGCCGGAAACCTGCTCGATGCCTATCTGAAAGAGTGGGAGCCGCTCATGGCGGATTGCTACCGCCGCTATGGGGATCATCGCTATTGGACCGCGTGCGCTCGGTACACAAGGGATTTCTTTGAGCGGAGATATGAATTTATCATTCCGATCGTAGAGGCATACGGCCGCTAAGATGGCAGGCCGGGCCGCAGCGCGATCATGAAACCGGGGGTATGGGATGCTTTATCTGGAACGGGATCAGCTTTGTATCCTGCATACGATAACAGAACGGGAGACGATCTCCAAGGAGGAGCTGAAGAAGCCGCTGCTGGAGAAACCGTGCAACCTGGTCTACTTTGAGACCGATCAGGGACTGTATGGGATCGTTTCTTCCGGAGACATCTTCCGAACAGACGGAGACTACGTCACCGGATCCAAGGTGCGGAAATTGGCGGAAACATGCGATCCGAGCATTGCCGACCTGGTGCCGGAGACAACGGCCGATGTCATTTTCTGTCAGTCGATCAACGCCATCTCCTGATGGCATGGCAATAT
>JAEEGL013267812.1_pt1 | contig 11343 bp, 9 predicted proteins | sample 9134231 | NCBI WGS metagenome assembly JAEEGL01 (sample SAMN16246548, study PRJNA631951) | gut metagenome | biome: gut microbiome; feature: rumen; material: fiber-attached | host: Bos | place: Iran: Karaj | collected 2018-10
ATCATGCGCCGCTTCATGATGCGCATCGCCGAGCGCATTGCCAAGGAGTGGAACGCGAAAGCCATCGTCACCGGCGAGAACCTCGGCCAGGTCGCGAGCCAGACCATGGAGGCCATGGCCTCCACGCAGGCGGTGCTCTCGCTGCCGGTGCTGCAGCCGCTGATCGGTATGGACAAGGAGGAGATCGTGCAGCTCTCGCGCAAGATCGGCACCTTCGACACCTCCATCCTGCCCTATGAGGACTGCTGCACGGTCTTTACGCCGCGCCATCCCCGCACGCGTCCCAAGGTGAGCGAGGTCGCCGCCGCCGAGAGCGCGCTGGAAGTGGATGCACTGGTGGAGGAGGCTTTCCGCGGCATTGAGAGGATCACGGCGGAGCATGAATAAAAGCTGTGATACCGAGATCCTGTCCGTCGGGACGGAGCTGCTGCTCGGGCACGTCACAAACACCGACGCGCGGGATCTCTCCGAGCTGCTCTCAAAGATCGGCGTCAACGTCCGCTACCACACGGTGGTGGGGGACAACCCGCAGCGGCTCGCCGAATGCGTCCGCATTGCGCGGCAGCGCGCCGACGTGATCATCACGACCGGCGGCCTCGGCCCCACCTGCGACGATCTGACCAAGCAGATCCTCGCCGAGAGCTTTGGCCTGAAGCTGGTGGAAAACGCGGAGGAGCGGCGGGGGCTTTACGATAGCATCCACCCCGAGCGGGGCTTTACCGGGAACAACTTTTCGCAGGCCCTGCTGCCGGAGGGCTGCACGGTGTTTCACAACGACTGGGGCACCGCGCCCGGCTGCGCCTTTGAAAAAGACGGGAAGATCGTCGTCATGATGCCCGGGCCGCCGAACGAGTGCCTGCCCATGTTCCGCCGCTATGCGATCCCGTATCTGAAAAAGCTCTCGGAGGAGCAGATCGTCTCCCATTCGGTACGCATCTTCGGTATCGGCGAGAGCGGCGTGGATGACATGTTCGCCGACGAGATGAACGCCATGACGAACCCGACGATGGCCCCCTACGCCAAGGAGTGCGACTGCCTGCTGCAGATCACGGCCAAGGCCGGGAGCGAGGCAGAGGCGGAGAGCATGATGGCGCCCGTCATCGCCCGGGTGAAGGAGCGGCTCGGCGAGTACGTATACGGCATGGATATCGAGTGCATTGAGGAGGCCGTGCTGCCGCTGCTCAAAGAGCGGGGCATGACCTTTGCCGCGGCGGAGAGCTGCACCGGCGGGGACATCGCCCGGCGCATTACCGAGATCCCCGGCGCGAGCGCCGTTTTTGCGGGCGGCTGCGTCACCTACACCAACGAGATCAAGGCGAAGCTTCTCGGCATTGATCCGGCTATGATCGAGGAGAACGGCGCGGTGAGTTTCCTGGTCGCAAAGGAGATGGCCGAGCGCGTGCGCATCCTCACCGGCGCGGATATCGGCGTCGGCGTTACGGGGCTTGCCGGGCCGGACGGCGACGGCGTGCATGAGGTCGGAACGGTCTTTGTGTCGATGGCGGTGGAAGGGGAGACCTTCGTGCGCGAGCTGCATCTCGGTACGAAGCGCACCCGCAGCTTCATCCGCCGCATGGCGGGCAACCACGTCTACGACATGATGCGCCGGTATCTGACAGGGCTGAAGGTATAATACCAATCTTGAGCAAAGCACCTGCTTTGCTCAAGATTGGTATTGCAGGGTTTCTTCAAAGGCGCAATGCGCCTTTCTCTGTGAGCCTTTGGGCTCACAGAGCATAAAACGATGGAATCGTTTTATGGAAGAAGAGTATAAAAAATGCTGTGAACACAGGGTTCACAGCATTTTTCTGCGTAACGATTCCGTCCCCCTGGAAGGGGACGGAATCGTTGCTTTTCTGCAATGAATTCAGCGGATAAAGTGCGTGGAGACGCGTTTTTCCTTCTCCGGGAGGCCGAAGGCCTCTTTGCCGAGCGCGATGGATTTCATCAGAAAGCTCATGTTCCGCGCGAGCGTGCGCATGGTCTGCAGCCCCTCCGCGTCATGCGCCGCGTCGCCGGGCTCGAGGCCGTGTACGCTGTTCCAGTACTGGCTCGCGGCGACGGGCATGCCCGCGATCGTGAAGTACTTGTTAAGCTCATCAAAGGTCGCGGAAGCGCCGCCGCGCCGGCAGACCGCCACCGAAGCGCCCACCTTCATGCGCTTGTCAATGAACTCCGTGCTGTAAAACAGCCGGTCGAGAAAGGCGATCAGCGTCGCGTTTGCGGAGGCGTAGTAGACGGGGCTTGCCACGACAAGGCCGTCTGCCGCGAGAAACTTCGGCGCAGTCTCGTTCACGAGATCGTCCATGACGCATCTGTCGTGTTCATAGCAGTAGTCGCAGGCCAGGCAGCCGCGCAGGGGCTTGCTGCCGACCTGGATGAGTTCGGCCTCCACGCCGCACGCGGCAAAGGTCTTTTCCAGCTCCGCAAGCGCGAGCGCCGTGTTGCCGTTGGTGTGGGGGCTGCCGTTGAGCAATAATACTTTCATAGCGATCTCTCCTTATCGGGATACGATTTTGGCGGCGAGCGCGTCCGCCGCTTCTTTGCCGAGATAATATTCCACGAGGGCCAGGCCGAAGGGGATCGAAGTGCCCATGCCGCGGCTGGTGATCACCGTGCCGTCGCGTACCGCGCGCTCCGCGGTGACGACGGCGCCTGTAAGCCTGTCCTCCATGCCGGGGTAGCAGATGGCGCGCTTGCCCGCAAGCAGCCCCGCCTGCGCCAGTACTGTCGGCGCCGCACAGATCGCGGCGGTGAGCTTTCCCTCTGCAAAATAGCGCTGAAGCAGCGCCTCCACCCGCGCGTCCGCCAGCAGTCGCTGCGTCCCGCGCAGCCCTCCGGGCAGGATCACGCCGTCATAAGCGCCGAAGTCCGCCGCGTCCCACGCGGCGTCCGCCAGGATCCCGACGCCGTGGCTGCCGACGACGCTGGCCCCTCCCGAGAGGGAAACCATGTCGCAGCCGATCCCGGCGCGGCGCAGAAGATCCACCGGCGTGAGCGCCTCCACCTCTTCAAAGCCTTCGGCAAGGATGAGAGCAAGTCTGATCATGAGATGACCTCCCGGTTCTTTTTCGTCTGTTTTCGTCTATTTTAGCAGAGCGCGCGGGATTTCACAAGCCGCGAATTGCAGGGGAACGCGCTCCGGATTCCGCAGCAGAAAAAAGAAGACAGGCCGCTTTCCGCAGAACGGAATGCAGCCTGTTTCCAAAATCGGTTAGTTGCCAACACTATGTAGGATGACGCGTTGCCCGTACAACATCCGGATACAATGCCTCCGGCTGGCCCGCAAGTGAATTGGGCTTGCTCAACGGGTTAAGGTGCCGATCACACCGATGGGTGCCGCCCATCTCCTGCTTTATGTATACCATAAGATCAAGAGGAAGTCAAGAACTTTTTGTAAATAATGCATATTTATTTCTGGAGCGCCCTTGGCGGAAAATGGTGAAAGCGACGAAATCGGTTGTATGCTGTCGAAAAACACAAGGTCTTGTTGCCTGATGTCACGCATAACACAAGAAATTACGCACGAAATCGGGGAGCAAGGGTAAAAAAACCCGGATCGCTTGAAGCGATCCGGGAAGAAAAGCCTTGCTGAGATCAGCCGAGGTTCTGGAGCAGGGCGCCCAGAATGCCGAGGACCATATCAGCGGTTTCGTTCTTGTGGTGGAAGGAGAAGGGGATGGGATTCTCCGGGGTGGTCTCGCCGCCGACGGTCACGTCGGTGTGCTCGGGACCGTCGTTCACATCGACAGCCACTTCGCTGGGCTTCTGCTCAACGGGGACCTCAGAGGTGCCGGCGCTGATGCCAACGGTGGTGGCGCCGTCCTGGAACTCCTGGTTGATGCCGCTGATGGGCTTTTCGTTGGCGACCTCGGGATTGCCGACGACGATGGTGCCGTTGTCCGCGAACTTGTCATAGGTGATGGCAAGGCCCGGAGCGTCATAGCTGCCGTCCTCGTTGGGGCCGGTGGGGAGCATCCAGCGGATGCTCACGTTCTTGCCGGGCAGGATCCAGAAATTCTTGTCTACGGTGAGCTCGCCGGTGTAAGCGGGCTTGGTCTCTTTGTTGTCGTCGTTGTTATTGTTGTTATTGTTGTTATTGTTGTTATTATTATTGTTATTATTGTTGCTGTTGTTATTATTATTATTATTGTTGTTGTTGCTGCTGTTATTGCCGTTATTGTTGCCGTTGCCGTTGCTGCCGCCGTTGTTGTTGTAGTTGCCGCCGGCGGGGGGCGCGTAAGCGACGACGATGTAGTGCGTCACGTCATAGACCGCGGGATCAAGATTGATCTCTTCGGCGCAGTCTTCAATGGTGGCGACAACAAAGTAGGGCTGGGCGGAAACTTCGCCGGTGTATTCGACTTTGCTGTCCTTTTCGATCACGAGATAGAAATCCTGGCCAAGCTCGTAGAGGGGGAACTTCAGATCGGTGTCGTCAGACTTAAAGAGGTAGATCTCATCGTGCTGTTCGGTATAGGCCAGATTGTCGAACGCGTCCTTCAGACTGTCAAAGTAGGCGAACATCGTGTCGCCGTAAGCGCCGGTATCCTTGTGCTGCAGACGGGCGACAGTCTTGGCGTCGTTCATGGTCTCATACCCGACAGGGGTCTTGAAATAATTCGCAACATAGCGGTCGGCAAATGCCGTGACGCTCAGAGAAGCGAACAGAACCAGAACGAGAAGAATGGCAAGCGCTTTTTTCATACAGTTACCTCCTAATACAAAAAGAAAATACTAGAGACAAAAGCTGGCGGTCGGTCGGGCCTCCCAACGCATAAACCACTGATTATCCATTTATGAATTTAGCACACTTGGATAAAAAAGTAAAGAAGAAAAATGCCGGAATCCGTAAAAAGAGACAGGCCGATCCCCATACTGGCCGGGGCGATACTGGCCGGGGACGGCTTGCCTTGACATTCTGCTCGACTTCGATTACACTTTATCATATGATAATGATCATCGCGGCTCCGAACGGCGGCTTCCGGATCCTCGGGTCAAAATGCAGGACGAAGCGTTTGCGCGGTGGTCATGATATCCGGGGAAGAAGTAATAAGGGAGAAGCAAGAATGAAAAAAATTACGAACAAGCTGCTTTGGATCTTCGCCGTCGGGCAGTTCGGCTGGAGCCTGCTGTCCGGCGTGGTGTCCAACTGGATGGTGTATTACTACACCGGCAGCCCGGACGCCCAGAACCCCAACACCGGCATTTTCGCCTCCGGCATCACCCAGAACCCCATCCTCTTCAAGCTTACGCTCTTCGGCCTGGTCCTTGCCGTCGGCCGTGTTTTCGACGCCGTGACCGACCCGCTGATCGCCGGCTGGTCCGACCGCAGCAACTTCAAGGGTGGACGCCGCATCCCCTTCATGAAGGCCATCGCCGTTCCCTTCGCGCTGGTGACCATCGGCCTGTTCACGGTTCCCCAAACCGGCAGCATCGTGGTCAACGACGTGCTGCTTTTCACGATGCTGATGGTCTTCTATCTGTTCATGACCATCTTCTGCACACCCTACAACGCGCTGATCGCCGAGCTCGGCGACACGCAGGAGCACCGCATCAACGTTTCGACCTTCATCTCCTTTACCTTTATCGCCGGGCAGAGCATTTCCTTCATGCTGCCGAACCTGGCGGGATTCCTGCAGGGCTTCGCGGGGCAGGCGGGCTCCATCCGCCTCGCGGTGGCGGTCATGGCGACGCTGGCCTGCATCGCCATGCTGATCCCTTCCCTCTACATCAAGGAGCGGGACTACATTGACAGCAGACCGAGCGAGACCAAAGCCTTCCGCTCCCTGCTGAAAACCTTTAAAAACGGACAGTTCCGCCGCTTTGTGTACAGCGACGTGATTTACTTCTTCGCCCTCACCCTGTTCCAGACGGGCCTTGCCTTCTATGAGACCAAGCTCATGGAGATCGAGGACACCTGGACCTTCGTCCTGACCGCCACGATGACCTTCATCAGCGTGCTGCTCTATCCGGCGGTCAACAAGCTTGCGCCGAAGCTCGGCAAAAAGCGCCTGATCGTCACCGGCTTCTTCGCCTATGCCGCGGTGTTCCTTATCACCTCGCTCTGCGGCAAGGGGCTGGTCTGGGGCTTTGTGATCGCCGTGTGCGCGGCGGTCCCGATGGCGATCCTCGGCATCCTGCCGCAGGCCTGTGTGGCCGACGTGGCGGAGCTGAGCCGCCTGGAGAGCGGCGAGGACCGCAGCGGCATGTTTTTTGCCGCCCGCACCTTCGCGTTCAAGATGGGACAGGCGATCGCAATGGTGGTCTTTACCTCCATGACCGTCGCCGGCACCGCCGCAAGCTACCGCAGCACCGCCGTGGTCGCCACCGCGACCTGCCTGCTTGGCGCGAGCCTCTTCCTGCTGTATAACGAGAAGAGGATCCTCGGAAGGATCGAACAGCTCAAGGCGGAAAAAAAGGCCTGATCCCTTCCGGATAAAGAAACTGCCCTGTGATGCGTCACAGGGCAGTTTCTTTATCCGCAGTCTCCCGTAAGGGGAGGGGCGAGTCCTCGAGGAAGGGAAGCTCGGTCTGCTCCGCGGTCTCTGCCTCCTCCTCGGGCGCGGCCTCGGGACCGCCGGCAGCGATTCGCTGCTTGCCGCCGGCAAAGTGCGAGGCGGCGCTGATGAACTGGCCGACTGCCTGCACGGGCAGATCGGCGATGATTTTGCGCGTCACATCGCTCGATTCCAGCAGGCGGCGCAGGATCTGCTCCCGACCGAGGTATCCCGTCTTGTCCAGATCCGCCACAGTGCGCGCGCCGCCGGAGGACAGAGCGTCGAACAGCTCCCGGATAAAGACGACCCGGTTTTCCTGCGAGATATTGCCGATCCATTCCCTGACCGCGCCGCTGATCCAGCGGCTGACGGCGTTGTTCGCCTCGCAGACGGCAAGCTCCCCGTGGTCAATGCCCCAGGAGGCCAGACTGTGCTGCAGGATGCCGGAGACTGTGGAGCGGACGATGCGGGTGTCGGAGACGGCAGGCTCGAACAGCTTGCCGATGACGGAGAAGGAGGGAATAATGCGGCGGCAGCGGCTGTCAATGCGCTCGACGTTGCTCACGTCCGTGACCTCCGGACAGAGGCCGGGGCCGTCCAGCAGATAAAAGCCCTCCACCTGCTCCAGCACCGTGTCAGACAGATAGCATCCGGCAAAGAGGGCGAGGTTCGCACCTTTCGAGTGTCCGCCGAGGAACCAGCGGCGACCGGACCGCAGATGCTCATCCGCGTAGCGGAGCGCCAGCTCCTGCGCTTCGGTACGGGTAAAGCCGATCATGAAATCCTCTTTCCACCCGGCAAGGGTGTCGTCCGTCCCGCGGAAGCCCATGAAAGAGAGGCCGCTCTCGTCGTGAAAGCACATGGCCGAAAACTGCAGCGGAGGGTCCTCCCGGATCTGATCCACGTAATCGCTGATCACAAGCTCGCCGAAGCGGCGGGAGGCGATGGCCTGGGCAATGATCTCCTCGTAGTGGAAGCCGGAGCCCGTGATCAGGATCCGCGCGGTACCCTCGTCGATCATCTTCCGGCAATCGCGCAGCCGGAGAGGCTCCGGCCGCTCCTCCCAGATGGGCTTGAGATCAAGATAGGTCAGCAGGCTCAGCACGAGGGCGTCCGCGTCCCGCAGACCGTCATGGGAAAGGGGAAGGTCACCCCGCCAGCGAATGTAATCCAGTATGGTATCCATAACAACAGCCCCTCTCTATTTGTGATCCATAGTATAATACATCCCGGCAGGGAAAACAAGCGGCGCCGGCTTCCCGGACCGGGCGGCAGGGAAGGACGGGGACGGTCACTTCTTTTTGAGGATGTCCAGCGTGTGGTGGGAGGCTCCGATCAGGTCCTGCCGCTCGCAGGTCGCAAAGTGGTAATCCATCCACTTGCCGAAGGTTTCGTCGTCCATCGCGTCGATGAATTCCCGTTTATAGTTGGTCGCGCCGTCCGAGGCGACGAGCTTGAGCCTCTCCACCGGGAACTCCGCGTCCAGCGAAGCGATGTCCTCGGTCCGGACCAGCTCGAAAAGATCCTTCGGCTCACTGAGGCAGTGCCAGTCGGGCGTCAGCATCTCAAGCGCCATTACTTCCCGCAGGTGGTTCAGCCCGAATACGTACTGAATGACGGTCGGCTCGTTCATGCAGTAGGCGACGAGAAGGATCCCGCCGGTCTTCGTGACCCGCACAGCCTCGGAGAGCGCCTTCCGCTTGTCCTCGCGCGTGTAGAGGTGATACATCGGCCCGAGCAGCATCGTCAAAGAGAAGGAGGCGTCCGGCAGGTCGGAGAGATCCATGGCGTTGCCCTGCAGGACGGTGATCGGCTCGGAGCCGTCGAGCTTGGCCCTGAGCAGCTCGAGGTTGTGCGTCACCAGCTCCACGGCGGTCACCCGGTAGCCCTCCCGCGCAAGCGTGACGCTGTACCGTCCCGTTCCCGCGCCGACCTCCAGAACGCTTGGCTCCGCGATCCCGGAGAGATACTCGTGAATGTATTTCATTGTGGTGAGGTATTCGACCTGCCCGTGTCGGGACAGAAGCCGGCCTTCCTCGTCGTAGCTGTTATAATAATCCTCAAGATAGCCCATGACGCCCTCCCAGAACAGATGTTTGCAGGTTCATCTTACCATATGCCGGCCGTCTGCACAAGAAGGATGCTGACCGCTTTCGGAAGAGAGGCAGGAACACATATGGGGCGGGTGCGGGAGGAAAAGATACTCGCTTGTTCAACGGTGAGCTGTCTGATATAATTACAACATGGAAGCACGGATAGGAGGAGAAAATGAAAAAGAAATATATTTTTAATTTTTCTCAAGCACTCTGTGTCCTCTTTGTATTAGGTGTTTTCTTGCTTATCTGGAATTGGTGGCGTATTGGCCCCTACTTTGCGTTGGAACATGTGAAGCTGCCGCCGGGATCCAAAGTCGTAGAGCATACGAATATACACTGGTCAGATGCAAACTGGGAACATATTTATGGGGTTAAAGCAGTACACTGTCCGCTCCCATACGAGCAAGCAGAAGTGTGGGTGAGAGAGAATAATGACCTAAGTGAAAAATCGGATTCCTTCAAAATGGTGCAATGAGCAGCGACAGAGATTATTATTATGGGGAAACCGGAGAGAGCGACTGCTACATTATTCTGCGATATTATGAGAAACCATCAGAGTTTGTAAGTCTTTGGAACTATCTTAATTATGTTTTTCGAGTTCTTATATTACTAATACTTATTTTGTCCCTTGCTTGGTTGTTGTTAAATCTTTGGTTGATATTGAAGACAACCTGTCAAAAAATTCACGAACACAAGGATAAAAGATATTAACCTTGTTGTTCCCAAGTCATTCAATAGTTCAGTCCATCCCGAGAAGGCCTCCGTATCGGTTCGAGTCCTCCCAGTACCTCAAATTCAGCTTTGGATATCTCTCGGTTCCCATTCAAAAAATGGGCAACAAAAACCCCCGAAACCGCTGAAGTTTCGGGGATTTTGCTCTGGTGTTTTTTTGTGCCACAACATGGTCGGAGTGTTTATAACCCACTTGATGAAAAACGAGTGCTCATAACATCTGTTATGAACACTCGAAATGGTGCGAGAGAGGAGACTTGAACTCCCACGTCGGTTGACACACGCCCCTCAAACGTGCCTGTCTACCTGTTCCAGCACTCTCGCTAATAGCCGGTGCTTCGGCTCCATTGAAAGCCGCCTGCACCTCATTGGCATGCCACATTTAAGGCAAAAGCTATTATAGCAGAGAAATGCGGTTTGTCAAGAACGTTTTTTTCTTTTTGTTGTTTTTTCTTCCGCCAGGGAGCTCAGCAGGCCGATCAGCGCGAGCGCCATGGACAGGATCAGCGCCGCGCTGCCGTAGCGCATGGGAAGCAGGTAGCGCATTTTCAGATAGGCGTGATAGCCCAGCAGGGACGCGAACTGCGTCAGCGGGGCCGCGAGCCACAGCACCGGAAGCGCAAAGGCCAGCGCCACGCTGAGCACGTCCGCCGCGTAAAAATACCGGTCGTGCATATGGGGCAGGAGGAAGGGGATGCCGATCGCAAACAGGAGCGCGAGGGCGATCACGGCCCGGTCGGTCAGGCGGCGGCGGTTGACCCAGGCGACGGCCAGCAGGTTCACCACGTAGACGAAGGCCGCGGCGATGGCGACGGTGGAGGCGGGCTCCGGGTCGGAGATCTGCCAGAAAACGGCGAAGATGGAAGGGGAATTGTAGTTGAGCCCGGAGCCGATGGAGCCCGTCTGGCTGAAATACAGCGTAACGGTGTCAAGAAACGGCCTCCCGAGCAGCACCGCCGGCAGCACGAGCAGCACGTAGGCGGCGGGGAAGAGGAGCAGGTGCTTCCAGCGGATTTTGCCCTGCATGAGAAACACCGCCCAGAGCGGCATCACGAACACCGCCTGCAGCTTGAAGCCGAAGGAGAGCGTCAGGCAGATCATGCTCCAGACCGGCCGTTCGTCCATCGCAAGCCAGATCCCGAGCACCGCCAGCGCCACGTACACCCCGTCGCACTGGCCCCAGACCGCGCCGTTGAGGAACACCGTGGGAAGGAACAGAACCGTAAAGTAACAGGCGAGCTGCCGGGTGCGGCTGCCGGTGACGCGGCCGGTCAGCATGGCGCAGCTCCAGCCCAGCAGCACGTCGAACAGTACGCTCAGCAGCTTGATCAGGTACAGGTCGCGGATCGGGAGATAGGAAAAGAGCGCGAGGAAGTACAGATAGGGGATGTTGTAGTTGCCCACCGGGGTGGCAAGGGCCTTGAAGCCTCCGCTCCTGCGGAAAAACTCGCACCAGGGATGCAGGAAATTCTGGTAGTCCAGCGTCTCATAGTCGAAGGCCATGCCCCGCAGCGCGAAGGCGGCGGCACTCAGCAGCAGCGAGAGGATCCAGGCGCGGCGGCTTGTGAGCAGCCCCGCGCGCCAGAGGAGAAACAGGCCGAAACCAGCCTCCAGAGCAAGCAGAATGATCGAGATCGTATCCATGAACGGCGTCCTTTCGCAAAAAAGAAACGGGAGCTGTTCACTCCCGCAGAAATCTCTGATATTTTCAAAATAGCACTTGACAAGGAAACGGCAGAAATGGTAAAATATCTTGCTATTTGTGCAGGGGAGGGGGCACTCTGCCCCACCATCCATCTGCATTCAGTATACCAGCGTGAACCTGTAAAATCAATGCCGGGCTCTGCGATTCTGACAACTGGGCCGGGCGTTTCAAGATCGAGAAGGAGAGTGTGCCATGCCAAAAGATGTTCTCTACGGCAAGACCCTGCGAAAGAGCTTTGCCCGTGTCGATGAGATCCGGGATATGCCCAATCTGCTGGAGATCCAGAAGAGCTCTTACAAGTGGTTCCTGG
>JAEEGL010402699.1_pt1 | contig 11342 bp, 8 predicted proteins | sample 9134231 | NCBI WGS metagenome assembly JAEEGL01 (sample SAMN16246548, study PRJNA631951) | gut metagenome | biome: gut microbiome; feature: rumen; material: fiber-attached | host: Bos | place: Iran: Karaj | collected 2018-10
CTGCTCGGAATTTCGTTTTATAGCAATATGTCCTGCTTTGAGGTGTTTTATTCTGTAGTTTTTTGTAGTGTTTCTATATTTAATTGATTTATAATCAAATTTTACAGTAATTTATCCCTCCACCTCCACCAAAGCCCTTAACTCCTTGATGCAGCTTGAAGAGAGCTGTTTCTATTTTGATGTCTAGCGTTTTACATCAAGTTGTACTCTATATTTTCTGGCAAACTCTGCATTCTGAGCCAGCAAAAATCTAAATCCTTTCAAAACGGTATTTCTGTTTTACCTCAGGATATTTTACGTGGTCTACCTCAGACATAAACATCTCAAGCGGTCTGATGCATGGTTCCATTACTGGCTTTACTGATTTGTCATGAAGATAATCGTCTTTGGAGATTCTCTCGTAGACTACCATTCTCTCCTCGGTCTCAGAATGGTGTCCAACACAGATAATGTGGTAATAATTGTCTTTGAAGTGCTTAAATATCTCACCGTTTACAGGTTCTGGTCTGCTCATTTTTTTCTCCAAATTTGAGGCTAATTATCTGACTTACCTAGAATAGTATTTGGAGATTTTACCACTTGGAAGGAGCTTTCGGTTAGGCTATTTACTTAATAAAAAAACAATCTCGATCTTAAAAGAAAAAAGCCATCGGTTAGGATGGCTCTCCTGTGAATAGGTTAATACTACTTGATAAGCTCTGGACCATAATCTCCCATGCTTACCAGTCCTCTTGGTATGATTCTTAGTTTTGGAATAACCGGCAGCGACAGGAAAGATAGAGTAATAAACGGATCAATATCCTTGTATACACCCATTTCGTAAGCTTTCTTCATAAGGAGTTCGACCTTCTCTCTAACCTTATCGCAGTTTTCATTGGATAGCAGGCCCATGATAGGTAGCGGTAGAGAATCAAAGACCTTTCCTTTTTCGACAATAACAATTCCGCCCTGAAGACGGTTGATTTCATTTACGGCAATCGCCATATCGTTATCATTGTCGCCTATAACGATAATGTTATGTGAGTCATGAGAAACTGAAATTGCTATAGCTCCGTTCTGAATACCGTAACCGTTGGCTATGGCAACACCGATCAGTCCTTTGTTTTTATGACGCTCTACAGAAGCAATTTTCTTGAAGTCTCCATAGGAACGGAAATTATCAGTAGGGTTGAACCTGATTAGCACATCCTCTGTAGTAATCTGTCTTGGAACTATGCTTATCACGTGAACCGGCTCTTCATCTATAGGCAGTCTGAATTGCTCAGGAGTAATAGTGGAAAGGTTAACAGTATGCTTCAGTTCCTCTGGACATTCTGGACCCTTTTCAAAGGATTCCTGTCCTTTTACTTCCTGTCCTTTTACGAATACTCTCTCAACATTGAACTTGTTGAGATCATCCACAATGATAAAGTCAGCCTGATAGCCAGGAGCAACAGCTCCTAAATGCTTTAGACCGTAGCGGTGGGCGGTGTTGATGGTTGCGATCTTGATGGCATCTAGAGGCTTCATTCCAAGTGAGATGGCAATTCTGACATTGTTATCGATATGTCCGATTTTTACAATATCTTCAACATGGCGGTCATCTGTACAGAAACTGAAATTACAATTATCAATGTCAGACTTTAAAATTCCCTTAATCAGACTTTCTACATTATGGGCGGCACTTCCTTCTCGGATCAGAACCTGAATTCCCAGACGAGCCTTTTCAAGTGCTCCTTCGAAGTCTATTGACTCATGGTCAGTATCAATGCCGGCTGCAGCGTATTTCATCAGATTTATTCCGGTAAGAGAAGGTATATGACCATCAATTATATGGTGATTGTCGAACAGTTCGAGTTTTTTGAACATTTTCTCTTCACCGTTGATGACTGCTTCCGTATCCATTACCTCTGCAAGACCAAGCACTCTTGGATGGTTTGTAAATGGCTTAATATCCTCTGCAGTCAGCTCGCAGCCGTTGTCATCAAGATGGGTGGCAGGTACACAGGATGGCATGGTTACATATACATTGGCGGGAGCGTTTTCAGTCTGATCAAGAATATACTGTATTCCCTTTATTCCACTGACGTTGGCTGCCTCATGAGGATCTGTAATAAAGGTTGTGGTGCCGTGCATAACAGCAACTGACAGCAGATCACGGGGCTGAACCATGGTTGATTCAAAATGCATATGTGCATCTATAAGACCAGGTACAATATATTTATCCTCAACATCAATCTCTGTTTTGCCTCTTCCGGTTTTTGACCAGAACACAAAATGTCCGGCACAGACTGCTAGATTGGAATGGATTATTTCACCAGTAAAGACATTGACAATATTACAGTTTCGAAGCAGAAGATCAGCTGGCTTTTTACCGTCCATGACTTCCTTGACTTTTAAATAGCTTTCTCGATCCATTATTGCCTCTCTAGTGTCCTGTGATGAAGTTTATTCGCAGATTTTTTTGTACTCTTTTAATGAAATAAAATCTACAGATGTAACTGAACAGACTTTGCCCGTATAGTCTGCGAGTTTTGCTTCTGCGACTGTGACTGCATCCGGAACGTAGGACACCCTGTTTTTTATCTCGTTGTTTATTTCTCTGATATATGTCAGATACTCTAAAGGAAATTCTGCATTCTGTGTGGTTACTGATCCTTTCTCTGTGATCAGCTTAACTGCCTTTTTTTCAGGATCGGCTGGATTGACCTCGTTTACATAACCAATCTCTTTAGACTTACCTTTATCCTCTGAGTTTGAAAAGCTGATCCTCTCAAGATCCGGCCTGATGCGGGTGGTAATGTTGAAGCAGTGCTCCTGGTTGTTTTCAAAGGCGCAGTAAGCTTTGGTGTATTCCTCAAAAGCTGAATCCTGACCGTATCTGTAGATGTAGGTAACATCTCTTGTCTCAAGAAAGTCAGTAAATAACAGAGCTGATTTTTTTGATTCGACTGTTCTGAAATACCCAAACTGAGTCTTCTCATCAAGATCGATCTCAGACTGACCGGAGTAAATCTTCTGGTTCTTCTTGTCATTGATCCAGTAGACATTCAGACCTTTCTGGTTTTCTGTGTACTCAATGAGCTGTTCCATATCTGTGGCATCTGATTTTATGAAGAGTCGTCCAAGTCCATCTGCTTTTCCGCTGACGCACTCTCCATCCCAGAAGAATTCACTCTTTAGAGCTTGAGTATCACCTTCAGAGGTGAAATAGGAAAGCTCGCATTTCTCTTTCTTATTCTTAGGCTGTATTTTCAGGATTTGATTAGCTGTTTTTTTCTCCTGAATACTTTGAATGTTGTCTGCCTCTAAAGCCATCAGCGTTTCGTTTGAAGGAACTACCTCAAGATCAGTGGTGTCTATTGTATTAACACAGCCACTCAGAATTACACCTGCAAAAATAATCTTAGGAATGTTCTTTCTCTTCATTGTGCTACCCCTAACGGCTCTAAAATCACATTTAAAATGTATCGACTATATACCTATATACTTTTAAGATTAGATTTTGATTTTTGGTTTGCAAGGTAAATATAGTAAAAACAATGGGTTAGCATCACACTTTTTTTATAAATATTGACATAAACACAGAGAATAGAGGAAAGCGGAGCGCAATGTTTAAAAGGGCAGTGGGAAAAAAAACGGGGAAAAATCCCCGTTTTGAGCCGATATCTACATGTTTCTAAGCGGATTATTTCTGATTTTCTATCTGTAGCACTCCTTTGTTAATAAGCTTGGAATCAGTGGTAACTAACTTTTTAAGATTACTTACCGGTGAGATGGTTTCATTGTTAATCTTAAGAGATCCTAGCTGAGCGCGGCCTCGGCGATCTACTCTCAGAGTGGTTGGCTGTCCCTTAGCGGTATTCTCTACACTGACCTCGCCTGTTACCTTAAGCATTCCTCCCTGAACCAGCAGCTGCTCATGTCGTACATCCTCGGCATTTGGAGCCTGTCCAAGTTTTACTGCTTTACCCATATCAGGACCTGGTGGAACTGTTCCTACAAACTTGGCAATGGTACCGTCGTCATAGCCTTTGACATAAAGGTTGCCGTTGACAGTAGTGCCGTAGCCTTTGAAGGTGTTGGTCTGGAAGAAGGCATTTCTGCCTTTGGCGCTTACAGTTACATCTCCCATTACAGAGGTGGTTTTCTCAGGACCAGTCCAGCGGGCATGACCGGTGGAAACAATTGCAGCTGCACCGCCGCCAGGTGCTGTTACGCTGACCTTGCCTGTAACGGTAGAGTCGATTACACCCTGAACTGTATAGATTGCGGATAGAGGTCCGTCTTTATCATTGTCTGCTGCGTTCTCGACAATTACTTCCCCAAGTTTTACCTTAGGTCCAACCTTGGTAACCTTTCCGCCAAGAATTCCTGCTGCTGTGTTGAAGTTTGCCAGAGCAACAGTTGAGTCAGCGGTAACTCCAGGATTGGTGCTCTTCACAACCATACTGCCCACATCAATGGTGCCGTTGGCTCCGACATAATAGAAGCCTGCGTTGGCATTGTTTCTATAGCCAGGACTGCCGTCAACTGAGCCGTCAGGATTGTAAATTCCTTCAATACCGTGACCGATGATCTCAATTGCTCCCAGTCTGATTTCAGGAACATCTGCACGGTCAAAGCCGTCTGACAAGGCACCGCGGTCAAACTCGTTGATGGCAAAGATGGCATTGCCGTGTGTCTTGTTAAGTCCTTCAATCAGAAGTTTTCCTTTACCTGTCAGAGCTGTACCTTTGCCTTTAAGATTTCTGACGGTTCTGATTTTTGCAACACCTGCACCGGCTGCACTGGATACCTTCAGTACACCGTCAACAAGAATATCTCCTGCATATGGACTCTTCTTTCCATTCTCTGCAATTGAACGTCCGTCTGCCAGCCATAGAACCGCATTGTCAGCCAGTCCTAGGGTCTTGATATCAGGACCTTTTGTATTTTTAGCTTCTGCCTTATCTGAACCTAGGATGAAGGTTCCGCCTTCCTTAATCTCCAGAGCATGGCTGTATTTTGGATTGAAGATGCTGGCTGCAGTTTTAGCATTCTTGTCGGCTGAAGATTTTGATACGCCGGTATTTGAGGTGCCGTTGCCTCCTACTATAAGAGTGGTGTGGTCAAAATCTTTATTGTTGAGTCCGCTGTGAACCTGCAGTTTTGCTCCTTTCTCCACTAAAACAAACTTTCCTGCAGGAATGTAGAATGTATTTTTCTCTTTCTTTAATTCTCCTGGCAGACAGACTGTAACATCAGCTCCTGAGGCAATTATTACTCCGTCGTATGGGAGCCCGGTATCAGCAGCTCTCCATTCTTTTACATCACCTGAGAGAAAACCTGTAGCAGTAATTTCGCTCCATTCACCTGTAAAGCCTGTCAGAGCATCCATCTGTGACTGATTATGAATTACTCTGATACGTCCGCTGTCATCTGCTTTCTGGGTACTCGTACAGGCACAGAGGGAGAGTGACACAAGAACCGCACAGGCCGAGAGTTTAAAGTGATTGAGGTTCATACGAACTCCTTATGTTTGTTTTAAAATTATTTTTTAAATAATTTAACAAAAGTTGAGTGATATAACTTTTGTCGCATATTTAATCTTAGAGTAGCCTTTGCGGTTATCAAGGAAAGAAATCTGAAATCTTGATAGGGTGTACAATTTACTTTACAAAAAATTAAAACAGCTTTTCTGAAGAATTATGCTGAGCTCTTGTCGAGCCTTTGAAATTAAGGCTCTTCCTGATTTGTGTGAGCGATTTCAAAGGTCTTCGCTATGTAAAATATATATTTTGTGTGCTATAGTCGGTGCGGTTTTTGATTTGAGGTCTGTTTCGAGGTTGTAGAAAATGCTCTGCAAGTACTGTGGTAATCCGGTAAGCGCAAGTGCTAGAGTCTGTCCTATGTGCGGCAGAACGCTTGTTGAGCCTGTGGAGGAAAGATCTGCGGCAGAACCTCAGAAGACCATGAAAAGACTGCCTTTTGCTGTATTTACCTTTCTCCTTGTTGCGTCCATTATCTTCTGCATGGTGGTAGATCAGGCGGCTTTGCTTTATCCGGAGAAATATGCTGATCCCATTTATAAGGCTATTCTTGATATAAGCACAATTCTGCCTGCAGTCTTAACTTTTCTTTACTGTATTATCTGTGTTCGCAGAAGACTTCGAGATATAGGCAAGAGTCCTGCTTACTCACTTCTGGTAATGCTGCCCTTGGTTGGAGTTTTCTACGTAATCTATCTCTGCTTTAAGAAGTCTGTGTCGCTTCAGGTCTGTAATTAGATTTTTGAGTCTGTGATACAGGTGAGCATACGCAGTTATCTGATAGTAGTTTTGCTATAATTCTTCTCGGAGCTGTTTGTCTGTATTTTTTTCTTACAAACCTTGTATTTTTTTCTCACTTAAAAATTTTTTTTTGTATCTTCTCGACATAAATCCGGAAGAATAGGTGTATATTAAGTCGCCTGTGATATATTTGCGTTAAAAATGATTTTAGGTGTGCATTGTGCTTGAAGAAAACTACAGACTATTGTTCGTGCTGACAGATCTGATTCTGCCTCTTGTTGCCGGATATTACCTGCACAAAAGTCACATCATTACCGATAAGATTAATTTCTACCTGATAAAATTCAATATTCTCGGAGTCTGTACCTTTTCAGCCTTATTCAGTTTCTGGGCTCTGCCTCTGAATATGGAGTCTTTGATCCTGCTGCCTTTCGGTTCTCTGTTTGTCATTGTCCCGGGCATTGTAGGCTATCTGACTTTTGCCAAGCGTTATAAGAACATGCTCTCTCAGGGCTCATATATCATGAGTGTCATGCTCTCCAATGTTGGAACCCTAGGTGGCGTGTGCTCCTTTATTCTCTATAGTGATGTGGGCTTTGCCTACAGTCAGATTATCGCTGCCTGCCAGAACTTCTTACTGGTAGTTCTGTGTTTTCCTCTGGCCCAGTATTACTACAACAGACATATTTCAGCCTTTTCAACCGAGTTTCAGTCCACAAGTATTCTAAAGAAGTTTGTAAGCTGGAATCAGATCAGTGTGGTCGGTATTGCTGTGGGACTGTATCTCAATGCCACTGGTGTGCAGAGAAATGAGACTCTGACAGACATCTTCCACTTCCTGGTTCACTTTGGAGCCTGGATAGCACTTATTCCTGTAGGCTATCTGATTAACTTTTCAAAGATCCGTTACTACTATTTCAAGGTGTTTGATATTGTGATTGTCAGATTCCTGATTGTACCTCTGGCGATCTACATGACAGCTCTGCTTTTCTTTTCAGACAAGGTGCTTCTAAATTCACTTCTAATCTGTGCCATGGCTCCGACCGCCATTAACGCAGTGCTCGCCTGCAAGCTCTACCGCCTCAATGTCAATCTGCCGGTAGCCTCGTTTGTCTCCACCACAGCACTGTTCCTTCTGGTGATTTTCCCGGTTATGTTCTTTGTAATCAGATACTAGGAAATACTGTTTTATCGATGCTCTTTTTAGGTCAAAAATCGTACATCCACCTGATAGAGCATCAAAATCCTCTATAATGCTTTTCAGTGTAGAAATTCTGATTTCTTACCTTAGTCTCAGTTTTGTGTTTACTTCAATTAGGTTTTGCTATGGCTCTGCAGCTTTTGTGTGTTTTTATTGGCGGCGGCATCGGCTCTGCTCTGCGTTTTCTGATTACCGCTTTTTCAAGGAAAATCTTTGTGCATTCGGTGTACGGAACCTTAAGCTGTAATCTTATAGGCTGTTTTCTAATTGGAATGACTGCTGTTCTTTTTACGCAGAAAATCGGTATCTTTGCCTATATTCCCAAGCCTCTGGTAGTCACAGGTTTTCTAGGCGGTCTCACCACCTTCAGTACCTTCAATCTTGAGGCATTCACCATGTTAAGTGAAGGCCGTGTGTTACATGGTCTTATTTACCTTTTGGTTTCTGTGCTTTTGGGACTTCTCTGCACCTATATGGGGTTCAGAGCTATTCTCTGATTCTGCTTAAGGTCAGCCGAAATTTCTGCCGAGAACGATTTTTCTGCAAAATTCTTCTCTCTGTTATTTAATCCTCTCTTCCGGTTTTTTTCTTTGAAAACTGCCTCTGAATGAGGCTATTTTCTTATTAATAAAGATTTTTTTTTACGCATCTCAAAGAATTAGTATATAACCGCATCAATTCATTTATTATTGTCTTAGACTTCAATTAAGATAGTGATTTTATTAGGTGAGACTTGTGAAAAGAACTAAGTCGTTGAGAAGAAAATTAACATTTGCAGCTCTCTGCGGCAGTGTCCTGTTTATCATAGGATTCGCTGTCTCATCGCCTGTAAGAAATTATTACCTGCTTAGTAATGTTGAGGTTCTTGAAAGAACCACTCTTAACAAAATTACCTCTCGTGCAGAAAGCTACGCCTTAAGAGAGGAGGAACGACGCCTTACCAGTCAGAATGAGGCGATATCAACCCTTCTGAATACGGAGTTCCGCCTGATTTCTGAGGATGTGTCCATGCTGCGTGATGCCTTTGTCGCCACCTTAGAACATCCTGACAGATATCAGCAGAGAGTTCTGCCAAATGCTCTTTATGAGGATGTAAGATCACTTACTCCCTATGTTCACTACAGTCAGAGACTTTTAAAAAACGGCCTGACTCCTGAACTTGAAAAGGAAATAAAGATTGCATCTAACATCGCTGACTATGCTCCTTTCTTTGCAGATTACTACAAGTGTGTATTCTTCGGTGCTGAATCAGGTTATACCATCGCCATGTACGTGATGGAGCACCCTTATGATCTGGTCCCTGTAAGTAAAGAGCCTTCCCGACTCACCTATGATCCTGTCACCCGTATCTGGTATCAGGTGGGTAAAGCCTTTGAAGGTACTGGCTTTACTGACGTTTATAAAGCTAAGTCAGGGGATATGGCGGTGTCCTGTATTTCCCCTTATTTTGCCAACGGCAAGTTTCAGGGCGTGATGGGAGTAGACTTAAATCCTCAGTGGATTTATGAGCTGGTGAAATCCATTGCAGTGGATGAGGGTGATCTTTACTTTATCTTAAGTAACAAGGGAGAAATGCTCTTTGTTAATTTTGACTCTGATGCCATTAAGGTCACCCTAGGTGAGGATGTTCGAAATTCCAAGGAAGAGTCTCTGGCAAAGATTGCCAATAATATGGTGGATCAGAAGAAAGGCTTTGATACTGTGACCATCAAAGGAAAGGATTATTTTATTGCCTATTCTCCAATTTCCAATGTCAACTGGAGTTTCGCCTCTCTGGTTCCTGTCGAAAATGTCTATGCACCTGCTAATGAAATCAAAGAGCATCTGCTGGAGATTAAAGATCATTACTACAGCAATCTTAAGAAGTCCATTGTTCTGATTGTTATTTCCACCTCAGTTCTGGTTCTGTTGCTGATGTTCTTCATTTTCAGAAGAATCATCCGACTTTCAGACAATGTGGTTAATCCAATTCTGAGTCTGACCCGTGATGTAAATGAGTATGCTGCCGGAAATCTTGATAAGCGAGTTTCTCTTGAATCTCATGATGAGATTCAGAATATCGCAGAAAGCTTCAATTCTCTGGCACAGAAACTACAGGACAACATTAAGGCTCTCTCTGAGGTTTCAGCGCAGAAAAAACGGCTGGATGCCGAGGTTAATGTAGTCAATGAGATTCTGATAAATTACCTCCCGGGCAATTACGATATTGCACAGAAGGAGGGCTACGATCTTTACGCCTGGGAATATCCTTCTAAGAGCTCTGGCGGTGATTTCTTTGATTTCTATCTGCTTGATGATGGACGTCTGGTTGTAAGCATCGGTGATGTCTCCGGCAGAGGTGTTCCTTCAGCGCTGTTTATGATGACCTCAAAGGCGGTTATCAAGAGTTTCTGCAAGATGAATTCAAAGCGGGATCTGGGAGTAATCCTCAAAAAGATCAACAAGCGCCTGCATGAGCATAACACCGAGCAGATGTATTTAGCTCTGTTCATCGGCATTATTGAGCTTGAGACCGGAAGGATGACCTATGTCAATGCAGGTCATTATGCTCCATATGTCTACAGAGAGGAGTCCGGAGAGGGCAGTTTCCTGATTGACGGTGGTATTGATTCGATCATGGCTCTGAATGCCAACGTGGTCTTCCATAGCCATGAGACGGTATTAAAGCCAGGTGATATGCTTTATATGTATACAGATGGTATCACCACGGATAGATCCCTTAAGGGTGAGAAATTTGACGAGAGTAAGCTGGCAGAGGCTGTTTTAAAGGCCAAAAAGAAGAATCTGAATTCTAAGGAGATTGTTGAGAGCTCCTATCAGTCTGCCGTTAATTTTATCGGTCGTGAAGAATTTTCTGATGATATAGCACTCCTATGTCTGCAGCGAAAGAAATAAGATGAGAGTTTGAATACATGGAAGAGCTGAAGGAAAAAAAAGGACACAGTATTGAACGGAAGATCCTGCTTCTGTCATTAGGCGGAGCCTTTGTGAGCTTTGTCTGTATATTCTGTGTTTTTCTATTTACCGTATATTCCACGGAAGAGAAACTCTCGGTATGGTTTCCTTTTTTAAAGGACAACCTGAGTCAGGAAATTACAGAGCATACAGGACAGTCCAAAAAAAGAGTTTATGTTAATCATGTTATTTCAGATGGCGTGACTTTGGATCTTAATGTCAGAAAATGTATGGATGATGTTGAGCTTATAGCTCTGACCATGACCAATTACATGACCCATCCGGAAAACTATCATAAAAATAATGATCTTACCTATAGTAAAACTGCAGAGAGTGAAGGTCAGGTCGCCACCAGATTCAGCTACGGCATTAATCCTAATGACAAGACTGTTAGAGAAGATCTGGCTTTAGCCAATAATATCAAGGATCTGCTGTCTTCTATTTCAGCTCAGTATGCTGATCTGCCGATAGTCTTCTATGTCATCTCCAAAAACGGCTACTGTCTGAGCATCAATTCCGATGATTTAAGCTACAGCGGAAACCATTTCTCTTTTCTGGCACCAGACAAAACCAGACGTTATTTTGATTACAGAGGTCTGCCTGCTTACACTCTACAGCAGAATTCAGACGGCAGCGGCAGGATCAGCAATGTTTATGTCAATAATAATGAGCCTGTTGTCTGCTACTCAATGCCTTATTATGACAGGGATGGTTTAGGTGGTGTCGTGGCCTTTGATGTCAGCATCCATGATCTTGCCGAGTTTTCTTTACACGGCGAAGGTGACCATGAATGGAAGATGTTCTTCATGGACGGTACCGGCAAGATTCAGATGTCTGATTTTTCTGAAGGAGTTTTCTCGGTTAAGGCTGATCTGACTTTAAAACAGATTGCCTCTGCTGATATCAAGGATCTGGTAGATCGCGTGCTGGCAGGA
>JAEEGL010940912.1_pt1 | contig 11342 bp, 11 predicted proteins | sample 9134231 | NCBI WGS metagenome assembly JAEEGL01 (sample SAMN16246548, study PRJNA631951) | gut metagenome | biome: gut microbiome; feature: rumen; material: fiber-attached | host: Bos | place: Iran: Karaj | collected 2018-10
CAGGCTGATCTCCTCACCTTCCATGTTCTTTTTGCCTTCGATGACGCTGACGAGGATGGTCATGTCGATCGCCTTCAGCTTGTAGGCTGCATCGCACCAGTACATCCTGTCGCCCCTGATCTGGAGATATTCCGCGGCATCTTCTATGACGAGCTTTGGAGAACTGCCGTCCCTGCGGGCACACCAGATGCCCTTTCCGGCGCGGATGTAGAAGACATAGTCGCCATAAAGGGAGATGTACGTCCCCTGAACGCCGCTTTCGATGACCTTATGGCTTTTCACTTCGTAAAAAGCGCCTTTCTTCTCCAGGTCGAAACGCACGAACTCCGGCTTGCCCTTGCTGCTGAAGGCCTGCCCGTACACCGTATTGCCGTCGGCGGCGTAGCGCCCCATCGCCATGAAGGTGCTCATGGCTGCCGTCGTGGAGATGTCGAATTTCGCGGGGAGGTCCATGAAAGGCGAATAGCGCCTGACGGAAGAGATCGCCTTGAGGATCTCGGGCGACTGGGTCCCCTCCAGCCCGTCAAAGTTGGACACCCTGATCCTGCAACCGGCGCAGCTTTTGAACTGCCCGTTGAAATTAATGAAGTACAGGGTCGAAGGGCCGTTGAAGCCTTCCTTTTCCTGCTTGATGATCAGGGTGCTTTTGCCAAGCGGCGATGTCTTGGCCTCGCCCTGGACTTCCTTGAGGGCTTCTTCAAAGTAATCGGCGTCCGAATAAAAAGCGGTGTCCGCCGGCGAGAAATGCACTTTGCCGTCCGGCGCTGCGTACCAGTAATTGAGCGCGTCATATTTGAAGCCCGCAGGCAGGGTCATGGCGAACTTGCCCTCCTTGCCGACCATGACTTCGCCTGATGCACCAGCCCATGCGGCAAAAGCCAGCAGCATGGTAAAAACAGCGGCGACAGCAGCAGACAAACATCTTTTCATCACTGAAATCCCTCCTTGGAAGAATATAGAAACGCTGTGACCTACTTATTCTATTCCATTGAGCTTTTCAATACCTCCATCCCCCGCTGAAGCATCCTCAGACCCCCAATACCTCGTCTGCACTCCGGCACATACTAAGCTCGCTGACCTGTATCATGGCGTTGACCAGCCCGCCGTCTATGTCAGCACAAATGTGACATACCTATCCGCTTGCCATTCCCCCATCCGTCGCCTATCATCACTGCCGTGAACACTATAGCCAGCCGCATCGTAGGCACGCGTCTTCGTCTCCGACGACCTTGACGTGCTGGATCTGCACCGGGCAAGGCTAGAAAAGGAGGCGTGAGTGCCTGACCAAGTTCTCATAGAATACCTCTTCCTGGATGATAGCGCATGTGACCGGTGTCGGGACACCGAACAAGTACTGCAGGAGGTCATCGATGTCATCACTCCAGCGCTAGAGCTGGCAGGCTACGCCGTGCTGTTACGCAGGATCAAGATCGAGAACGAGGAGATGGCGGTCCGCTATCGTTTGCTTTCTTCCCCGACCATCCGTGTACAAGGGAAGGATATCTTCGGGCCGGTCGAGGAGTCCGCCTGCGACTGCTGCAGCAGCATCTGCGGCATGGAGGTGGCTTGCCGTTCTTATGCGTTTGAGGGCAGATTCTATGACATCCCTCCTGCAGCGATGCTTGCCCGTGCACTCCTGCGCAACATCTTCGGCGAAGAGCAGGACCAGCACGTTGCGGAGACGTATTCCCTCCCTGAAAACCTCAGGAATTTCTTCGCCGGGAAGAAAAGGCAGCTGCCCTGCGTCTGACATCCAGGCAAAAGATCACTGGCGCTTCTCCAGGTCCAGGGATGCTATCCCGCAAGGGAAAGCCAAAGGTGGGAATAGTGCCTCCACCTTTATGTGCCGAATTTGGGCGTTATATACCTCCCTGCCTACCCTGCTGCCCGCCGCTGGTCCAGGCGCACATCCGGCTTGCCTAAGCCATGGAAAGCTTCCAGATCTTCCAGTTCCTCCAGACGGTGTAACGCCGTCGGCCTTTTTCATGCTGTTTTGAGCGTGGGAACTATGCCGAAGCCATACCTCGCTGAAGCATCCCCAGCACCTCCAATACCTCGTCAGCACAAAGGTACAGATCCGTGCGCTGCCAAGCGATACAGAAAAGCATCTTGCCGTCCTGCCGTCCTGCCGTCCTGCGCCTATCATAACTGTCATGAACACCGGATCATAACCCTTGTCCTTCGGAGAGCAATGCCTCCATAGTAAAATTCATCAAGCACTACGCGCTAGAAATTTACACCGTCCTCGCCATGCTGCTCCTGCTCCTTGGAGGGCTGCTTGGCGACCTGACTGTCATCCAAAAGTACATCCTGACCTATACGTTTCTTTTCATCCTGCACGAATGGGAAGAGGGGCATTATCCGGGAGGGTTCATCGACATGATCTCGGGCATGAGTGGAATAGACCCCTCTGATGAGATCCGTCGCGCCAGCCGTATCCCAACGGGAATACTGCTCACCGCATTCACGTATATGCCCTTTTTCCTGAAAGACAATGCCGTGGCTGTTCTCGTCGTGGCGTTCCTCGGCATTCTCGAAGGCATTGTCCACGCAGCTGGCATACGCCTCTGGCATAGGCAATATCCATATACCCCAGGCATGGTCACGGCAGAACTTGAGATGCTGGTGAGCATCTCCCTTTTTGCCTACTTGTCGCGCAACGGGCTTGCTTCCTTGCCGGATTATCTGCTCGGCTTCGCCATTATGCTCGCCTGTTTCGTCACCATGCAGAAAACGCTGACAGTGATGGTCGGCATTCGCTACGGTGACCTTCCCAAGATGATACGGAAGCAGTGGAAAGCGCAATCTTAGACTGCATCATCGAGGCTGCATGTCACTCATGTCACCACCCTTGTAGCACAATGTTTATCAGCCTTCGGTCGTCAGCACCTCTTGTCACAGCGCGAGACAAGCGAGGAGGAAGGCGTTGTCCTGAACAGCGTTACTAATCTAGGGCGAGACAAGAGTGACAAGCGCAGGGTGGAAGAGAGGCGCAAGTTCGATGGAAAGCTCGCTATCTCTCCAGTCCTCGAAGTTCTCTCTTGCTGCCATCACAGCAGGGCAAGCCTTACACTATGCAATCCTCATAGCCACAAAAAAAAAAGCCGGGACGGTGTTGATTGCACTGCCCGGCTCTTGAGTTTTTCTGTTTTGTCGTGTTGCCAGCCCATCTTTTTCCTGAGGGCGGCTCATCCCCGGTCATTTGAGGGCGTCATTGAAGAAATCCACAAGGGCTTTGAAGGGAATCTTGTCCATCTGGTCGTACAGGTCCACATGGGTCGCGCCGGGAACGACGATCTCCTTCTTTGCGCCACGGATCTTTTCATGCGCGGCGTCGGAAAAATACTTGGAATGCGCCTTATCGCCGGTGATCAGGAGCACGGGGGTGTCGCCCAGTTCATCGATGTTAGACATGAGCTTGAAGTCGAAGAAACCGTAAGGAGTTGTGGAATCCCACGCCAGCGTGTTCGAGTTGATTGCCCGGGGATGATAGGCGCGCTCCACATAGTAGCCGTAGAAATCCTTGATGACGGGGGATGCGTCTGCGGGCAGCTTGTCCGGAAACATCGTGTCAAAGGTCTGGACATTGCCTTTATCATCAACGCCGAGTTCGTGAGCTCCGCGGATGGACTTGCCGGATCTCGCCTCTTCATCGCGCATCCTAGCAAGATGCTTCTTCACGGCTTCGCGCTGCTCCGGCGTGTAATATGCTCCGGCATAGTGGTCGCTGATGCTCTCGCTCATGTCGTACATAGCCGATGTCGCCACGACCTTGATGCGGGAGTCGCTTCCCGCCGCTGTGATGGCCATGCCCGAAAGCCCGCAGATGCCGATGGCTCCCACCTTTTCCGGATCGATGAACTTCAGGTTGGAGACGAAATCAACGGCGGCATGGTAGTCTTCCGTAAAGATCTCAGGCGAACCCATGTTGCGGCGAACTCCGCTGCTTTCACCAGTCATGGAAGGATCAAAAGCGACTGCAACGAAGCCATTCTTCGCCATTTCCTGAGCATACAGTCCGGATGATTGCTCCTTCACCGCACCAAAAGGCCCCGTGATGACCACGGCCTTGTATTTTCCATTGATGTCGAAATCCGCGGGCAGATACATATGGCCTACGACATCAAAGCCGAAACGGTTGCTGAAGGTCACCTTCATCACCGGGAGAGCCTTGTCGATGCTGAAGGTGCGGGTATCGTCCGAAAGTTCGCTGATAGCGGCGTGCTTCATCTGCGAGACTTGTGCGAGAGACTGTGCCGTAACAGGTGCGCTCTGCGCTGCGCCGGGAAGCATCGTACCCGCAAGCATGAGGGAAAGCGTCAGCAGGGTCTTGTTCCGAAATGACTTTTTCATTGTGAGGTCTCCTCGTTGTTATGGTTTGGATCCTGCCGCATCGGCAGCCAATCTCGTTATATGAATGCCGTATAATAATAGCAAATACTTATTTTGCATTATTTATTATGCATTATTATTATGATAAAACAACTATGTCCAAAGCATAAGAGCCCGTTTAAGTCAGAGAATCATCAGCAGGCGGATATGGCATGCGAGGCAGGATCAATGGACCGTACGCAGTTTTGCCACAGGACCAGGAGACCGGCGGCGGAGATGAATACCAAGCCGCCGAAGAAGACGGAGCCCATGCTCCAGGAATCGATGATCATGCCGCAGAAGGCAGTGCCCGCCATGCAACCTATGTTTGCCGCGGTCAGGAAAAGACCATTGGCGAAATCCGGTGCTTCCGGAGCCGCATGGAAGATCCAGAATTGATTGATGTTGGCATTGATGCCGCCTAGCATCCCCCACAGGATGATAAGGACCGCCACGGCAGGCCAGGCTCCGCCGCCTGCGGAAAACATCAGGTACACTCCCGCAAGGATCGGGGGGAAAGCCATGACCGTCGCTGACGGCCTCTCTGCTAGCATATGTCCCGCCAGCATGCTGCCTGCGATGCTGCATGCCCCGTATGCGAAAAGAAGGATGCTGACCAATGATGGGGCAAGCCCGGCAACGCTTGCGAGGTAGCCGGCCATGTAATTGAAAACGCCATAGACGGAGCCGTTGAGGAAAATGACGGCGACGATGGAGACCCAGACCACGGGCTTTCGCAGCACCCGCAGTTGGCTGCCGTAGGTCAATTGCTTTTGTGCGGGCATGGATGGGACGAAGCAGATGGTCGCCAGCAGGGACAGGAATGTCACGATAGCAAAAAAAGCCATGGAGGCGCGCAGCGAAATGATCTCCGCCAGGAAATTGCTTACGGGGACGCCGATGACCATGCCCGCCGCCACGCCGATGTTGATCATGGCCACGGCCCTGGGAGCATGTTTCGGTCCTGCTAGGTCACCCGCGACGGTGAATGCCATGGAGCAATATACGGGATGGAAAAAGGACGGCAGCACGCGTGCGGCCAGGAGCATCCCAAAATCCTGCGCAAAGACAGAAACCGTGTTGCATATGGTGAAAAGCCCCAGCACCAGCAGCATGACGTGCTGGCGGTTGAAGCGAGATAGAAGCAGCGGCATCGTTGGACCAGCAATCGCCACGCCAAGGGCGAAAAGGCTGATGAGAAGACCGGCATGAACTATGCCCACCCCATAGTGTTCCGCTATGTGCGGAAGGATGCCGATGAACCCCATTTCCGTGTTCAGTATTCCGAATACGCCGGTCATGAGGATGAAGATTAGGATATGCTTGTTTCGCGACATGCCTTGTTTCCTCCTGAATGGATGCGCAAGACATAGCACTGACAATAAAAAATAAGAAATATCTATAATGCATAAAAAACAATAATTGATTTGCATAATAAATGAGGTTAGGCTGGCACAGGAAGGAGATAACCATGGAACTGCGTGAACTGAAATATTTCCTTGCCGTGGCCAAAACGAGCAACATCAGCCGTGCCGCAGAGGAGGTCTATGTTTCACAGCCGGCGCTTTCACGGCAGATGTTGGACCTGGAAGAGGAACTTGGCGTCAAACTGCTTGAGCGCGGCAAACGCCATACGGTACTGACAGAGGCCGGCTATCTGCTCAAAAAGCGCGCTGAAGAGATCATGTCGCTCGTAGACAAGACGGTGGAAGAACTCTCCCATGCGCGAGAAGGCGTGAGCGGCAACGTGCGCATCGGCTGTGGAGAGACCGAAGGAATGCGCATCGTGGCGCGCGCCGTGCAGGAGATTCGCCTTGAATATCCCAGCGTCCATTGCCATTTGTTCAGCATGGACGGCAGCGGTGTCAAAGAACGGCTGGAAAAGGGCATGCTGGACTTCGGCGTCCTGGTGCAGCCCGAACCGCCTGAAGGCTATGTGCACGTTGAGATCGGCCACAAAGACCGCTGGGGCATCCTCATGCGCAGGGACAGTCCCCTCGCTTCACGGGAAGAAATCACGGCGGTCGATTTGGCAGGAGTGCCCCTTATCATTTCACAGCAGGCATTTGAGAACCGGGAACTGGGTTCCTGGTTCGGCGGGAATGAAAGCAACCTGGACATCGTTGCGACATACACGCTCATTTACAACGCCTCCCTGCTGGCAGAGGAAGGCGTAGGGCATGTGCTGTGCCTCGACCGACTGCTGAACCTTCCTCCTGATGGCACACTTGTTTTCCGCCCTCTTTCTCCGCAAAGCATCTGCAGGATATTTTTCGTATGGAAAAGGAACCAGGTGTTTTCAAGGGCAGCTTCCACGCTAAAGGAAAAAATCCTCCAGATAGGAGGAAAATAAGGCTCCTGCAGCCACACGCAAAGAGTTGGACAGCTCCTCTTTATCACTCATGTCATCGTCTTGTGGCACCCCTCTTGCCGGCCTTCGATTTGGAGCGTTTTTTGCCACAGGGCGTGACAAGCGTGACGAAAGGCGGCGCCCTGAAATGCGCTGCGGTTCTAGGGCGTGACAAGGATGACAAGCTCGAGAGGCGGAAGAGAGGCTCAAGGTCCGGGAACGCTGTGCGGTCTTCCTTCGAAAGAGAACAATCATGCCGGTCATATCATGCTTGCCAAGAGAAGCAGTGAAGCGACAATTCGGGATTTGTGAGGATGCGGCTATAAGACGGAAAGGCAGAGAGAGTAATAAAAAAGGAGATATGAAGATGAAACACAAGGTAAGGCTCACCGTCATCGACAAGAAACTGTTCCCGGAATTGCAGGAGAACTTTTGTGACGACCCGCGCTCTGGCGTCTGTCCCTGCTACAACGTCGGAGATGTCTTTGAGTTCTATCGCGATGGAGAAAGAGATGATTTCTGGCACTGCGGTCTGAATACCCTTGTCAGTACATCGTCTGACCCCGATACCATTGCCGGCGGCCCCAAGATGCCGCACTGCTCCGAACTCTGGGATGCTATAAGCCGGTACATCTACACCGGTCTGCAAGGTGGTTCAATTATGAAAGGCTGGATGGCACGCGAAAATGAGATGATCGCCTGTTGCTCAGACGGAACGAGACCTGTAATATTCAAAATCGAGAGGATAGACTACGACGATTGACCAAACCAGCAAATCCCAGTTTATAGGGTGCTGCCCTCTACCCTGACCCACGCGATCTCTCAAAAAACAAATTGCCGGACGGTGTGAATGTGATATGTACCCTCTTTACTGGACAAACCAGTAAGGAGGGTATGTTATGCGGTATAGTTATGAATACAAGCGGAGATGTGTAGAATTATACTGGAGGAGAGAATGGTCTGAATCCCCCGATGGGAGTAAGCTCCCCAAAGACTTTCATAACATGGTGCGTCGCTGGGCAAGAATGGAAGAGGCTAATGGTCCTGAAGCACTCAAACACAAGGGATCAGACAAAGAATGGTCACCCGAAGAAAAACTTGAGCTGGTTTCCAGGGTTCTTGCAGGAGCTTCAAATCAATCTGTTGCCATCGAAGCGGGAGTTGCCATCAGTTTACTTTACAAGTGGGTTCGTTATTACAAAGCATACCGACGAGGCAGAGAACGCTGGTACAGTGCATACCCTCTTGCCGTTATGCCGTCCGACGCATATCATGCTTACCACAAGAAGCAGTGAAGTTGACAACTCGGGATTTGAGAAAGGAGCAAAAACATGAAACTCTCAAAAATATTTGAAAAAAAGCCAGAAAGATGGGGATTCAGAGGAGATCCGTATTTTTGGGATCACTTAAAAAGACTTGCGGAGAATATGGATATTATTTCTCCTGATGACCTGGAAAAGTGGATAAAAAAAGAATACTTTTCGCTTTCAGGTAAAGTTATGACCGACAAATACGGTGATTTTGCCGTAATAGAGCAATTTGCTCATGGAGGAATGAGTTCTGGCGGTGTTGATAACGAATGGTGGATGAAAGAGGGAATTCCTCTGCTCAAAAGCAGGTTGACTACGCTCTGACAATTCCAGTTTGCAGGGACAACGCCAGAACGGTTGCGCCAGTGCGGCGTTACTGCAACGCCATGTCATCGCTCCGGCTTATCCGTGGTGCTGCAGTGTTTGCAGAGAATACCGGTTAAACGCTGACCATGGACATAGAGCATTGGGGGCCTAACGGCATCGAGTTCATCGGCCCTTCGCGAATCGACACGCTCAAAAAGGGCGACGAGCTTATCACGCGCTACTATGGCTGCATTGATTTCATGGCCGTTGATAAAAAAGAGCACCGCAAGCTTCACAGGATGCTGGATGTGCTTATGTCTGACTGACTGTCATAGCCAAAACAAAAGGTCGGACGGTGATAATCAACCTCCCGACTTTTTTATATTTTTTTGTACGTAAAAGCTATAGCGACGCTATCCCCCGCCGTAGCGTCCCCAGCACGCCAAGCACATCGTCCGTGCTCTGGCATATGTCCACCACGCTGCCTTGTATCATGGCGTTGACGATACCGCCGTCGTTATCAGAGCACAGGCGGAAGTCCGTGCGCAGCCCGATGACGGGCATATCCTTGGCATAGGCATAGCCGATCTCCCAAGACGTGCCGTCATCCACCTGCGCTCCATCCAGCAACGCGACCACGACATCGCAAGAAAGCAATGCGTCACGGTCCGCTTCCATGATCTGTTTCGCCGTGACCTTTTCTCCGGCAGAGAAAAACTCACCCGGCCACATGACCTCGTATCCTGCTGCTTCCAACTTTGCCTTGAACGCCATATGCCACGCCCGTTCCGCTTCGGAGAACAAGGGACCTGCCTGGTAAATCTTCATGGCAAACCTCCATTGCGGCAAGCATACCCTGCCTTAGCTCTTTTCACAAGCCAATTTTTCCATTATGAAATATTTTATTGACAATAGTATTTCCAAAAGGAAATACTAGCGATACATGTCAACAAAGCTTGCCAATGTCTTCCTGCTCGTGGATTGCAATAACTTCTATGTGAGCTGCGAGCGTGTATTCCGCCCGGACCTGGTCAATAAGCCGGTGCTGGTGCTCTCCAATAATGATGGCTGCGTCATAGCCAGAAGCCCCGAAGTCAAAGCCCTAGGCATCAAAATGGGCGAGGCTGTGTTCAAGCTGAAAAATGAGATACGCCGGTACCGCATCCATGTCTTTTCCTCGAACTTTGCGCTGTACGGCGACATATCGAACAGGGTCATGCGCATAGTTTCCTCCGTCGCCGGCATAGATGTCGAGCAGTACAGCATCGATGAGTGCTTCGTGAAGCTGCCGCCGCAACAGGTGCCCAATGCCATCAACATCGCAAGAGAAATACGCGCCCGCGTGCTGCGGTGGACCGGCGTGCCGGTATCCGTGGGGATCGCCGCCACACGCACCTTGGCGAAGCTGGCAAACCACGGAGCAAAGAAACTGCCCTCCGGCGTATTCTCCCTGCTGCGTCCGGAAGCCCGGCTCGATGACATCTTCCGGCGCATATCCGTGGAGGAAGTCTGGGGCATCGGCAGGCAGAAGCTGGCGCTGCTCAACCGTTTCGCCATACTCACCGTGTATGACCTGAAACACGCTGACGAAGCCTGGGTGAAGAAACGCCTCACCGTCACCGGCTGGCGCACGCAGCAGGAACTGCGCGGTCTGTCCTGCATCGAAGATAACCAGATTTGCCCAGTGATGAGAAAATCACTGGTCTGCTCACGATCCTTTGGAGAGAAAATCAGCGACATCGCTCTGCTCCGGCAGGCTCTGGCATCCTTCTGCGCCCGTGCTGCCGAGCGCCTGCGACGAGAGAGACTGGCGGCTTCCGCCATGATGGTCTTCATCCAGACGTCGTTCTTCCACGAGCCCTTTGAAAACGCATCGCGGTGCATAGCCTTCCGCAGCCCCACCAGCGACACCGTCATGTTCATAAAAGCCGCGCTATACAGCCTGGAGACCATGTTCAAGCCCGGCGTGCCCTACGGCAAGGCTGGAGTGATGCTGTTCGATCTGCTTGAACGCGGCAAGGTGCAGGGCAATCTGCTGATGATTGCCGCTGAAGAACGCGACGCCCGCCGGGATGCACTCATGTCCTCCATGGATGCAGCTAACCGGTGCTACGGCCGCGGTACCATAAAATTCGCCATCGAAGGGCTGGGCAAAGGCGTGTGGGCGCTGAAGCAAGACCACAAGTCGCCTGCGTATGTGACGGAGTGGGATGAACTTGCGGTGGTAAAATGCTGATGACGATGTTTTGAAGCTGCGCGGTTCCAAGGATGCGTTGAAGACTTTCGCAACGGCAAAGAAATAAAGAAGAAGAAGAAGAAGAAGAAGAAAGCAATTGTGCTGACCGCGCCAGGAAGGCGCGTTATGGCGCGTCTTTTTTTTGCATTTCCTCTTGTTATCGTATATAATAAAAAAAGTTGGTAAATCCTATAAAGTTTTTTTTAGATTGACAGACGGAGCTGGCACGGTGACACAATTCTATGGAAAAACAAAAATCTGCTATGGCAATTACGCCCTCGACACACTTGAAGAACTTACGGCGGAGAACGCCTTTGTCGTCACCGATCCCTTCATGGTGAAAAGCGGCTTTTCCGCACAGATAACCAGCCATTTGGAGCGGCACGGCGTGCCACATACGGTCTTTTCCGAAGTAGAACCAGATCCGTCACTGGAAACCGTGAAGAAAGGCGTTGCCGCTCTGCTGAAGCACCGTTCAGACCTTATCGTGGCCCTCGGCGGCGGTTCTGCCATCGATACGGCCAAGGCCATAACCTATTTTGCTTGCAGGGTAATGCCAGAGATGCCGCGCCCCACGCTGCTTGCCATACCCACGACAAGCGGAACTGGCTCGGAAGTGACTTCCATAGCCGTGATCACGGACAAGCAGAACGGCATCAAGATCCCGCTGCGGGACGAGGGCCTGATACCCGACATCGCCATACTCGATGCACGGTTCACCAGGACCGTGCCTCCTTCTGTTACGGCGGCGACGGGCATGGACGTGCTC
>JAEEGL011715090.1_pt1 | contig 11342 bp, 6 predicted proteins | sample 9134231 | NCBI WGS metagenome assembly JAEEGL01 (sample SAMN16246548, study PRJNA631951) | gut metagenome | biome: gut microbiome; feature: rumen; material: fiber-attached | host: Bos | place: Iran: Karaj | collected 2018-10
ATTGAAAACTACGACAATTTCGGCACCCAGTGCGGTTATATAGAGATCCGGCAGCGCGTCAGCCGGATTCTGTCAGCGGTGATCTCCTACCGGTCCGCTTTCGGGGAAAGCCTGTACTTTTTCGACCTGGAAGGAAACCGGATCTACCCGGCGGAAGAAGCAGGGGACGACGCCTTCTCCGCGGTACAGCGCCTGGGTTTTCCGGAGGATTTCACGCCTGACGGCAGCGGAAGGCTCTTCTGTTCCGTGCCGGCCGGGCGGGGGCAGTTCCGGACGGTGATGGGCATCCGTGAGGCGGACCTGCTGCGCCCGGTCCGGGACCAGATCGTCACCATCCTGCTGATCACGCTGGGCGCGCTGATCCTTACGGTGCTGGCATCTGTACTCATTTCCCGGAGGATCACGCGGCCGCTGGCGGATATCTGCGAACAGGTCGGAAGGATCGAGCTCGAGCATCCCGAGCCGCTGCCGGACGTGAATTCGGATATTCGCGAAATCCGGACGCTGCACACGTCGTTTTCCCGGATGCAGTCGACGCTCTCGGGGCATGTGAACCGGCTGCTGGAACTGCAGAACCAGGAAATGCAGTCCCGCATGCTGGCGCTGCAGGCCCAGATGAATCCGCACTTTCTGTTCAACAGCCTTCAGGCGATCCAGGCGATGGCGGACGAGGGCATGGACGCGGAGATCGCGGAAATGTGCCAGTCCATGGCCGGAATCCTGCGGTATATCTCCTCGGATTCGGCCCAGCTGGTTCCGCTGGAGAAGGAAATCCGGCATACAAAGGAGTACCTGCGGTGCATGGAAATCCGATACCAGGGAGACCTGGAATGCGAGACGGAGATCCCGGAAGAAATGAACGCTGTTCCGGTGCCGAAACTGTGCGTGCAGCTGCTGGCGGAAAACGCCATCAAGTTTACGACAACGCAGCGGCCGCCGTACAGGATCCGGATCGGGGGAAGCGTAACGGCGGACAGCTATGAACTGAGAATCCGGGACAACGGACCGGGGTTCGGGGAGGAAACCAGGAGGATCCTGACGGAACAGATGGAGGAGATCCGGCGGACGTCGACCCTGCCGTCGCTGAAGATCAACGGGATGGGAATCCTTCATGTATATATCCGCTTTTTCCTGCTGTACGGGGAACGCTTCGTCTTCCGGCTGGAGAACAATCCGGACGGCGGAGCCTGTGTGGTGATCGGAGGGGACCGGCATGGCCAGGCAGTTTAAGGTAATCGTCGCGGACGACGAAAAGCTGATCGCGAACAATATTGCCCGGAGAATCGGGGAAAGCAGCGGCGCCTTCTGCGTGGTTTCCCGCGCCGGAACAGGGCTGGAAGCGCTGGAACAGGTGCGGGAACTGCTGCCGGACGTTGTTTTCAGCGATATCAAGATGCCGGAAATGGACGGGATTGAGCTGATTTCCCGGCTTCACGAAGAGCATCCCGGCATTCTGTGCGTGATTGTCAGCGGATACAGCGATTTTGAATATATGAGGTCGGCGATCCGGAACAGCGCGGAGGATTATCTGCTGAAACCTGTCAACCCGGAAGAGCTGCGCAGGCTGCTGCAGCGCCTTGAAGCAAAACTCCTGGCCAGGGAGCAGGAACTGGCGCCCCGGCGGGAGACCGACGCCGCAGCGCTGGCGGAGAAGGTCCGGATCTATCTGCAGGAAAACTATGATAAACCGATCGATTTTTCAGCTCTGGCGGATTCAATGGCGGTGTCCGCGCCGTATCTGAGCAGGCTGTTCCATGAACAGACCGGAACGACGCCCAGCCGGTACCTCACCGAGATCCGGATGCGCCGGGCCAGGAAACTGCTGATGGATACGGACCTGGCAGTGCGGGAGGTCGCGGAACGGGTTGGTTATTCCGATCCTTTCCATTTCAGCCGGAATTTCAGGAATACGGTCGGAATCAGTCCGGCACAGTTCCGGGAAGAACACGCGGAGAACGGCGGCCGCGGCCGGGAAGGCGGCGGGGAAGGAGATATATTATGAAGGACTACAGCAAAATAACGTTCGGGGACATGCTGCTGGCATACTGCCTGGATGAAAAGAACTGCATGAGCATGACCGTTATTCCGGCCGGCACGGAGGAACAGGCGCGGCGGAAGAAATACCGGCCGGAACCGCTGGTGCAGATTCATACGCGGGGCGACCATTTTGCCAGCGGATACGGCAACGGGCATACCCTGGCCTGCACATCCGCCGGCGAAGCGCTGAAATTTGTCTCCCAGCGCCGGGAGGGAAACACGGTGGTCACAACGGTTTCGGACGGAGCCGGGCGGACCGTGCACCACCGGGCGGCCTGGGAGGAAGGGCTGGAAGCAGTGGTTGTTTCCTGTGCCTTTGAGAATACCGGAACGGAGCCGGTGACCCTGGACCTGCTCTCCAGCCTGAACCTGAGCGGGATCACCCCCTTTGCGGAGGACGACACCCCCGGGCGGCTTTTCCTGCACCGGATCGGCAGCGCCTGGAGCGCGGAGGGGCGCCTGAAAACGGAAAGCATCGAATCGCTCATGCTGGAAAGGTCCTGGACGGGGCACGCACTGCGGCTGTGCAAATTCGGCCAGCTGGGTTCCATGCCCGTGCGGGGGTATTTCCCCTTCGCGGCGGTGGAGGACCGGCAGGCCGGGGTGACCTGGGCGGCGCAGCTGGCATGCCCTTCCTCCTGGCAGATCGAGCTCCGCAGGAAGGACGATTGCCTCAACCTGATGCTTTCCCTGGCGGACGGGGATTACGGCCACTGGGCGAAAACCATCCGGCCGGGTGAAACGTTTGAGACGCCGGAAGCGTACCTGACGGCCTGCAGAGGCGGCGCGGACGAGGCGTCCCAGCGTCTGCTGACGGTGCATCGGCGGAACATGCCCCGCCCGGACGCGGAGCTGCCGGTGGTGTTCAACGAATACTGCACCACATGGGGCAATCCGACGCATGAAAACCTGGAACGGATCGCGGAGTGCCTGGACGGGAGAGGCATGGAGTTCCTGGTGATCGACGCCGGATGGTACCGGAAGCCCGGCGCCGGATGGTCCGACTGCGGCGGGGACTGGATTCCGGAGGAAAAGGAGATGTTCCCGGACGGCCTGAAAGCCACGGCGGACATGATCCGGGCCCACGGGATGAAGCCGGGGCTCTGGTTTGAGCCGGAAACCTGCGCGCCTGAATCGGAGATTTTCCGGAGGGAAGACATGCTGCTGAAGCGGGACGGCGTACCCATCGACACCGACAACCGGCGGTTCCTGGACATGCGGAAGGAAGAAGTCCAGGCGTACCTGGATGAAAGGGTAGCCGGCCTGCTGAACCGCTGCGGGTTCGAATACATCAAAATCGACTACAATGACTGCATCGGCATGGGATGTGACGATCCGGACAGTATCGGCGAAGGGCTGCGGAGAAACATGCAGGGGACCCTGCGCTTTTTCCGGCGCCTGCGGGAGGCGGTTCCGGGAATCACCATCGAGAACTGCTCCTCCGGCGGCCACCGGCTGGAACCGTCCCTGATGGCGGTTTTAGACATGGCTTCCTTCTCGGACGCGCATGAGTGCGCAGAGATCCCGATCATTGCCGCCGCCCTGCACCGGGTGATCCTTCCGGCGCAGAGCCAGATCTGGGCAGTGCTGCAGGCTTCGGACAGCGTCCGCCGGATCAACTATTCCCTGATCAATACGTTCCTGGGCGTTATGTGCATTTCCGGGGACGTGGAGCACCTGAACGGGGAACAGTGGAAAAAGGTCGAAGAGGGAACGGATTTTTACCGGCAGGTCCGGCACATCATCCGGGACGGCCGGAGCGCCTTCTTCGGGGAGACGTCGGAGAGCTGGCGGCATCCGGAGGGATGGCAGGCGGTGGTCCGGACAGCCGGGAACGAGGCCCTGGCGGTGATTCATACCTTCGGCGGAAAATTCCCGGAAAAGGCTGAACTGCCCGTGAAGGCGGCGGAAATCCTGCGGGTCATGTGCTCGGAGGGCAACCGGGCGGAACTGAAGGACGGAATTCTTTCCGTGGAACTGAAGGCGCCTTTCGAAGCCGCCGCGGTATTCCTCAGGCTGTAAAAATCCGAAAAAATTTTTCCCGGAGGAGGGAACTTTTTCCGGAAACGCGCGTCCTACAGAGTGAGACCGAAAAAAACGGCCCCTGAAAGGAGAAGGAAAACAATGATAAGGAAATGGATTGCTTTTCTGATTTCACTGATGATGGTGCTGACGGCCGCGTCCGCAGCCCTGGCGGACGACGGTATTCTCCGCCCGGGAGACCGGGGGGAGGACGTTGCGAAGATCCAGCGGAAGCTGATTGAGCTGGAATACCTGGAAGGCGAAGCTTCCGGAGTTTACGACGAAGCGACAGAGAACGCCGTCCGCCGGTTCCAGCGGGACCATTACCTGCTGGAAACCGGCATGGCGGACAACGTGACCCGCCGGCTGCTGGAAACGGAAACGGAACACGCACGGGACTACAGTGATTACAATGTCTACGAGGAAACGGAAGCCGGCGCCGTGATGTACGACAGCTATTACGCGCCGGCGCCGACGGGCCTGTACGCGCCGAACAGCAGCAAATCCAACGCCTGGGAAGCCTGGCCGGAATTCAGCACGGACGAGTACAGCCATATCGAGAGCAACCGCTTCCTGAGCACGCGGACCTCCCCGCTGTCCACCTTCGCGGCGGACGTGGACACCTCTTCCTACGCCCAGCTGCGGCGCAGGATCCTGAACGGCGAAAAGGTGCCCGCGGACAGCGTCCGCATCGAGGAAATGCTGAATTACTTCCATTATGATTACCGGCAGCCCGAGGGGGACGAACCCTTCGGCGTAACGGTGGAATACGCGGACTGCCCCTGGAACAGCCAGACGAAGCTGCTGCAGATCGGGCTGCAGGCGAAGACCGCGGAGACGGACGGCCTGCCCGGGCACAACCTGGTGTTCCTGATCGATACCTCCGGAAGCATGGAAGGCGCGGACCGGCTGGACCTGGTGAAACGGGCGTTCCTGCTGCTGCTGGACGAACTCCGCCCGGAAGACACGGTATCCATCGTCGCCTACGCGAGCCAGGACCGGGTTGTGATCGAGGGCGTCCCGGCAGCCGAAAAGACCCGGATTATGGAGGCGATCTCCGAGCTTGAGGCGCACGGATCGACCAACGGCTCCGCCGGAATCCTCCGGGCGTATGAAATCGCGGAGAAGTACTATGTGAAGGACGGCGTCAACCGAATCCTGCTTGCGACCGACGGCGACCTGAACGTGGGCGTTACCAGCGAAGGCGACCTGGTGCGGCTGGTGGAGGAAAAGCGGAAGAGCGGCATCTGCCTGACCTGCCTGGGCTTCGGAATGGGCAACTACAAGGACAACAAGATGGAAGCGCTGGCGGATTACGGAAACGGGAACTGCTGGTATATCGACACGATCCATGAAGCCCGCAAGGCCCTGGTGACGGAGGGCGGCGGAACCTTCGTGACGGTGGCGAAGGACGTGAAGATCCAGGTGGACTTCAATCCGGCGAAAATCCGGGGCTACCGGCTGATCGGCTACGAAGACCGGGTGATGGCGGCGGAGGACTTCGCGAACGACGAAAAGGACGGCGGAGAGCTGGGCAGCGGCCACCGGATGACGGCGCTGTACGAAATTGTACCCGCGGATTCGGAGTTTGATTTCGGCGCGGCGGAAAGCCGGTACCAGCAGGCTGAAGGCGGCGCGGAAGGGGAAATGCTGACGGTCAGCATCCGCGCCAAGGAGCCGGAAGGAACCGAAAGCAGACTGTATGAGTATCCCGTGGACCTGGAGCCCGCGGAAACCCTCAGCGACAACATGAAGTTCGCGGCTGCGGTGGCCGAGACCGGCATGATTCTGCGGGGCAGCGAATGGAAGGGCACGGCGACCTACGAAACCGCGCGGGAACTGCTGCGGGAGTGCGGCAGCGTCACCGGCGACACATACAAGGAAGAATTCCTGTATCTTGTGAACCTGCTGGAGAGGGAATAAAACCGGACGCGGAAGGCGGAAACAGGAAAGCCCGGGAGCGGAAACGCTCCCGGGCTTTTTCCGCAAAAAACGGACATTGCCGAACGGCGGAAAAAGGCGTATGATGGGCGGTGTGAAAACGGGAGGGAAACGGAATGGGATATCTGTATGAAACCCACATGCATACCTGCCTGGCGAGCGCCTGCGGCCGGAGCACGGGAAAGGAACACGCGCGCTTCTACAAGGAAGCGGGGTATACCGGCATTATCATGACGGACCATTTTTTCGGCGGAAATACGGCAATCAACCGGGAGCTTCCCTGGAAGGAACGGATTGACCTTTTCTGGCGCGGATACGAGGACGCGAAGGAGGAAGGAGACCGGATCGGCCTGGACGTGTTTTTCGGCCTGGAGCAGAATTACGCAGGGGACGAATACCTGCTGTACGGCCTGACAAAGGAATATATGGAGGAGCATCCGGAAATGGAGCACTGGACCCGGCGGCAGCAGCTGGAGGAGGTGCACAGGGCAGGCGGATGCGTGATCCAGGCGCATCCCTTCCGGATCCGCGGCTATATGGAGCGTATCCGGGTCGGAACGGCCTTCTGCGACGGGATTGAGGCGGCGAACTGCGGAAACGAGCCCCTGGACGACGCCAGGGCATACCGGATGGGCCGGGCGATGAACCTGGTGATGACCGCCGGTTCGGACAACCACTGTTCCCCGATTCCCGTCCCCTACGGGGTGGAACTGGAAAAAAGATTGACAAGCATTGAGGATTATGTCAGAATCATTCTTGACAAGGAATGTATCGGACTGCATGTACCGGAGGAGCGTTTCCGGGTTTCCGGGGATCCGGAACCGGACGCGCGCCATTTCGCGTACCTGCTGGACAAAAATGAAAAAGACACTGCGCTGCGGAATCAATGGATGAGTGATCACTGATCCGCCGGAAAGGGGTATTCAGTATGAACCCCATACTGATCCTGAGGACAGAGATTATCTGTCTGGTCCTGCTGATTTACCTGACCTTCATATCCAGACCGTTCCGGATGGGGAAGGACGGCAGGGCGTTCAGCCTGATTCTGTCTTTTGCCATGATCCATGTGATCATGGACGGGATTACTGTGTGGAGCGTGAACCACCAGAGCGCGACGCCCCTCTGGCTGAACGACGCGTACCATATTGTTTTTTACCTTTCCGCGATGCTGTTTTCCGCGGAGATTCTGGTTTACGTAATCAGCCTCTGCCATCCCGGGATTTCCCGGAAAGTACGGATCACGGTGCGCAGCCTGATCGCCGTATATCTCCTGCTCGTACTCTTCGGAGCGCTGAAAATTGAATATGAAGCGTTCTCCGGGACATGGGCGAGCATCGGCAGCGCGCCGACAGCAGGGTTTGCGCTGTGCTTCCTGTTTTTTGCCGCCGCCATTGTTACGGTCCTGCTGAACCGCAAACGGATCGGAAAGCATACCCGGAGAATAATGCTCCCGATGCTGTTCCTGCTGATTTCCGTGGAAGCAGTACAGGTCTTTGTCAAGGAATTCCTGTTCACCGGCGCGGCGGTTACCGTGATCACGGTCGGTTTCTTCTTCTCGCTGGAAAACCCGGCCGCCGTCATGGAAAAGAGGATCATGATGGACGCGCTCAGCGGGCTGGGTTCCCGTTCCAGCTATGAGCATGATATTGAGGAATACGAAGCGCAGTTCCTGAAGGACCGGACCGTTGCGTTTACCTTCGCCTTCATCGACATCAACAACCTCCGGTCGGTCAACGGCCTGTTCGGGCATCAGGAGGGTGACGCGTACATCGGGAAGGTTGCGGCGCTGCTGGTGGAAAACCTGCGGCAGGCGGAGCATATCTACCGCATGGGTGGCGACGAGTTTCTGGCCATCTACCGGAAAACAGACGAAAAAGCGGTGATCCGCGATATCCAGCGCCTGCGGGACGCCTGTGAACGGGCGGGCCAACGCAGGGAATACCATCCGGAACTGGCGATCGGCTATGCGATTTCCGATACGAAGTACAACAGCCTCCGGGACGTGCTGCGTGTTGCCGACTACATGATGTACCGCAACAAGACAGCGCTGAAACGGGAGCTTGCGGTCGGCACGGTGTTTGAGCACGGTACGCGCCTGAACCTGTACGGCCTGACAGACCGGGTGTTTGACGCCATGTGCCTGACCAGCGAGGAATTCTATCCCTACATGACCAACCTGGAAACGAACGTGACGCGCGTCGCGCCGTCCATGGCGGAGTTTTTCGGGCTGGGAAGCGAGTTTATCCAGGACTTTATGCCGGTCTGGATGGAACGGATCCATCCCGCGGACCGGGACGGCTACGAGCAGGATCTCCGCGCGACCATGAAAGGGCTGCAGGATTACCATTTCTACAAGTACCGGGCGCGGGGAAAGGACGGCGCCTATGTGGAAGTGACCTGCCGCGGAGGCCTGTACCACGGCCGCGACGGGGCGCCGGACATTTTCTCCGGTTATGTGGTGAACCATGGCGCGCCGAAGACGGTGGACGCCGTGACCGGCCTGCCGAATGAGCGGGCGCTGCGTGACCGGGTTGAGGCGGCGCTGGTGCAGGACGAGCAGATTACCGCTATGCGGATCGGGATCCGGAACCTGAGCCGGTCCCGGATGCTGTACGGAGACGAAACCCTGACGAGCATCGTGTGCTCCGTCGCGGCAGTCTGCCGGAAAGCGGCAAAGGACCAGGGAACGGTTTATTCCGACGGAGGCGGCAGTTTCACTATTCTCCTGCCGGGGAACGACAGGAATACCGCGGGCGAAGTGTTCGGGCAGATCCGGGAGGCCTGTGCGGGCGGCGTGATCGGCGGGAACCATGTAATCCCGCTGGACGTTTTCGCCGGCGCGGTGGAGATTCCGGACCGTGCCCTGAAAGATATCGATCTGATCCGGAGCGCTCTGCGGTATATTTCGGAAGAAGCGGGCTACGATCCGGGCCGCACAGGGGTTTACTTCCGGCAGGAAACCGCGGAAGCCGGAAAAGAGGACGAGGTACTGCTCCGGGCGGTTCACCACGACTGCCTGACGGACCGGAGCCGCTTCTTCCTGCGGCTGCAGCCGATCCTGGACGCGCAGACCGAGCGGGTGACCGGCGCCGAGGCGCTGCTGCGCTACGAATCACCGGATTTCGGGGAGGTTCCGCCGGGGCGGTTCATTTCCTTCCTGGAGAGCGATCCTGCCTATACGGAACTCGGATACGACATTATCCGCCTGGCGGCGAAGCATGCCGGGGAAATCCGGAAGAAGCTGCCTGAATTCAATATCAACGTCAACATCACGGCCCTTCAGCTCTATGACGAGGGCTTTGTTCCCCGGGTGCTGCAGATCCTGGCGGAGGAACAGTTCCCGCCGGAACATATGATCCTGGAGCTGACGGAGCGGTGCAAGGAAATGGAATTCGATCTCCTGAGGCAGCGGGTGGAGGAAATCCGGCAGGGCGGCCTTCGCGTGGCCCTGGACGATATAGGAACCGGGTTCTCCACAATCGACCTGCTGCTGCACCTGGAAGCGAACGAGTTCAAGCTGGATATGCTGTTTACCCGGCATATGCAGGAGAACGAGAACGATCTCAAGTTCGCGGAGATGCTGGCGGACATGGCGCGGCAGAACAATACGCTGCTGTGCTTCGAGGGCGTGGAAACGGAGGAACTGCGGAATTACCTGAAGCGCTTCGGAAAGGTGCTGCTGCAGGGATTCTGGTTTGACAGACCGCTGAAGTTTGAGGAATTCACAAAGAAATACTGCTGAGCCGGGACGCCCGGAACAGAGAAAATCCGATTCGGAAGACTGAATCGGATTTTCTTATTCAGAACCGGCTGGCTTTTTCCATGATCCGCAGGCCGCGGCGGGAAGGCTCCCGGCGGTCCGGGGTTTCGGGGAGATCGAACGCGTACTCCGTGGAGGCGTTGATCACCGGAATGCCGTGGTAATCCCGCTGCCGCTGGAAGAAGGCGGTATAGGCCTGGTGCATATGGCCGTGGACCATGACGGCCGGGCGGTACCGGTCCAGCAGGGGACCGAAGCACTCGAACCCGCGGTGGGACGGATGATCCTCGTCCCCCAGGTTCCGGACCGGCGCGTGGGAGAGCAGGATATCAAACCCGCCGGTGGCGCGCAGCTTGCCGCGCAGGGAGGCGATGCGGGACGCCATTTCCTCCTCGGAATACATGTTGACGCAGTCCGGACGGTATCGGAAAGAACCGCCCAGCCCCAGGATCCGGACGCCTTTGACCTGCAGGATCTTTCCGTCCGCGCACAGGCAGCCTTCCGGCGGGGTCCGGCTGTAAGCGTCGTCGTGATTCCCGGGGACATAGACGATGGGCGCGTTGGTGAAACAGGTCAGGAAAGACAGGTAGGAAGCGGGAAGGTCTCCCGCGGAGAGGATCAGGTCCACTCCCTCCAGCGCTTCCCTGCACCGGCTGCCCCACAGCTTTCCGGAAGGTTCGTCCGATAACGCCAGAATCCGCATCATGCCGCCCTCACTTTCTGTTCCAGCTGAAGGAGGAAAGCTCAGGCTTCAGTTCTCCGTGGATTCCCTGGAGCCTGACCAGCGGACGCGCGGTTTCAATCAGTTCTTCCTCCTTCGGGAAAGAACCCACGATATTGTCCACCAGATAATCCATGCAGAGGATTTCGGCCGGCGTCATGCGGCGGTCCGCCTCGCACCGGAGAACGCCGTCCTGGTCCCGGATTTCTCCCTCGAAGGGCGTGAAGGCGCCTTCCTTCAGTTCCTGCCGGAAATGGTTGATAATCCGGGCGGCATAGGGATCAAAGCGGGCGGAGAAGGCCACGTCCAGGATATGGGAGCCGATGCCCCACCAGTAGTTGGTGGCGTTCTGCCTGTTTTCCGCCGGGTTGAAAGCGCCGTTCAGGATCATTTCGGAAATCAGCCGGTAGAACAGGCCCCAGCGCGGCACCAGCGTCGCCATGTTCACAATGCTCCGGCCTTTGCGGATATAAAGCCCGTAATCCCGGGCGTCATATTTCGGGGCAGTGATATCCCGGTTGCAGACCACCCGGATTTCCGGATCCTCAAAAGGCATCTGGTCGTTGTACCAGGAGGCGGAGGACCAGTTCATGTAGATCTTCGCCTTCGGGTTCACCATCCGGGCGCCCAGGGCGAAGGCGTTGGCGGCGGAAGGCGAACCGTAGATCGGGAAGTCGGCGATATAGCCGATTTTCCCGTTGTCGGAAAGGATGCCGGCGGCCAGGCCCAGGAGGAATTTCGCCTCGTAGAACCGGATGTAGTAGGTGCGGATATTGGTGTAGCTGGACAGCAGGGAACAGCAGAGGAAGCGGGCCTCCGGATGGGTGAGGGCCGGCTCGATGGTGCTGTTGAGCATCACCG
>JAEEGL012091474.1_pt1 | contig 11342 bp, 8 predicted proteins | sample 9134231 | NCBI WGS metagenome assembly JAEEGL01 (sample SAMN16246548, study PRJNA631951) | gut metagenome | biome: gut microbiome; feature: rumen; material: fiber-attached | host: Bos | place: Iran: Karaj | collected 2018-10
CGTAGATGACGAGATATTCCCCACGCGCCTCGTGGAGGCCGATGTTGCAGGCCTTCGGCTTCGTGCGCGGGAAGGACGGCGGAATGGGCGTGATCCGCATGAAGGACGGCAGGCGGAGGGCCTTGGCCGCATTGAGGGTGATGTCGTCGTCGGCTTCGAGAAGGAGCTGGATGTCGAGCTTGTCCTTTGGATAGTCGAGTTTGGAAAGCGAAGAGATCATCTGCGACAGCGTTTCCGGCTCGCGGTACATCGGGACGAGAATCGAGTACATCGGCCAGTCGCGCGAGGCGGCCATCTCCTCCCGTGAGAAGGAGAACGAAGAGTCTGGCCGCACCGACGCCCAGACAAGGACGATGCGGTAGATGATCGAGACAAGATAGAAAAGCGTCAGAGCGCCGATGACAACGCGTCCCGAGGCGAGCGGCCATAGGGCGAAACAGACGACGGCAATGACAAGAAGGGCAAGCGCCGCATACTTCTGCGAGGAAGTAAGCGGCGCCTTTGCGCTCCAGTCCGGCCTTTTGTTGGCCAGTTCGAGCGGGTCGCACTTCAAAAGATCTTCCGCCATGCAAGGCGGAAGAGCAAATTGTGTGCCAAGAACCGCCGTCAAGACAGACTTAGGGCGTGTTGTCGCCTGGCAAAACGGGCGTTGGAAGGTCGGGCATCTGGAACCGCGGTGGGCCGGCTGGCGGTTTCGGACCTGCGGCTCCTGCCGGAACGGCCTGTGCTGGTTGCGTCGTGGCGGTCTCGTTATCCCCGTCCGTCGCTACCGTCGAGTTGGTCTCCTCCCCTTGCCGCGAGGCAGTTTGTGCCGTCTTGGTTGGAGAGACAACGTGGACGTTTTCCTTTGGAACGAGACAGACGACTCGCCTGACTGATCCGTCGGGAATGCGGTACGCCGTGACAATGCCGGACACCTCGACCTTCGCGCTGGGTGCGTTGCCGGTAAGGTGCCGCACCAAATTTCGCCTTGCATCAAGCGCGGCTTCGCGGTAGGCTTCCGCCTCCCCGCCGAAAAACCGACGTTCGCGAATCCCGTCCCCGGTGAAGAGCCAGTGAGGTTCGCCGTCCACCTCAACTTCGTGGACAGCCCCCTTTTCTAAATATTCGGGGTGTTCGCGGCGGACTTGCTTGAGAGGCCCCAGTTCATCCCATGCGGACGCATCGAATGCGACCGCAAGGATGAAGATGGCAAAAAAGGCGACCGTGGTTGAGGATTTCATGCTCGCCTCGATTCGACAAGCGGGACTAGAAGTCCGTCGCGGCGTTGTGGATGTAGCCCTCGTTCTTTTCAGGGGCGGCTGCAGGAGCCATGCCCGCCGGGGCCTGTCCCGTGAGGCGGCGGACGGCCTCGAGGGTCTTAGAGGAAATGCCGACCGTGACCTGGATTTGGCCGCCGGTTCCAACGCCGGGCGCCTTCTGCTCCCTCAGGGTGATGACGCCCTGGAGAATCGCTTCAGCCGACGTCGTTATCGCCTTGGCCATGGTCTTGACTTCTTCGGTCTTCGCGACCTTGGTCTGGACCTGACCGTTGCCCTGGAGGGTCTTTGTCTTCTGGACGACATCGGTTATGCCTTCCTCGACGGAGACCTTCTCCTTGATGAACTTGGCGAGGTTTGCCTTGGCGTTCAACGTGGCCTCAGTCCGGGCCGACGCCAATTCGCTGGGGTCGCTCACGTCATAGACGCCGCTACCGCGGGCGAAGATCTGGAAGTCGCCATTTTCCTTGAGGGCGATGGCAACGCCGTCCGGCTCGGTCAAAACCTGTTCGATTGGCGGTTGCACGACCGTCATCTGGAGGTTGGCGGCATCGGCCTGGGCCGGTGATGTCGGCGGCGCCGCGACGGACTGGGCCTGGGCATAGGCCGAAGCCGCAGTTATTGCGACGGCGGCGAATGTGGTGAGAATGGACTTGTTCATGTTTGCTCCTTTGGTTGATGGGTGGTGGGTGAAAAAAGCCATGATGCGGATTACTTAATGGAGGCGAGCCACTCCTCGACGGATGGGGCGATCTTCTTCAATGCGTAGAAGAGAAGATCAGCGTCCTCGTCCTCGCCGAGAATCATCCCGATTTCCTCCTCGTCGAGACTGGCTACGAGATCCTCGGTCGCGACAATGCGCGCCGCGCGGACGTCGGTGAGACGAACCTTGGCGCGGATGGACAGCTTGCGTTGCGGGGCGAACTTGCCAGTTGACTTGTCGAGGCCGACCTTGCTCGTCCACTTCACATCCTGGAGCGCGGAGCCCAGCACGTAGTCCGCAGTCGAGGCCTCGCAGGCGTTAAGCAGTTCGGTGGCAGGGGCCAGTCCGCCTTCCACCATCGCCTTTGCAAGATCTCCTGAAAATGCGGTTTTGTCAATGGAGTCCCCTGACAGGACCATGAAACGGTTGGCGGCGGCCAGGGCGTCCGCAAGTTCCGATTCCAACTTTTTCGCCAAATCGCCGCCGGAGAGGCGTTCCTTTGGGCCAACTTGGAAGTTCTTCGTCTTGTCGGCCAGCGACACATGCATCGGGGCGACAAAGACGGCCGGGATAGCTTTCGCCCTGGGGTTTACGACATGCGCGCGGACCGTGGCCTCAAGCAACCCGCCATCCTCGGTCTTGACGGCCAGGACACGGTATTGGCGGACGAAACCGGCGGTTTCGGAAAGAGTGCTGCTGGCGCCTTTCTTTTCGAAGAGAGCCGAATTGGCAGTGTTGTTTTGGAATGATTTGAACCGGATGCTCACGCTATTGTCCTGCGTCAGTTTCGTTCCATAGACCATTGAGACGCCTTCGACAAGGGCGGCGCGGATGGCCTCTGGACGGGACTTGCCAGTTCCAACGCACTCGACCCAGTCATCGTCTCCCGGTTGCACGACCGACTCTGTCTGGGCGACGACCTGCTGTGGCGCGGGCGTGGAGGTTTGGGCCGGCGCGGCGGGACGCGCCACGCCCCAGGCGTTTTCAAGCTGGTTGAGCGCATCCATCGTCTTGGAGGAGACGCCGCAGAGGACGCGCATCTCACCGCTCTTGCCTTCTCCGGGGATGTTGGCGTCGGCGTATGTCGCGACACCCTGGAGAAGCGCGTCGGCGGAGGTTTTGATCGTCTGCAGGGTCTTGCGGGCCGCGTTCTTGTCGATTGTGGCAGCTTCCTCGCCGTCCTTTGCGCTCATGCTCTTGACCATGTTGGAGGATTCGTCAACTGCACTTTCAGTCGCGAGCTTCTCCTTCATGAACTTGGCGAGTTCGGCCTTCGCCTGCGCCTCGGCATTGCGCTTCGCCTGGAGGGTGTCGTCGGGATCGCCGAAATCGTAGGCGGCCGTTGCCGCCGAAAGCACGAAGAAGCCGCCTTCTGGCGGGACAAGCACGGTAACGCCGTCAGGAACGGAAAGAATGTCCACTGCGGGAAGGGTGCTGCGGACGATTGGCTTGCGCGCGAAAGACGTCGGACTGGCTTCCCCGTCCTCGACGACCGGCGCCGCGCGTTCGCCAAGGGCTTCGCCAAGGCGCCTGCGGGCCTCGAGTGTCTTCGAGGAGACGCCGCACACCACGCGAATCTCCCCGCCAGTTCCCTCATTCGGCACTTTGGCCTCGGAAAGCGTGACCACGCCTTTAAGCAGCGCATCGGCGGACGTACGAATCGTCTGCATCGTCTTGCGGGCCATTTCCTTGTCAATGGTCTTTTCCGTTTTCCCGTCCTTGGAGGAAATCGACTTCGCCATCGTCGCAGATTCGTCAAGGGCGCTTTCGGTTGAAAGCTTTTCCTTCATGAACTTTGCTAGATTTGCCTTTGCGGCGAGCTGGGCGGCCTGCCGCGCCTTGGCGATGTCATCCTCGTCGCTGAAGCTGTATGTGCCCGATCCGGTACCGAAGACCATAAAGCCGCCATCGGGCAGGACACGGACGGCACAGCCGTCGGGTGACGTGCGGGCGTCGGCGATGACGGCAGGCTGGGCCGCGACGGTTGCGAGATCCTGCGCGGCTACTGGAATTGAGACAGCCGCGAGGGCCAATATGGAGGCTGCAATGGTGATGCTCTTCATTTTTGAGTTCCTTTCTTAGGTCAGTGTGCAAAACCGGTAAATGACGTCATGGGACGATAGCGCGGAAACGAAGCTTCCAGGCCGTGCAGTCCTTGCGAGGTGCGATGGCCGAGAAGTTCGCGAAGTCGCCGGCAAGGATAGTCGAGGGCTCCCAGGCGGCATGCGAGGTATCAACGCGTTCGACGCCGTCGGCATCGTACCAGTTGAAGATGCGCATGGCGCGTACAGTGTCCTTCGACGTGTTCTGGACGGTCACCTCGACGCGGAGATAACCGTCTTTTGTCTTGGAAGTCCTTGTGTTCGCCACCGTGAGGATGGTCGCGAATGCCGGATCCATGATGACGAATTCCGAGCCGGCGCGGGTGGACGTCACGGTGTTGACGGCCGGAGGTTCCGACGGAACCGGTGGAGCGGGCTGAACGACGACGGGCTGAACGATGACAGGCTGAACGATGACAGGCTCCGCAGTCACCGTAGTGTTTTCGGTTATGGTCGTGTTGCTGTTCACGACCGTGTTCTTTGTCACAGTCGTATTGTCGTTCACGATCGTGTTTTCGGTCACGGTCGTGTTGGCAATCATGGTCGAGTTTCCGACGACAGCGGCGGACTGGGCGGCTTTTGCTTCGGCAGCCTGAGCTGCCAGCTCTGCTTCCCGCGCCTTCCGCAATGCATCGGCGACGGCGGCGGCGGCGGCGTTGGCCTTCCGCACATCCTCGCCGGCAAGGTTTGCCGTCTGCGCGGCGGCGGCCCCGGACTGCGCAAGGAGCATTTTCGCCTGCGCCGCATTTTCCTGTGCCAGCTCGGCAGTGGCCTTAGCTTTTGCCGCAGCTGCGGCTGCGGCATCGGCACGGGTCTGGGCGGCGGCGGCTTCGCGCGCCGCCGTCGCTGCCGCATCGCTTCCGGGAGCCCCTGACAGAGCTTGGGCGGCGGTCGCCTTTGCGGCCTTTGCGGCCTTTGCGGCTTCAGTGGCCTCCTTTGCCGCCTGAGTGGCGGCCTTTGATGCCTGGGAGGCCTCCTTCGCCGCAGTCTCGGCCTTTGCGGATAGAACCCGAACCGCCTCGTTGGCGGCCTGGGTGGCGGGTTCTGTCTTCGCCACGTCGCTGGCGACCGCTATCGCATCGGCCTTGGCGCGCTCCACGGCAAGCTGGGCGGCATTGGCAAGCGACCTCGCCTGACGGGCGGCCCTGGCGTCGGCCTCGGCCTGAATTTCGGCAGCAGTCGGCGCGGTGGCGCAGCCGAAGACCATCACTGCCAGCGCCGCGGCGCCGGCGGATACAAACACGAGATTGTATCGCATTTTCATTATTCCTTCCACTTAGTTGGCCGTCGGAGAGACGGTGACAGTGTTCGCGGTATTGTCGTAAATGACCTGGTCGTCTGTAATTTCAAGCCCTATGCCGGTAAAAATCCCGTCCAGATGCTCGAAGTAGAGGTCCTCGAGGCCGTCGATGTCCTTTCCCGAAATGATGGCGGTCATTGTGTTGCCTATGGTCTTCACGGCGTTTTTGTCGGTCTTGTCAACAAGGCCGGCCGTCTCCATTTGCTTCTTGATCTGGAAGAGCATGCGCTTGCGGACTTTCTCATCGACGCCGTTGGCGTTGAAAATGAGCTTCATCGGCCCTTTGGATACGGCGGGGGCGTTCTGAAGCGACATCGCGAGGTGGTTGAGGCGTTCCGCCGCACCATCCACGTTCATGAGCTTGTTGGCGGCGAGGGTCGTGCAGAGAGCGAATTCATCCATGATCATGTCCTTCTGGGTCTGCGTCGTCTTCATGGCAAAGGAGGCATCTCCAATCGCCTTTGTCACGTCGTTTGCGAGGCTCTTAAAGCTCAGGGCGACCGTGCTGCGCATCTCGCGGGTATTCGGGTCGAAGGCCAGGGTGTCGACGCGATAGTAGAGGACGACCGTGTCCGGCTGCTGCTCCTTTACGGCGTCCAGAAGGTCGCGGTCGATGGCGAACTGATTGGCATCGGGATCGAAGTGGACGCCGACGAGCGTCCCGTCCGCCGTCTTGAACCGCTTATAGGCCTCCTTGTCCTCGAGAAGCTGGACGTCGAAGCCGAGCGTTCCGACCTTCTTGACGAGCGCGTCGCGGATCTTGCGCTGGAAAAGCGTGTAGTTCTGCAGGAAGAACTTGTTGCCGTCGATGCCGGTGCCGAAAGCCTCGTCGAACTTCATCTGCCCTATTGAAGGGGGCTCCTCCATCACGACCACCTGTATGGCGCCCTGGCGGTTTACGCCTCGCGCCTCAAGCCACTGGTTGATCTCGTCCAGCTTGATTGTGGCGACCCCCTCGATTGTCAACTGCCCCTGGGCGGCGTCGATGGGTTCCCAGGTTGCGTCCAGCTCCTCCCATTCCTCCACGAACTTCGAATATTCGGAAAGGGCCTCGTCGACGACGCGGTCGTCCAGTTCGGCATTTTGCCGCTGCAGATACTTGCGCAAGGCGAGTTTCTGCGCGTTGGCCGTGACGGTCTTCTTTAGCGCGAACGAATTCTGCGCGGCGGTGCCGGATGCCTTGACCTGCAGCTCGTTGTCTGCGGCGTAGGTGAGCAGCGCCGTTCCAAGTAGCGCTAGAAGCGCGGGCATGTATTTTCTCATTTGAGCAAACCTCTGGGTTCTGTTGTTGGTAAAGAAAGTGGGGGCAAGGCGTCTCCGTGCGTCAGTCGAGCCGCGACTTCCGTCCCGCCTTTCTGACGGATCGCGACTGCTCCGCGATGCGGGCGGCGTCGCCAATGGCCTCGTGGCAGCGGGCGATTCCTTCTGCTGCAGCCGCCGAGGCGTCGAGACGGAAAACATACCGATACGTGTAGAGCGCCTCCTCCGCGCGTCCGGTCGCTTCCTGGCAGATGCCAAGGGCGAAGAGAGCCTCGGCGCATCCGCGTTTGGCGGCAAGTTTTTCGGCCGCCGCGGCTGCCGCCTTTTCATCGCCGGAAACGGCCTCTATGTCGTCTGCCGGGGAGGATTTGACAACGTAGCCGGGCTTGTCGTATGCCGCAAGCGGGGCGACCTTCTCCGCCACTTCCGCGCCGAGCGCCGTGCGAATTGATCGAAGCGCGTACTTCTCCGCGGCGTCATATGCCCGGTTCTGAAGGAGTTTCTGCAGTTTGACGTCGGAAAAGGAGTACGGCACGATTCGGACAACCTTGTGTGGGGCAACCTGGCGCCCGATTTCGTCGGCGGCGCGAACGGCCAGCATGAGCTTGGCCTGCATATCCGGGGGAATCGTCGTGAGGTGGGCTGGAATAACCGTCGTCCCCTCCTGCGTTTCCTGCGCGGTGGCTTTGCCCCCGATGCCATGGCCAAACGAGGAAAGGCTCGATTGAAATTCTCCGTTGCTGAGGTTGTATGTCTGGCCGTCGGAGACGAACATGTCCACGAGCTTCTCAAGAGTGCCGTCCTGTCGGATGCGGTAAATCGAAAGGGACAGCATGAGAATCGCCTCGCGGGAACGGTTCCCGACCATTTCGAGGACATCCTCCGTCTTCGTCGTCAGGTCGATTTGCTTCTCGACCAGTTTTATTTCCTTGGTATTCGACTCCGAACCGGACGCACTGGAGGGCGTGCCGGTCTGAGAGCCGCCCCCGAGTCCTTTGAGAGTGTCCTTCAAAGACGATAGGGAGGCCCCGAGGCTCTTTATGGAGTTGACGGCGGCGGTGGCCTCCACCGGGACTTCAATCTGGTATGTGACACGGGTCTTTGTCTCCAAGGTGAAAAGCGCCGGCTTCATCAAATCGTGTTCCGGAGGGAACTGCCACCAGACGCGTCCGTACGCAATTGCGTCAAAGCGACGCTTTGGTATTACGCCCTGGTCGAAGGTGGCCACCGCCTGTTCAACGTCGAGCCTGGCTATCTCCCAGGTATGGGAGCGGGCAAGGGCGGCTGCTACGGCGCGTTGCACGATTCCGCACGTTTCGGCATCCGCCGCGACCGCATTGTCAAAGGGGTCCCCGGGAAGCGAGTTGAAGTCGACAAGGGCTATTTTGCTGATGTCGGAGAGCTTGTACTCGCCGGGCACGTCCATTGTCAGCCTGAGAACGGGGGTCGTACATCCTGCGGCGAAAACAAGTGCCGCCACAGCCGGAACCGCAAATTGTCTAAAATGTTTCATGGCGCTGTTCGTAAGAATGGTCACTTGATGGCGGGGGCTTTGAATGTCGTGTCTTCATTGGCTTTGGCCCCGGATTCGCGAACGGCCTTCTTGGCCTTTGCCGCTTTGGCCAAGGCGTTCATCTTGTCTCGCAAAGCCTCGTTTTCGGGTTCCTTTCTGAGAGCCCTTTCGTATGCGCCGGAAGCGGACTTGTAGTCTCCCATCATTTCGTAGGCCACGCCCAGGTTTTCAAGGTCGCCCATGGACACTTTCTCGGCAGGCATCCCTTCTATCAGTTCAATCGCATCAGAAAAGGCTCCCGCCTCAAGCAATGTCACGGCACGTTCGTCGCCACCCTTGCTCAGCAAAAGCGGACGTTTCTCCGAGGAAGGAGAGATGTCGAGGGCGATTTCCGCGACGACAGGGGCCAGCGCCGCAGTCGCCACCCTGAGGAACGACGGCACGTCAATTCCGGACGCCGATGGCACAACCAAGTCGAAATCGCGCGTGTAGACGGGCTCTTCGGCTTTCTTCGGGGTCAGGGTTACGCGAAGCTTGCCGCGACCAACCCACTCCCAGGAGTCCCAGCTGGATTCGACCTTTCGCGTCTGCGTCGCCATTGGGTCGGGGTTGCTGAACGGAACCAAACCTTTGGGACGCTGGATGACATACGGTGTCGTCGTCAACTCGTAGGTCTGACGCTGAGTTGACTTCTCAACGTTGTAGGACAAGTCGACTTCGAGCTTCAGCGTGGCCTTTGCAGGGGACTCCTCGGTGACAAAGATGGTATAGCCATGGCGGGATCCGCCAAGTGTCACCACGCGCCCCAGATCCGCGGCGCCGCTTATAGATCCCCAAATGGGGTCCTCGATGCGGTAGAATCCGCGTCTGTAAAGTTCGGCGGCGAGCATCTGTCTGGCAAGAGCTGCAATGCGTTCCGCGTCATTGGCCGCCATTTGATTGCCCTCAAGGTTTGCCGTGGCGTCAATCAGCAGGGTGTCGACACTGCGGACGTCGGCCACTTCGCGTGCGGGGACAAGATAGGAGGCGCTTACCTGGCGGGTCTCGCATCCTGCGACGAGAATGGCGGCGGCAGCGGCGAGACAGACGCAAATAAGCGGAATGTCGCGTGTATTTTGCATGGCGTTTCACAAATTTACTGATGTGCGCGGATGCGGGAAAGCTTTGTTTCCAGACGCCCGAGCGCAATCGGGCAGGCCATGCGAAGCGTCGGGCCTTCGCTTAGTTCAAGTATGCGAAGATGCTCGGCGTGCAGGGCTGAAAGGATTTCCGGATCCACGCAACCTATTTCCCGGCGCAGGGCGACAAGATAGTAGTTGCCTAAAAAGCCTTCGCGGGAGCCACCTTCTGGAGGCTGCCATCCATCTGCGGCCGATGCCTCGGCAAACTCCTCAAGGGGGCCGGGAATCACTGCGGGGTCTGCTGTCAGCGCGTCGATTTCCATCAGTGCCTTATTAAGCTCGTCATCGTCATTGGCTCCGAGGGCCGATTCAATTTTTATAAACTTCACTTTTAGTTCACCGTTGGCTTCGATCGGTACGGGAATGCCAATAGATCTTTTACGCGTTGCGAATATTTCCTCAAGACGCGCTACGGCAAGTTTGACGAATTGCGCCTGGAGGTTGCGGTTTTCGCCAGCGGAGGTCCGAGTGCCGGGCGTCCCCCCTTCGTCAGCACCGCCTTCAAATATTGGGATTGTGAGGTAGTGAATTGGCGTCAGCGTCTTCGCGGCGTAAACGGCCACTGACAACTCACGGGCGGCGGAGTGCGTAGTCGTGCGGTCCCGTTTTATACGCTGGAAACTGCCGGCATCGCTCTCAATCGTCTCGACGCCGACGCGGCCTGTGAATTTTGCTTGGTCCGGCGTATCTTTGCGAAAGGCCGCGCCACCCTGGATCAGCACTATGTGCGAAGCCTGAACGGTATCGTCGACGACAAGAAGACCGCTTTTGCCCAGGGCTTCGCGAAGCCGCACGGCAAAAATGCCGGCGTTGGGATCGTCCGACGCGACAATGCGGAGCGTTGCCTTCTCCGGCAATGAGAGTTCGGCGAAAGTCGTGGACGGGTATTTACGCCAGACAACTTGTTCGCTGGCGCACCCCATTGTCCATAAAGACGAGCTTGCGACAATCGCCAATGCCACGCAAGTTAAAGCACCAGGTACATTGTTGCTCATAAGGCACCTTGTCAAATCCTAACCATCATATACCATTCCCGTGTCATTTGCAAGGAAATTCAGTTGATGGCAACCCCTTGCGCAAAAGCGAAATTGCCTTGACACTCCATTGTCTGGAATAATAGAATAAACATGTTGCCCACTCACTTAATTATTTACAGGAGAGACTGACATGATACGCCCCCGGTGCCTGGCTGGAAACGCCCTTCGCAAGTGCTGTTTTTTCATTTCTGCGGTCTTGTTGCTCAACACGCACTTCTAAACATGACTTTTTACCATTCGGCGTTAAGTCTCGCCACCAGCCTGGCGCTGGTGGCAGTCGGCGTAGCGGCGGCCGACGAGACCGCCAACTTCCGCCAGCGCTACCGGCTGGATCCCGCCAAGGCAAAGGCCAACGCCTCCCGCGTCGCGGCCGATCTCGCCACCGCTGGCAGGAAGAGCGCTCCGGCTGCGCTCTACGCCGTACCGGCGATGGGCGCGTTCAAGCACCTTGCCGACACCTATCCCGCCGACGGCGCACTCTTCGCGCCCCTCTCCTGGGTCGCCGCGCAGGGCGAGTTTGAGCCAGCCTCCTTCATCGCCTACGCGCTCAAGGACTACGACGGCGTGACGCCCAAGGCGAGCGACCTCGCGGGCAAGGCGGGAAAAATCCCCGCTTCGGCCATCGACTTCCGCGTCGTCAAGCTCTGGTACCAAGGCGGCAGCGCGTGGTACGGCTACTTCGCCGACGCCACGCAGCGCACCCTCGTCCCCGAACTCATCCTCCACGATGAGAACCTCATCCGCACAGACGACGCGACCCAGGACTACTACGTCCGCTACGAGAACGAGGATGGCGGCCGCCGCTACGCCTGGATGAGTTCCCGCTTCGAGGTCACGGACTATTCCTTCGACAACCAGGCCAACCAGGGGCTCATCAAGGACGCCGAGACGCTCCAGCCATTCGTCCTCAACAAGGGCGAGTTCAAGCAGATTCTCGCCACCGTCCACGTCCCTGCGGACCAGGCGCCGGGCGTCTACCGCGGCACC
>JAEEGL012734654.1_pt1 | contig 11342 bp, 11 predicted proteins | sample 9134231 | NCBI WGS metagenome assembly JAEEGL01 (sample SAMN16246548, study PRJNA631951) | gut metagenome | biome: gut microbiome; feature: rumen; material: fiber-attached | host: Bos | place: Iran: Karaj | collected 2018-10
CCTGACTTGTGGAAGCTTATGTGCATTTTCTGAATCTTCCAGCCCGATGAATCCGGTAAAATCTTCATTGGAATACAATTCCCCGGCTTGATATACATAGTCCACATATAGCGCCATATACTTCATGACATCTTCACGGCGCTCATCTATGGATCCCCAATTATGAAAAAGCTCATTGGTAACAAAAGCTTCGCCAACAAGAAGCCGAATCTTTTCAAGCTGCTTTTCTGATATATGTTCTACTCTGCTTATCATTTCTTCGTGATCACCGCTGTTGCACAAGGCATCCTTCCGTCAACGACATTTTCTTTCCTCCGTATAATTGCAATTTTCATATCCACCTCACCAAGCCCACACAAGGTATCAAAAATTATGCCAATCCGAAAAGGCCAGATCCTCATCCAATACCGCATATGCGCCACAAAGGATCAGATCATCAAAATTGTCTGAGCATTGGAAAGAAATCTCTCCGTCACTCAAACCGATAGTCTCAGGGATGATATTTTCAATAAAATGATCAAAGTTGAACATCGGATAAAAAGATCTGAGAAGGCTCTCAATATGACCTTTTGGGATGGTGCCATCATTGGGTGTTTCAAGATATTCAGACAGACTGTTCAAGCCGTCTCTTACAGGATTATATATCTCGGCAATATCCTCCTCGTTTCCGTAAAGAAGTTTTTCTTCTTCAAACAATCCGTCGATCACCATGAAATTAATTTCGCCGTTATCCATATCCGTAAAAACCTGCAAGAGAAACTCGCCATTGATATTATCAATGTTCTTTTCTATTTTTTCTATAAATGTATTAAAGTACACATTTAAATAACGGATAAGCTCTTCATCCGTGCAATCAGGATTATAATAATCCTCTATTATGTCCCACTCTCTTATTTCTTCCGGGGAATCTAAAATTTCAATCTGTGAATCCTTAAACTTACCTATATATCCGAGATTAATTGTTCCTTTAACTTTAATCTCGTCATCTTCAACATATATTTTTATATATTCTTTCATAGACGTAATCAGTAATTAGCAAAAATCAACACCATCGAATTCAACAGTTTCATACTCTTCTGTATCTCCTATAGCATCGATCTCCACAAAGAATACGCCATCCATTGTTATAAACTCACCTGTACACGTAGCCGTGCTCTCATTAAGAAGTTCATCGCTTGCCGCACTATACGCTTCTTCACTGTCGTAATCATCTCTGGAAACGATTTTTGTAATCTCGCATGGTGTATATTCTCTCTCATCCACGATCTGCGCAGCAGCTGCTCCGACTTCAGGTCTTTCGATCCAAAGGATCTGATCGTCATACTCTGATGCAATTCCTCCAATTACGTTTTTTGTACTCATTTCCTTCTCCCTCCTTTGCTTAAACAGATTGTCTTAATATCTATTATGCACTTTCTCAGCAAAACACATCAGATCTTTGACATCGATCACTTTGCCATCATCCAGTACAGCTTTGCCGGACATCTTTCCAAATACCTGGTGTTGATCCGAAACGATCGCTTTATAATCCAGGCATGCTGCCCTATCGATCACCGGTACAAAATCCATTTCAAATCTGCCATCCGACGATGTAAATTTCCACGGCTTCATATAACTGTCTTCGGGAATATGAAACTCTATATCATCAAGCTTATGAGCCACGCCATTATAAAAGATCACATTTTCCGTAGCTGCGGAAGTATTGCCGAATTCGTAACCGATATTGAATCCAAAAGAATTACCATCTATATCACCATTCCCTGAGCCCCAATACCATGTATTATCATAGGTCCATACTCCGCGTCCCCAGTCCAGAGTTCCGAAATCTGTTTTTGGATCGAACTTATATGTTTTCCCATTAAATTTTATATATCCCGAAGCACGCATGCAGTTGATCTTTTGATTGTAATAGAAGGCATGACGCTTATCCCATGGAGTGGCTATGACCATGGTATCCATATCCGGCTGTGCCAAAAAAATATCACATTCAAGAGGCTTTCCGTCGCAGAAATCCTTAAAGCTGCATCTTATCCGTCTTTTGCCCTCTAAGACATAAAACTTCATCTTCAGCCTTTTATCCATATATTTTGTTGTTCCTGCAGATGAATCGGAAGGCAGACCTATCCTTCCCATTGGAAATGCGTTCAGAACAGTCTCAGTATGTTCCCACGGCCGATCACCGAACTCTATCAGTGAAACCGACTGTAAGCCAATATAACCGTCATCCGATATGGTAAAAGCAGCTGCAAACGATCTGTTCAGGACAAGGTAATAATCCCATTCTTTGATACGCCACTTAGGCGCCTTGATCATTGATCTGTCATACTTCTGCACAAGCTTTCGCGACCAGCCGGGTTCTCTAAGCTCACCATGTTCATTAAGCAGTTTCTGCTCATTAGTAACTTCATGATTTCTGCCTGTAGTTTTCTTCATGCTCTCTTCTCCTATGCATAACTCCATATGACTGCTCATAGTAATGATTGCTATTTCAGATTACTGCCAAGCCATATCCTGCTGACAAGGTCGATCAAAAATAATATGACTATAACGTAAAAACAGATTCTGTGAAGCTTCGACTCTCTTGTTTTATTCTGAAACTTAATAATAAGAGGATGAACGACACATATCGCCAGCCATATCAGGAAACCAAACATCAGCCCCGGCACCAACGCTATCCTGCCGTCAAAATTCATGAAGTATCCCGTATAGTCCCATAGCGGTTCGCCGACAACAGCATCAATGATATAGCTTGCTATCAATTCCGCGATCACCGCAATAACAGCACCGAGGACAAATACCGGAATCTGCTTTTCTACTTTGATCAATTTAAAGATCCCAAGGATTATAAAGAAGCCTATCCCGTAGATAGGCAGCCACGGGCCGAAGAGAAATCCCCTGTTTATAAAGCCCCTTCTGTGATAGATCATGCAGCACCAGACAGACTCATATACCCATCCGAAGAAGCAATATATCAGAAAGAATTCTATATAGTCGCATACTGTATTAAAGTACTTAAGATCAGTTATCTTCTTCATATTCTCAGATCGCTCACTTCAAATATCCCAGGTCTTTGGCAAATTTCTGCAGGTCCTCTTTTTGTGAAATCGGGCCACAAAGATACAGGTAGCTGCCGTCTATACGGGTGCAGACCTTGTATTCTTTGTCAGTCTCCTTTTCGGTGATCACGTAGTTGGCTTCTTCGATCTTCACGTCAGGTTCGATCGACAATAATTCCATTTTGAAATCAACCTCGCAGGATGACTTACTTCCATAGTCGCGGAATTTGATCTTCCAGTCATTCTTCATCACTCCGCCGATAAAGTCATCTTTTTCTGACATGAATTTGTCATCGTATGCATTCAGCTCATCGATCTTGGCCCTTACGGTTGCTTTATCGGTTTTCTTTAGCTTCGATGCGCAACCGCAAAGCATGATCATAATACAAATGACAAAAGCTACTCTTTGGAACACTCTTTTCATTTTTCATTCCCCCTCTGAAATGTGAACCTAGGGGACGGGGTTTGTGGTCCATTTTGTGGACCTGGGGGGACGGGGTTTGTGGTCCATTCCGAAAATTGGACCCGTCCCCATTGTTTGTGAACCACAAACCCCGTCCCCCTGGTTCAAGACTTAAATATCTTAATAATTCTGGTCTACGGTAATATTATATAAAGAGATAATCATCATAATCAAATACGGATCTAAATAAGCTGTCCGGCCCAACATCATTTTGAACTACATCCGAATACTCGTTTCGTTTATAGCCATTTGATGTTATCAATGTAACATGCACAGCTTTTTTTGGATTAACCTCTTCAATGAAGGAAGTGACCTTATTATTCAGTTTTTCTCTGTAATCTGCATCTACCTCATAAACGTTATCAGTGCATTTCATTTCACATAGATTGATAACATCATCGCGTCTATCAATAAGAAGATCTATTTGTGCCCCTCCTTTTTTCTTTTTGCTCCTCCATGAATACTCTGAACTTTCAATTCCCGATATTCCAAGTGCTGATTTTATTTGAGGAATATGTTCAAGACAAACCGTCTCAAAAGCATTTCCCCGCCATGCATAATAATCAGGAGATTTAATATACGACTTCCACGTCTTTATCTTTCCGTTGCGGAAATACAAACTGAAAAGAACAAAGGGGTCTATCACCCTATAGAAACTGCCATTTTTAGAAGTCGTAATATTTTTATACTTTCTTATGAATCCACATTGCTCTAACTCACGAAGCGCCTTTGTGAGACCTTCCCCATCCGAAACACCTGATTTCTTTATCAGATCACTTCGCTGAAGTCCTCTTTTATTGCCCGCAATCGTTTCTATGATTTTTATGTGATTATCCGGCTTTTTAAATAAGGACTTGAACAGCTGATTATATTCATAATGCAGATCTCCTCTTTCATCAAAAATCAGACTGTCAACATTCTGTGTTAAGCTCAGTCGACTGTCTAACAGATTCAAATAGTATGGTATTCCTCCGAATATCATGTAACTTTCTATCATTTGATCACGATTAAGATTTATTCCGTTGTCAGTAAAAAACTGCCTGCATTCACCCAGGTTAAACGGATTGATATGAATCTGCCTGGTAATCCTGTTATGAAATCCACCTTTGTCATTAAGGATATTGTTTATAATCCATGAAGTAGCTGATCCACAAACTATCAGCAGAAGGTTTTTCTGTGTTGATCCCCAGCTGTTCCAAAAGAAGTCAAATGCCGACTTGAAATCAGATCTTGCTGTATCCATCCAAGGCACCTCGTCAATAAAGACTACCCTTTTGCCGCTGGACGCATCGCAATACACATCTTTTGACTCCAGTATTTTTCGAAGTCGTCTAAATGCTTCAAACCAATCTTTAGGAATTGTCTTGATATCGTCACCATAGAAATTTAAAGACTCATTGAATGCTTTCAGCTGGTTTCTTGTTTTCGCATCCGGAATTCCGGTGGTGTAAAAAGAAAACTTTTCCTTAAAGAACTCTCTGATAAGATATGTTTTTCCTACACGTCTTCGACCATATACTACTAAAAATTCAGGTCTCTTTGATTCCAAACATTTAGATATAATATCCTTTTCTCTATCTCTTCCGATAATATTCATAATCGCAACCCTCTCCTATAACTTGCTGAAGCCTCGATAATTAGAGCAATTTCAGCAGGATATGCGTTAGATATGCACTATATTCTGCTGGAATTATCTTTATCATAATATTATAAAACAGTGTTGTCAATGTGCGTTTTGTCCTGTCGGTAGGTATTGACGTCCCAAAGCAAGAAAAATATGAACCCTTAACCCCGTCCCCAAAGGTTCATAGTTATAGTTCAAACTTATCACCTCTAATAGTTTTTTGAAATAATACGAAATCCGGTCGGGGTGATAGCATGTAATGAAAAAGTGTTGAAGGAGGATACACAGATGACGCTGCAGCAACTTAAATATGCATTGACTCTGGCCGAAACCGGATCGATGAATAAAGCTGCCGAGTCTTTGTTCATATCACAGCCGGCCCTTACTAATACAATAAGAGTCCTTGAAGAAGAGGCGGGAGTAACTATCTTTACAAGAACAAACAGAGGTGTCAGTCTTACAAGCGAGGGGTCTGATTTTCTTTTCTATGCCAGAAAAGTCTGTGATCAGTTCGATCAGCTTAGATGGCGATATGACGGCAAAGGGCACACCAAAAGGATATTCAGCGTATCCACACAGCATTATTCCTTTGTCTGCAGAGCTTTTACGGAAGTCGTAAAAAACTACGATGCTTCTATGTTTCAGTTTTCTATTTTGGAAACAAGCACCAGAAAAGTTATCGAGGATGTATCGAATCAGCAGAGCGAGGTCGGGATCATCTTCTTAAGTGATTTCAACAGAACAGGTATAGAAAGCAGACTTATAGATAACGGTCTCAAATTTCACAGCCTTATAAAATGTAACTTCTATGTATATCTTGGAGTTAATCATCCGCTTGCAAATGAAGAGCTGATCAATTTTGAAGACATTATCCGTTACCCTCTTCTGACATACGATCAGGGCAAGGACAGCCCACTCTACATGGCGGAAGAAATCTTAGGCGAGCAGGATTATCCTTATACGATCAAGGTTTCGGACAGAGCCTCCATGCTGCAGATCATGAATGATCTGAACGGTTTTACTTTCTGTTCCGGTGCCGTGAGAGGTGCTGTGGGCGGCGGCGATTATAAAGTGATCCCCTTAAAAAAAAGCTCCCATATGCCCTACACTTCCATGGAAATAGGCTATATCACGAAAGGCGTTGTAAGTGATATAGCTGAAAGATTTATCAAAGAACTCTACAAAGCAAGTCCGCATGAGGAAGAGTTGTAATTTATCTCTTATAACATTCTCCTATACTCACATATAAAATTTTCTTATATGTAAATCGTAACACCTGCCCAAACCCTTATAAAACAAGGCTTTGGGCTATTCTTTTCTCATCTTTTTTTCACAATAAGCAAAACTTATAGCCACAATTCATTTAATATATTTCCGCCTCAAAAACATCTATGGTAATTTTTCAACCATAGTCTCGCAGCTGATGCGACTAAGCATAAGAGTTATTCATAAAGGAGATATACAAATGAGCACTTTTGACGATTTCGGGTTTGACACATTAAAACTCAGAGCAGGTTATGATCCCGCTGATCACAATTATGCATCATCGGTTCCAATTTATGAAACAGTATCCTATGCAGTCGGAAGCGCTGAGACCTATGACAGGATCGCTGCAGGAGTTGAAGACGGTCATGTTTATACCAGATGCTCCAATCCTACTATCAAAGTACTTGAAGACAGGATCGCTGCTCTTGATAAAGCAAAGAACGCCGTAGCTGTTGGATCAGGTGTTGCTGCCATCACATACGGAATCCTTTCTCTTTGCGAAGGCGGCGGACGAATGTTGACCACAGAACAGCTTTACGGCGGTATCGTTCACAGCCTTGATTCCATCTTCCCCAAGTATGGCGTGAAAGTAGATAAGGTAAGCAACTATGCAAGCATAGATGAATTTGAAGCAAAGATAGCAGATGATACCAAGCTTATATATGTAGAATCCGTAAGTAATCCCACCGCTATCGTATCGGACATTGAGAATCTTGCAAAGCTTGCCCACAAGCACGGAATACCTCTTGTTGTTGATAATACGGTAGCTACACCTTACCTTTTCAATCCTATAGTTCACGGAGCAGACATCATTATCTACTCTGCAACAAAGGGAATAGGCGGACACGGCTCAGCCATCGGCGGACTCGTAGTAGATGCCGGCAGGTTCGACTGGGACAGCCCTAAGTTCCCACAGTTCAAAGAGAAGAACATTTCCTTCCGTGACTTAAACGGCAGAGACCGCTCCTACCTCGAAGCTTTCGGTAAGGATGCTTTCTCAGCAAAGGTAAGAAGTGATTATCTCACAAACTTCGGTGCAGCACTCAGTCCTTTCAATGCTTATATCCTTCTCCTCGGTCTTGAAACTATATCCGAGCGTTTAGATAAGGAAGTAAGAAATGTAGAGAAGATAGTAGATTTCCTGACGCACAGCGAATACGTTGAATGGGTAAGCTACCCTTACCTTGAAGGAAATAAGAGCAGAGAACTCGCTAAGAAGTACTTCCCCAAGGGAGTCGGACAGCTCTTCTCCTTCGGTGTAAAAGGCGGTGAAGAAGCAGTTTACAGACTTTGCAGAAACGTAAAGCTCTTCAGCTACCAGCTTAACCTCGGTGATTCAAAATCACTTATCGCTAATGCAAAGAGATCCACTCACGGAGTCCTCACCGACGCAGAACTCGGTCTTGCTGATATCCCCGACAACACTGTCAGAGTGTCTATCGGAACGGAAGATGCCGATGATCTGATCCGCGATCTGCAGCAGGCATTCGAAGCATCTGCAGCAGAAGCCTCTGAATTAAAAGCCTCCGGGGCAAAACTCAGGAAAAAGGCAGGTTGATATAAATGGGAATATTGCACTGGGACTTCATGTTTAAGGCGATCTTCATAATACTGAAGGACGGATTCGCCAACACCATAAAACTAACGATCGTAACATTTATTTTTGCAAGCCTCATAGGCCTGATAGTCGCACTGATAAAGATAGAAAAGGTACCGGTCCTGCTGCCATTAAGCCACCTGTACACTTCCTTTTTCAAGGGTACACCGCTTATGGTTCAGATCCTGGTCTTCTACTACGGCATACCGCTCGTACTTAATTCTTTCAACGACCGCTACGGGTGGAACATGAACGTAAATGACATACCGGCCATTATCTTCATGTACATAGTATTCTCGCTGTGCTACGGCGCGTATATATCCGAAGTCATGCGAGCTGCATTACTTTCCGTAGACAAGGGACAGAGCGAAGCAGGATACACTATCGGAATGAGCAAGTTCACTACTTTCCGAAGGATCATCTTCCCGCAGGCGCTTTCAAACGCCATTCCCAATCTCGGCAACTATTTCGTAGATCTTGTAAAAGGAACAAGCCTCGCATTTACTGCTACCGTCCTTGAGATACTTGCAGCAGCCAAGATCCTTGGTGGCAGAGAATACAAATACTTTGAGTCATACCTTGCTTCAGCGATCATCTACTGGATCATATGCACCATCTTCCAGCTGATCTTCAACAGAGTTGAGAAGGTCGCAAGACGGCATGAAAGGAGTGAAAACTGATGAAAAAATATGTTGAATTATTCGGATTAAAAAAATCCTTCAAGAATCTGGAAGTATTAAAAGGCGTAGATTTCCAGGTAAAAAAAGGAGAAAAGGTTGTCATCATGGGTTCCAGCGGTTCCGGTAAATCTACACTTCTTCGCTGTATCAACCATCTTGAAAAAGCAGATGACGGCGTAATGAATTACAACGACAGGATAATCCAGCTTTCACACTGGACCAAAGATGATGTAAAGCACGTAAGAAGCAGCTCAGCAATGGTATTCCAGGGTTATAACCTCTTCAGGCATATGAACGTTCTGCAGAATGTCACAGAGGGCCTTATACAGGTTAAGAAATATTCCAAGCCGGAAGCAATTGAGATAGCAGAAGATTATCTCGAGAAAGTTGGGATGAAGGACAGATTAAAGCACTACCCTTCAGCATTATCCGGCGGACAGCAGCAGCGTGTAGCGATAGCAAGAGCAATGGCACTTAATCCGGATATCATCCTCTTCGATGAGCCTACTTCCGCACTTGATCCCGAAATGGTTAATGAAGTGCTGGGTGTTATGGAACAGATCGCCTCCGAAGGCGTGACAATGCTTGTAGTAACACATGAAGTCGGATTTGCCAAGAATATAGCAGACCGCATTGTATTTATGGATAACGGCGTTGTTTGCGAAGACGGAAAACCGGGAGAAGTCCTCTACCATCCCAGAAATAACCGCACATGTAAATTTCTCAATCTGTTGGAGAACAGGAAGACGTCGTAAGTAATAAATTTATTTAGGTATACAGGGAAACTGCATAAATATTAGATTTATTTAGGCATATAGGAAAAACGCCAGAAATAATAAATCTATTTAGTTATACAGGAAACCGTATAAATAAAATATTAAATTTTAAGTAATAAAGGAGAAAACATGAAAACAAAAGAGATCATCAAAAAATTAACAACAGGATTTACTTTAACGGCAGTTGCCACATCTTTACTCACAGGATGCACACCTTCAAATAATGTTGGTGAAGCACACGCAGGTGATACAGGCGCAGCAGTGACTGAGGCTGCGCAGCCTGCCGCTACAGAAGAAGCAGCAACCGAGACTGCTTCTACAGAGACTGCTACTGAGGCACCCGCAGATTCTGCGCTTCCCGAAAGCATTATTATCGGATGCATGCCGGACTGGGCTCCCTTCGATTATGTGGATGCTGACGGAAATATCACAGGATATGACGTGGCTGTAACACTTGAAGCCTGCAAGAGACTTGGTATCGAAGGAAAGTTTGAAGCTTACGAGTGGGCTGCTCTTCTCCCTGCTCTTGAGTCAGGACGTGTACAGATGGTTGCTGCTCAGATCTATCGTTCCGATGAGCGTGAAGAGAAGTTCTACTTCAGTAACGCTCCCTACTACAAGAATGACAACTACATGGTCGTAAGAGCTGATGAACCTGCAGAGACAGTTCAGGATGTTATTGATGAAGGCCTCACCTTTACCTGCGAGGCAGGAGAGCTCTACGAGAACATGCTCATCGATAATGGCATCAAGTTCGTATACTTCGAGGGAAATCCTCAGACTTCGATCGAGAACGTTCTTGCAGGTCACTCTGACGGATTCCTCGCAGTATGGGATACAGTTGATCTGATCCTCAAGGAGAATGGCAAGGAGGGAACTTTGACGCATATCGGAGAACCTCTTGCATCTGATTTCGTATACAGCGTATTCAGAAAGAATGATGAGGGTCAGGCTCTTGCAAAGGCATTCTCTGAAGTTTACCTCGAGATGGAAGCAGACGGAACTCTTACAAAGCTCAGCGAAGAGTATCTCAGCGGTCTTCCCGTTGAAGGTCTTGAAAACGGCGTGCGTGAATGATAATGTAACTCATTATTTTAAAAAAGCCGCTGCCCTGTCGGGTAGCGGCTTTTTATTGGATTTAGCACCTTGGTGTCGGGAACGTTTTTGTGAACCCCTACCCCCGTCCCCAAGGGTCACGTGACTACACTTTATCTTTTGACTTTTATCACGTAGTATCGCGATGATATTCTGGCACTCTACGTGATACATCTCTGTTAGCAAACCTCTTCTCACGTATTTTTCCCCAGAATTAATTTATTTCTACGGGGCCCACAATAATTGAGAGCAATATCTCACGTAGACGTCATAAATATCATGCTTAACACTACGCGAATAGTAACTCAAAAAAGCCATTGCTCACGTAATCTGTCTTTTTGTTGAACGACCCTCCAAATTTGGAGGGTCGTATTTGTCAAACCTCCCTTATTCATCCGTGCCGATGTTTGTTTTGGCAACGGGAATTTCGAGCAGATCATTGTTAACAGTACCCGACCCCAAGGTGGTCAACTTAAGCTCGAAAGCCAGCATTTATGCGGCTTTTCGAGCTTTTTGTTTGGCAAAAATATCAAAAATACACTTGACAAGTGGTCTCAAATGTGAGGCCGCTTTCGCTACTGATTGAATTTAAGAAGTAGCGAAAGCGGCCCTTATCAATGAAAGCAGTTGTCCGTTGCACCGGATAACACATTATCTCATTGATAAGGAGGTACTACATGCAAACAAATGAAATCTGTATGCAAGTCATACGCACAATCAGGAATTATCTCCATGATCCTGATTGCCTTTCGCCACATCGGAAAGAGAAATGCTTTGTCAGAAAA
>JAEEGL013086341.1_pt1 | contig 11342 bp, 6 predicted proteins | sample 9134231 | NCBI WGS metagenome assembly JAEEGL01 (sample SAMN16246548, study PRJNA631951) | gut metagenome | biome: gut microbiome; feature: rumen; material: fiber-attached | host: Bos | place: Iran: Karaj | collected 2018-10
TATAACGTGAAAGTATGGCGTCAGAAGAACGCCAAAGCCAAGGGTCACTTCGAGACCTATCATGTCACCGACGTGGAAGAGGATGCCTCCTTCCTGGAGATGCTGGACATTCTTAATGACCAGCTGATCCGCAAGGGTGTGGAACCCATCGCCTTCGACCACGACTGCCGAGAGGGTATCTGCGGCGCATGTTCCCTGTATGTGGACGGCCGTTCCCATGGTCCGGACGATCAGGTGACTACCTGCCAGTTGTTCATGCGTCATTTCAAGCCGGGTGCCACCATCACCGTAGAGCCTTGGCGGAGTGCCGCTTTCCCGGTGATCAAGGACCTCGTCGTGGATCGTCAGGCCTTCGACAAAATTCTCCAGGCCGGCGGTTTCGTGTCCGTCCGCACCGGTGCCGCGCAGGATGCGAATACCATCCTCATTCCGCACGATGATGCTGAACTGTCCATGGATGCCGCCGCCTGTGTCGGTTGCGGTGCTTGCGTCGCCACTTGTAAGAATGGCTCTGCGATGCTGTTCGTGGCGGCGCGCGTCAGCTCCCTCGCCCTGCTTCCGCAGGGTAAGCCGGAAGCTGCGCGCCGCGCCCGCGCCATGGTCGCCAAGATGGACGAACTTGGTTTCGGTAACTGCACGAACACCCGTGCCTGCGAGATGGAGTGCCCGAAGCACGTCACCATCGACCATATCGCCCGCCTGAACCGCGAGTATCTGAAGGCAAGGTTCAGCGAGTAGTAATAAGATGGCCGATCAGGTCGGCCATGACGAAAGATGGCGGCCCAGACGGGTCGCCATCTTTCTTGTATGTACATAGGATTAGAATGCGTATCCGAGACCGATCGTAAGCGTATTTCCAATCGCCTCGTTGAGAGTCAGGAAGCACAGGTCGAAGTGAAAACCGGAGAATTTGGCACCGGCTCCGAGGGACAGATAGGTGGGAAGCGGAGACCGGCCGGTGCCGATGTGGGCGCCTGCCCGGACAAAGACCATGTCCTTGTAGGCAAACTCGGTACCTGCCGCCGCTCCGAATCCTCCGGAGAAGAAATAGTCGAGGTCGGCTCCGAAATTCAATCTGTTTTCCGACAGGTCTACTCCATAACCGATACCGGCTTTCACGGACATCGGCAGGGAATAAGAGTCCTTGCCGGACTTGACCGGGGTTCCCAGATTAGCAACGCCGGCTGCCGCCTTTAAACCGTCTTTCTGGAAGGAAACGAGGATATCGGCCGCCACGGCACTATAGGAATCCTTATCCGACAGCTTTTCCGATGCGAAACGGACGGTAGCGCCGGCGGAAAGGGTTTCCGTGAACCGGAAACCGAAACCGGCACCGGCCAGCAGGGCGGTCGGCGTAAATTCCTTGCCCGCATTTCCGGAAGCATCCACAATCGTGTACGGATTTCCGTTCTGAAATACACCCGTGAGTGTAATACCCATCTTATCCCCGATCTTGAGCGCACCCAGCAGGTTCAGATTGGTGGAATGGATGGTCTTCGGGGCCCAGTTCTGATAACTGAAGATTACATTGCTTCCACTGAAAGGAACCAGACCCGGATTCTGCAGGTCGGAAACGGCCTGGATTCCGCCCATCGCCGCCGTAGCGGGGTCCCGGTCTATCCGGAGGAACGGCAGGGCGTCCTGCGCGTTGGCAGCGGTCCAGAGCAGGGAAAGGATACCGACAACAAATAACTTTTTCATAGTCGTTTATCTTTTGACGATGGTTTCATAGTAATCCTTTCCTCCGAACTGGAGGAAGAGTCCATATTGTCCCGGCGCGAAGGTGGAGAAATCGACCTTCGCCGGATTAAAGGCGCTGGAATTGACCGTTCCTTCCCAGACGGTGGAACCGGTCGCGGAAACCACCTTGATTTCCGTGCTTTCTTCGTTCAAACCCGTCGCGATGTTGAGGAAGTCTGTCACCGGATTGGGATAAGCCTGATATTCGATGCCCGGCTGGCGGACCAGGACCCGGAATGTGATGGATGCTTTTTCCTTTCGGGCGTCCATGGCGAAAACCGTTACGGTAGAAGCGCCGAATCCGATGGGGGTAATATGAAGGACACCGGAGTTCACCGTCGCATGCAGGACGGCAGGTGCCGTATTTTCTGCATCATAGGTAAGCGGCTCTCCATCAGGATCGTTGAAGTATTCCGCGATGGAAATCTGAGCGGCATCGGACTGTCCGCTGAGAAGCATGTCCGGAATATCCTTGACAGCAGCTGGAGGTGTATTGGGCAGAATCCGATACGTGAGCGTATAGGTAGATGAGCCCTTGAATTCATCCGTTGCCGTGAGTTTGGCTTGATAGGTACCGGAATCGACCTTGCTTCCATCGATTTTGACGGTATATCCTTCGCTGGTTTCCGTCCATGTTTCCGCATCGGATCCGGGAGTGACTTCCATGATGAAGAAATGGTCGTCCGGATCGATTACCGTAAAGGTGATAACCTTGCTTTCAAAGCTTCGGATGGCCAGTCCTTCCGTCGCTTCGTCGGGCGTAATAACCGGAGGAATGTTAGCCGGTGTCTTGATAGTCAACAGGTTCGAGGCCTCCGAATAGGCGGGCTGCTTATCGAAACCGATGACCTTGAACCAGTAAGAAGTCTCGAAGTTGAGGGACTTCAAGGTCGCAGAAACCGTTTCTCCGACAGCATAAGGAGTGGAGATGACCGTGGTTTTCTTGACACCTTTTCCGGTTTTATCCGGAGTGGATTCGGCGACGGCATTTTTGTCCGTACCGGAGAACAGATAGTAACCGGCCGCCGGGATTTTTCCTGAACCGGTGACCGTCCAGGAGACTGTCACAGAGTTGGCCTTTGCCTTAGCGGAAAGGTCCGTTACTTTCGCAGGGGTCCGGTCTTCTCCATAGGTAAAGGCCGCTACTGCATCCAGCATGACACCGATTTGCTGGACATCCAGGGAAATGGATGGATTCTTGGTGTTCAGGATCCTTTCCAGCAGCATGTCGCGCGTGAATCCGAGACCGCCGAAATAGGAAACCAGCAAGGCCGCTACACCTGTGGCATGCGGACAGGACATGGAGGTTCCCTGGAAATTACCATATCCATTGTCGGACAAGGTGCTCAGGATCTGCCCATAGTGATAATCACCGCCGGTAGCGGAAATATCCACCCAGTCTCCATAGCAGGAATAGTACGCACGGCCTCCATTGGGACCGATGGCGCCGACTGCGACAGCGCCCGGATAACAGGCAGGTGAACCCCAGGGCTTACTGTCGTTGCCGGCGGAGAAGAAGCAGACACCACCCGCCATGGGGCCCGTCTGCTGTCCATGGGCATCCATGCCGGCATATTTGTTAAAGTAATCGATGGCAGATTTCAAGGCAGAGGAATACTGTCCGGTGTTGGGTTGCAGGAAGAATTCGTGACTTTCCCGGGCTTCATCGTCCCGATAGGTTCCGTCGGAATTGCCGAAATCATAGCCCCAGCTGTTGTTGCAGAGGACGGCGCCATGGTCCGCTCCCCATTTGATGGCGTTCTCGAAGTTGCCGTTGCCATCCTCCGAAAAAACCTGGCAGGAAATCAGACGGACACCCGGAATGCCTGCCTCAGCATCTCCACCGGCGAGGCCGACGACTCCGATGCCGTTATTATTGACAGCCGCGATGGTTCCGGCTACATGGGTTCCATGGTCGTTCGGTGTGATGTAAGTGCTGTTGGTGACGAAATTATAACTGTTGGTGGCATCGGTGTTCCCAACCAGGTCTTCATGATTGAGTTGCACGCCACCGTCCACGATCGTGACCCCGACGGTCGAACTGCCGGTCGTATAGTATCTCCAGATGGGAATGACCTGCATATCGGCACCAACCAACCAGGAAGTACCGGTTCCTTCATTCCTGTACTGCCACTGCGTGCTGAATTTCGGATCATTGAAAGGATAGCTCATTTTCTTGGCCTTGATGACCGGCTCATAGGAAATGATTCCTTCCACATGGCGGAGGACATCCGCAGCCTGGTCTTTCCGGACAGAGGGGCTGTAATGGATCCGATACCAGCGGTGGAGTCCCATTTCCCGGGAGCGCGGCTCGAATTCGCCGGCATCCGGGAAGATCCTTTCCATACCGGTCACGCCGATTTCACCCAAGGCATCATTGAAAGAGGCGGAGGCCCGGGTTGCCGGCATTCCCTGTTCAATCCACGCGACGGTCTCTTCATCCAGCAGGATGTTCGCCGTTCCGGGGACATAGATGCTTTCGGGTTCCTTTTCCTCCGGGGTCACCCTTGTTGCAATTTCGGTTTCCATTTCCTGCTGACAGCCGGCCAGGAGGAAAAGCGCCAGGGCACATCCGAAGGGAAACAATCTTTCCTTCATGGTTCTAGAGTAGGTTTTCTGTCAGAAAATCGGCCACTTCCGTCAATGATTCGGGTTGTGACCATTTAATTTTATGTTCCTTGAAAAAGGCTTTTGCCTGATCCTTGTCCAGTCCGGGAACATCCATGACTTCCCGCTTCAGGGCTGGTACGATCCTGTTCCGGCAGAACAGGATATAGGTCTTTTCCGCGATGGGAATCTCCTTGCCTCCCTCTTTGGAGGCGATGGCTTGGTTGATGTTGATTCCGACGTTGCTGTCCATGGCCAGGCCGGCCACGTTCTGCGTGGCGGCGACGGACGAGGAAACCCCGTATCCGATACTGGCCTTGTTCAGTTGTTCCGTGTCCAGGAAATACGCCCGGACGGCGGCGCCGCCTTTCGACTCCGCCAGGACCTTGTACAGTTTTCCCGCCACGTTTACGAAGATATCTTCACCGACCCGCACGGAGAAGACTTTGATCATGTCCGCCTCCATGATGTCCTCGCCCTTGATATAGTACAGTTTCTGGTTCAGGACGGAAACATTGATCCTTCCGGTCAGGATATCGTCTCCGGAATCGGAACAGACGACGCCTTCCGTGAAATCTTCATACATGAACGGCCAGGAGTCCTTCGGCTTGAAGGCCCATTTATCGCGGTTTGGCTGCGCAAAAGCGGGAAGGACGGCCATCATTCCCAGCAGCAGGAAAACGATTCTTTTCATGGTTGTAAAAAAGGTTAAAAGGAGCCCGCCCGAAAAATGGGCAGGCTCCCTTCATAGCATAGTTCAGTGGTTACTTCTTGACGAAGTAAGCATCCCAGACGTTCATGAAATAGTAGAACAGACTACCCGTTTCATCCGGCGTGGTGATACCGAAGTAGTCGATTTCATCCGCGACGAAAGATCCGTCTTCCTGCTTCGTAAAGACGAGATTGCCGGGATCCGTGATGAACACACCGGCATCGTCGTCCCACTTGTAGAGCCAGAAACGATCATCCGCCGTGAATCCGTTGAACAGGTCGGCCGGCCATGCGGGCGTCACCTGCGGGACAGGGATGGTGACCTTCGTCATGTTATCGGAAACGATACCATACACTTTGACCTTTCCGTGGGAGAAGTAACTTCCATAGTACTTCGGGGAACAGATCGGAACCATGACATCCATCCAGACGCGGGTAACATCGCCCTCATAAGGGGTCATCTCCATATCCCAGGTCTCTGGCGCGTATCCAGGGGCATCGGTCAGGATAATGCCACCCATCGTATAGGTGCCGAACATGTCGAGGAGCGGGTGATCCTCATCCTTGATCGTGATCGATACGGTGTTGTAGTTGGGGAACGTGTAGTTGTTGGTCGTGCTGGCAATCTGGATATCGAATTTCAAGTCACCGGTGTAAACAGCGTCGTGGTCCACCACGTTGATGGTGATGTACTGGGTGGAATCTCCCGCGAAATTGAGGACGCCGGAGGCGGGCTCCACGGTGAAATCCGTACCGGACTTGGCCGTCTTTTCGACAACCTTGAAGGACACGGTCGTATTGGGATTTCCGTCCTGAGGATAAGCCATCACGCCAACCTTCAGGGAACCGGCGCTTTCATTGATGGAATAGGAAGATCCTTTGAAAGCAACGAAATCCTCGCTCGTGAACTTGGCGACGTGCGAGCAGGCGGCCAGGGAAAGAGCCGCAAGACCCGCGATGCATATTTTAGCTAAATATTTCATATTCAAATTGTTTTACGGATATGACTATTCTGCAGCGCTGTATCCGGGATTCTGGACCAGATTGTCGTTCACCTCGAACTCGTGGGACGGAATCGGCCAAACATAGTGGAAATCACCGGCGGGGAGAGACTTGGACTCATATGCAGGGCCCTGAGCCAGCGCACCGGCGGCAACGGCACCGGCCTGACCGGGACGGCCGTTGAAACCTTCATTCCAGCGCTTCAGGCAAACCAAGCGGTAGCCCTGACCGACCGTCTCCTTGAACCACTCGTTGTGGACCGTGGTGGCGGAAGCGTCCGTGGTGGAAGCGCCACGAGCGGACTGGATAGCATTGAGAGCGGTCTTTGCAGAACTGGCATTACCTGCGGCAAGGTTCGCCTCGGCGGCAATCAGATACATCTCGCTGAGGAGGATGGGCTTCACGGCCTGGTAGCCGTCAGGCATGGCATCCGGAGCGGAACGGAGAGCGGGGTTGCCGAGGTACTTGGTGAACACGTAGAACACATCGCTGTGGTAATCGCTACTGTAAAAGACTTCGTAGCCACCCTTGTCGAACCACTGGGCCAGGCGGAGGTCGTTCGCCTCGTACAGGTTCATCAGGTTGGCGGAAGGAATGAAGTAAGGCTGGAAATAGTCGCCATGGTCCGGGTCGCGACGAGTGCCCGTCCAAGCGTCGAAGTTGCGGTTCGGACGTTCGGCGTACGTGGCGTACATCTGGAAGATGGGTTCATTGCCCTTGTCATTGAGCCATTCGTCCGTCATTTCTTCGGCGGTAGCGGAGAGCTTGTATCCGGCGGCAGAGGAGATGACCGTCTGGGCGGCGGCAGCAGCCTTCGCGTAGTCCTTGATGTCCAGGTAGTAGCGGGCATACAGGGCGTTCACGGCGTCGATGGTCGGCTTCTGGGCGCGGACTTCGCCCTTGACACCGGCGAGAAGCACGGCGGCGGAGTCGAGATCCTTTCCGATCTGGTCATAAACCTCCTGGATGGTGTTCCGGGCGGGACGGGCCGTCTGGTCATATTCGAGCACCAGGGGAACGCCCAGGTCGGTAGAAGGCGTGCTGTACGCATAGGCCTTCGCATACAGGCGAACGAGACGGAGATAGGAGTCGGCGCGGAAGAAGTAACCTTCACCGCGGACGACAGCGGCCTTTTTTTGGAGGTCTTCCGGGACATTCTCCTGCAGACCGTTGATAACCACATTGTAACGCATGATTGCGTGGTAGATATTCTCCCAGTGGTCTTCGGCGTCATAGTCCGTAGCGGAGAAAGAGTTGTCAGTACGGTGGATGGAGCCGTAGTTGTTACCGAAGTCGGCCATGGCGTTGAAACCATCGCACATCACTTCGGGAGCGATGTTGTAGACACCATACTGCGTACCGCGGAAGTAGGAGAACATGCCGTTCTCGAAACCATTGAGGTCGCTGGCGGTCTCCACAATCTGGTCGGGATTGTAAGCGATGGCGTTGTTAGGCATCAGGTCCAGGTCGCAGGAAGCAAGCAGGGTAACGGCCGCGCCGAGCGCAAGGGTATTGATGATCTTTTTCATATTCGTTCTGTTTTATCCGTTAGAACTTAACCTCGATACCGCCCAGGAACTGCTTGGAATTACCACCCACACCATAGGTGAGGTTGGAGTTGATTTCCGGATCGATACCGGTATATTTGGTGAAGGTGAGGAGGTTACGTCCGGTGAAGGTGATCTTGAAATCCTTCACGGCATTCTGCCAGCCCAGGAGGACCTTCGGAAGGCTGTAGGCGATCTGGAGGTTCTTCAGACGGAGGAAGGAGGCATCCTCGAGGAGGTGGGTATCAAACTGCATCACGGCGCCCTTGGACCAGTCAGGCCACTTGGCATCCCGATGATCCGGAGTCCAGAAATCGGAGACCGCCTTGTTGGTATTCATGGTGGAGAAGTTGGCCGGGTTTCCGTAGAAGTAACCGTCGTTGGACACGAGGTACTTGCCGAGGACATAGGAGAAGTCAGCCTGCAGGGAGAGGCCCTTCCAGCCGCCGGAGAGGCTGAAACCACCGTTGATCGGAGCGTAACGCTTCTTGCCGGTGTTCTGGGTCAGACCCTCTTCGTCGAAGACCTTCGTGGTCTTGTCCATGGTGGTGATGTCGGGATCGTCGCCCGGGACATACCACATGGGCATACCGTCTTCCGGATCGATGCCGGCGAAGATCGGGTTGTAGAACATGACAGGGCTGCCGACCACGTAGGCGATCATGTAGGAATACATCGGCCAGGTGTGCTTGCCGTCGAACAGCTCGGTCACCTTCTGGGCGTTGTAGTTGAACGTGGTGTTGAAACGCATCCAGTAGTCGCGGGTGCGGAGGATGTCGAAGCCGAGGGTCACGTCGATACCGCTGTTCTGGAGGCTGCCCACGTTGTTGGTAGCTTCGTCGATACCGGAGGTGTACGGCTGGGGAACGTCGAGGAGCATCGAGGAGGTCTTACGGAGGTAGTACTCGAGGTCGAAGTCCAGGAAGTTGAACAGGCGGCCGGTGAGGGCGGTGGTGAACAGGCCCTGGCGCTCCCAGGTGAGGTGGGAGTTGGCCGGCTGGGAGACATGGATACCGTTGGCGTCGGCATACTTGCCGGTGGAACCGACGAGGCCGAGGTGGGCGTAGTTGCCGATACCGGCGTTACCCTGGGTACCATAGCTGACCTTCAGGTTGAGGTCGTTGACGGCGCGGACATTCTTCAGGAAGTTCTCCTTCTTGAGTTTCCACATGCCGCCGACGGACCAGAAGAGGGCGTTGCGGACGTCCTTACCGAAACGGGAAGAAGCATCGTTACGGATGGTGGCGTCGAAGATGTAGCGGTCCATGAGCGTGTAGTCCAGATGTCCGAAGAAGGACAGGAAGCGGCTCTCGGAGTAGCTCTCGCTGACGGAACGGGAATCGGCGGTACCGTCATTGACACGGGCCAGGCGGTCATCGGTCTGACCGCTGGAGGAGGCGGAGAAGTAGGTGTAGTAGTTCTCGACACCTTCGTGACCGGCGAGGACGCTGAACTTGTGGTCGTCCGTGATCTGGAAGGTATACTCGACGGTGTTGGTGATGTTGGCGGCGTACTCCAGCGCGCTGGAGTGACCGACGGTGGCGGTACCACCGTTCGCGGCCACGTAGGACGGCATGGTCTCCCAGTTGTTCAGGCGGATGTATCCGTCGACACCGACGCGGGAGACGAACTTGAGGTTGCGGATGGGCTCGATTTCAACGAACACATTGCCGTTCGCACCGTAGCGGTCGTACTGGTCGATATGGTTCTCCATGTAGTAGGTCGGGGTGATACGGTTCTGGCCCGGGAACTTCTTCTCGTAGACCTTGCCGTCCTCGTCGAGAGCCGGATACATCGGGATGAGGAGGAAGGACAGACCACCGGAAGTGTAGTTGGACATACCGTTGGCGGCGGATCCCCAGTTCGGGTTCTGCTGGGTGTTGGAGAGGCTGAGGTTCAGGTTGACACCGGTCTTGAGCCACTCGAGCGGGTGGGCCTGCACGTTGGAACGGAGGGTGTAACGGTCGAAGAAGTTACCAGGGGTGTAACCTTTCTGATGGTACTGGGAGGCGGCGATCATGTAAGCCACCTTGGAGCCGCCACCTTCGATGGTGAGGTCGTTCTGGTACTGGGGATTCCAAAGATCCATCATGTACTTGTACCAGGGGGTGTCATAGTTGTAACCCTTGCTCAGGTAGGTGGAATCGATCCAGTCCTGGGAGTGGATACCGGCGCGCACCCAGAAGTCCATCAGCTCGGAGCTGCTCATCATGCTCTCATAGAGAGAGGTGTCGGCGAGGGTGGAAACACCCCACTGGCCACGGTAAGTGACGGAAGCCTTGGTGTTGTAGGAACCGCTCTTGGTGGAGATGTAGACGACACCGTTCGCAGCACGGGCACCATAGATGGAAGTCGCGGAGGCATCCTTCAGGACGCTGACGCTCTCGATATCGTTCGGGTTCATGTTCATCACAGCGGTGCTGGAGGAAGGAATACCGTCGATCACATAGAGCGGAGTCGTGCTGGCCTCGAGGGAGCCGACGCCGTGGAGGGTCATGCTCACCGCGTTATCACCGGCGATACCGGAGTAGGACAGGACGGACAGACCGGCCACCTGGCCCTGGAGCTGGTCGAGGGCGGAGGAAGACGGGGCGTTCTTGATGGTCTCGGAGTTCACGGTCGAGACGGAACCCACGATGGAGCTGATCTTCTTGGCGGAACCATAGCCGACGGCGATGGCCTGCTCAAGGACTTCAGCGTCGTCCTCGAGGACGAAGTTGATGACCGCTCTTCCGTTGACGGGAGCCGAAGCCTCCTTGTAGCCGACGGAGGAAACCACCAGCGTGCCATTGGAAGGGACGGAAAGCGAATAGGATCCGTTCGCGAGCGTAGCCGTACCCACGGAAGTGCTTCCCTGGAGCATGACAGCCGCACCGGGAACCGGGTCGCCATTACTGTCCGTAACGGTACCGGACACCCTGATGTTCTGCGCAAACGCGGAGCCTGCGATCAGAATCATCAAAGATGCGATCATAAGCTTTACTTTTTTCATAAGCATTAGATTAGTTAAACAAAAATACACTATAAAACTTAATAGTATCCAAACACCACCGCGACAGGTCGCGGAAATCAAATCGCAAATTTCTAAAATAGATTTCAAATATGCAAATAATTATTCACAAGGGGCTGTTGAAAAGTGCGCGAAAACCATAGGAGTCAGGCATTTACAAGGAAATCGGGAGACGCGTGAAACAGAAAGGAGCTTTCCCGGAGACCAGATTTCTTATTTATTATTGTTACGAGAGTCCGCTTACTGAATGATACAGCCCCGACGCATGGTCCCCCTTTAGGAGGGATCATGGGGCCCGGAAACGCAGAATCATGGCCGTTGGGGGCACATTTTAAAGTGAAAGCCGCAAATTCTTAAAAATATTAAAGATTATTATTTGTAATCAATTTTAAAGAATGGTGTTCAAATTGAAAGCTAGACCGCTATTTCAAAAACAAATCTTCGGCAAACAAAACGGATTTCTTTCCAATTTTTAGAACGACTAACAGTTTGACTATTTGGTTTTTAGAAAATTGTTTCCAATCTTTGCACCGAATTGCTTTTCATTTATTAATTATAAGTAGTAGTGTATTTCAATTCGCTCCGCGGTCTAACAAATTGACAACTTACGGACAATAAGTTCTGATTCAATATCATTGTTTAACCAAAGATCTTGCTTATGAAAAAAGTAAAACTGTTCCTGGCGTGCCTGCTGGCTGTCGCTTCGACGGCGCTGTGGGCACAGA
>JAEEGL013866718.1_pt1 | contig 11342 bp, 12 predicted proteins | sample 9134231 | NCBI WGS metagenome assembly JAEEGL01 (sample SAMN16246548, study PRJNA631951) | gut metagenome | biome: gut microbiome; feature: rumen; material: fiber-attached | host: Bos | place: Iran: Karaj | collected 2018-10
ATATCTACATCAAAAGATTCTTTTTCAATAATATCTCCACTATCCATACCTTTATCAGTATACATAATAGTTATACCTACTTCTTTTTCACCATTTATAATAGCATGATGGATCGGAGCACCACCTCTATATTTAGGAAGAAGCGATGCGTGAACATTTACTGTATTATATAATGGAGCATAAATAAGTTCTTCTGGAATAATTTGACCATAAGCACAAGTTACAATAATATCAGGTTTAAGATTTACAATATCAGCATAATCTTTTCTTATTTTAAGAGGAGTAAAAACCTTAATATTATTATCAAGAGCAACTTGTTTAACGGGACAATGTGTAAGAATTTTTTTTCTTCCTACCACCTTATCTGGCTGTGTCACTACTCCTATTACATTAGTTTCCTCAATTAACATTTTAAGAACAGGTACACTATATTCAGGTGTCCCCATAAAAATTACTTTTAAATCTTTCATCTTTTCATCTCCCATAATTATCTAGATGATTTCCCTCTTTTACTATTTTCATAATCATAAAACATTTCTATAGCTCTTGCCTTTCTAGCAATAACCTCTTGTTCTAATAGCTCTAATTTCTTAAGTAATATATTGTATTCCTTTTCTTCCATATAACTCTTATACTTATTAACAATAAGATTTTTAAAGCGTTCTATTTCGTCTAATATAAGCATATATCCAGAATCATCATCTTCATCATCAGATACAATTGACATCATTCTTATTATTTTAGAAAATGTTCTTGAACACTTCTTATCAATAAGTTTTTCGATCAAGCTAGGATTAATAACAATAACTTCATTAACACTAATCATATCTTCAAAACTAGCACTTTTTTTAGGTTTCATTTTTAAACCTTTAAGCTTTTCATATTCCATATAAGTAATCACATCAGTCTTTGCATCTTTTTTGATTACAAATCTTTTATTTATGCCCATCCAAAACACCACCTTAGTTTTGTTTTTCTTTTTCCTCTTTTTCCTTTGTTACTCTCTTTCTTTCGCTCTTTCTATACTCTTCTATCATAGCATGATTACCACTTAATAATACATCAGGAACATACATTCCCATAAACTCTCTAGGTTTTGTATAAACTGGATAATCAAGCAAATCATCATCAAAAGATTCACTATCTAAAGATTCTTTACTAATAACCCCATCAATTAATCTAATTATTGCATCACTAATCATCATCGCAGGAAGTTCTCCTCCTGTAAGTATAAAGTTTCCTATTGAAATTTCTTCATCTACTAAATTCTTTATGCGATAATCAAATCCTTCATAATGTCCACATATCAAAATAATATGTTTTTTATTAGATAAACTCTTTGCTTTAGTCTGATTAAAAGTTACTCCACTAGGACTAAGTAAAATAACATGAGAATCATCTCTTTTTATATCCATAAGAGCATTATAAATCGGCTCTATTTGAAGCACCATTCCAGCCCCTCCTCCAAAAGGAGTATCATCAACCTTTCCATGAGGATCAGAAGTATAATCTCTAAAATTAATAACATTAATTTTTACTTTATTATCTTCAATAGCTCTTTTTATAATAGATTCGCTAAGAAATCCTGTAAACATGTCAGGAAATAATGTCAATATATCAATTTGCATTAATAAGTCCCTCCACTTCTTTAAAAACTATTCTATCATTTAATATAACTTTACTGATAAACTCATCATTCAAAGGAATTAATACTTCTTTATCACCAATAATTTTAATAATATAGTTACCATTTCCACCATCAATTATATCATTAACATTTCCTAAATATAAATCATTATAATAACATTTTAAACCAATATAGTCTTCAAAAACAAATTCATTATCAGCTAAAGAAAGATCATCTCTAAGAACATATACATCATCACTTTTATATTTTTCTACTAAGTTAATGTCAAAAAGATCATCAAAAGTCAATAAATAAACTCCATTATGAAATCTATATTTAACAAGTTTAATCTTATCTTTAAAATCTCCAATATAAAAACAAAAACCTGAAGTTAAAATCTTATCTTTGTATAAAAATGAACTTTTTAATTTAAGTTCACCTTTAAGACCATGTGTACCAACAAATTTTCCAACATATACATAGTTCATAAAAGCACCTCAACTTACTAAATATTATATCAGTATTAAAACCAAAAGAAAAGACCTAAAAGGTCTTAAGCATAACTCTTTCTAAGCAAAATTGCAGATCCTAAAATAATTGAAATAGGTGCTAAATAAAGTGCATAATCTTCTATTCCAGTATTTGGATTTTCTTCTGTTTTTTTATCTACTACTTGTGTAGTATCATTAACTACAACATTTTTAGGTTTAACAGTCGTTTTTTTAGGCTTAGTAGAAGTATCACTACTAGTATCATCATATGATATTGGTCCTAAAGTACTACTACTCTTTGATTCTAAAATTATTCTTGATATATAAACATTAGAATCACCATTTTTAACAGCAGCAACCGCTAAAACATATCCATTATGAGCGCCTGACTTATATGTCAAATTAGACACATTAATATCATTATTTGTAGCCTTAGTCCAATTAGTTACATCTGCAGGTTTGCTAACAGCAGGAATAAGTTTTAAAAATTCAGTTTCATGAGTGCTAACAGCAGAAGCAGCTTGAATATAAGTGTCTGAACCATCTGTATTATTATCTACTATTTTTTTATTTTTAACATAATCAGAAAAACTATCATCTTTTATCTTTACATACTTATAGTAATATTGATAAGTATTATTACTATCAATTTGAATAATTTCTTTATCATTACCTCCAATAGTAGCAGTAATTGCAGCGACTCTATCTAATTCAACTTCATCAGCATTAACCATAGGAATAAACATTCCAAAACAAACTGCAAATATTATAAACATACTAATTTTTCTCATACTATCACCTACTATAATAGTATAACCAAAAGAAAAAAGTGTAAACATATTTTTAACAAAAAAATAAAAACTTTACACAAAGAATGTCAATTGTTAACAATTGGAAGTTTTATAACAACTTCAGTACCTTTCCCCAAATCAGATTTATACTTTATTGAACCATTGTGCAAACTGATAATTTCTTTTGATAAAGAAACCCCTATTCCACAACCCTTCTTCTTTGAAGAATAGAACAATTCATCTATTTTTCCAAGTTCTTCATTACTCATCCCGCAGCCATTATCCTTAATAGATAATAAAACATATTTTTTTAGAAGCTTTAAAGAAATATCTATTTTCCCATACTTAGAAATGGCTTCAACACTATTCTTTAATATATTAATAAGTACTTGTTTTAATCTACTATAATCACCATTAATAAAGACCTCATCTTTTGACACATAATTAACTTTTACATTTCTATTATCAAATAACATTTTTAAACTATTAACAGTATCACTAATCAAATAGTCTAAATCCATTATATCCAAATTTACTTTTATCTTAGTGTACTCACTAAAATTATCCATAATATCCAAAGTTCTATTAAGCTCTTCCAAAACAATATCATTATATCTTTTTATTTTATCAATATCATCATAATCCATCATCGATAAATATCCTTTACAAACTGCAATTGGATTTTTTACCTCATGTGTAATTTTAAATAATGAATTCTTCAAGTTTTTTTCCTTTTCAAGTTCTTTCATTGTTTGGTTAATACTAACTGTTTTCTCTATTATATTAATAATACTAATGATAATTACCCCAATTAAATAAAAAACTATTAAACAAACAAATACCTGTATTAATCCACTTATACTATCATGTAACATAATATAATAATCATATATCGTTAAAAATATACCTTTTATAAAAACAAATGTAAGTAATATAGTATGAGCAGTAACACCTTTTTTATATAAAAGTAAAAATAATATAATATAAATGCAATATTCCCCAATTACAAATATCAAGTTAAAGCCCATAAAAATATTAAAAATTATTAGAATTAACGCTAAAATAATACCAGCACTTTTTCTATTGTAAATAACAGACACAATAAAAGGCATATTAATAAGTAAGATACTATATGGACTAGATAGATCACAATATTTTAAAAGCAAGAAAAAACTAGAAAAATTAGCAGCATCTATTAAAAAATCTCTATCTATATTACAAGTACTTTTAATATATGCTTTTGCTATTAAAACACATATCATTGGAAATAGTATTAAAATACCTCCAAGTATCAAAATATCAAAAAACGACATATAATCACCCATATACATCATACAAATGATTAATGTCGTATTTTGTCGAATTATGTAATATTTTATTTTATTTCGTCGATATATTTCTTTAATTGTTTAGAATCAGGTCCTAAAATAATTTTTAACTGATTATCCATTTCTACAATACCTTTAGCACCCAAATTAACAATAGAATCTTTATCAACTTTATCAACATTTTCAAGAGTAACTATAAATCTCGATAAATTAACTTCTGTATCAAGTATATTATCTTTTCCTCCAAGATACTCTACAAGTTTATTCATATCTAATTTTACATCTTTTTTATTTATTTTGATTATCGCTAACAATAATATAAAAAATACAACGCCTATTATTAAATATTCATATATCATTTTCATTACCACCTAAAACAATTATACAATAATTTAGCAAAAAATAAAACTATTTTTCATAGTATTTAATAAATAGGTATTAGTTCTGCACCAAAAGTTTAAAAGCGAATATCTTATAATAGAAAGAAAAAGGGGTGGATTATATATGAATAATAGCTCATGCTGTATCAATGATATATTAAAAGTTATTAATATTTTACAAAATCAATCTGAAAAAATAGACGATATTCCTAATACATGTGATAGACCATTTCTAGGACTAACAAACAATAACACAGTATTTATCTATAATACTAGACCAATTACATTATATACATCAAATAACACTCTATTCGAAGCACCTTATACATTAAATGGAACAACTGGTACTTCAAGTGTTTTTAGAGTTGAAAAAGTAACAAATGAAACAGCAACTTTAAGAGTGCTTGCACCAAATCCAGATACCACTAGTGAGTTCCCGTATGTATCAACAGATTCATTTATTATTGTAAATAGTTCATGTGTATGTGCTATTCAGTGTTTAGCAGACACTTTTGTAGATAATGTATAGAAAGGAGGAAAATATATGTGCGGAAATAATAATTGTGATAGTTTGAAAGAAGTACTTTGTACAATTATAAAAATTCAAAAAAGAAGTGAATGCTTAGATAATGGCATTGCATCTTGTGATAGACCTTTCCTAGGAGCAAATATTAATGCTTTATATAATACTAGACCTATAACCTTATACACTTGCCCTACTAATACATTATGGACAATGCCATATACATTAAACGGAACAACTGGTACATCAAGTGTCTTTAGAGTTGAAACTGTAGAAGATTGCTGTGCAACATTAAGAGTCCTAGCACCAGGAACTGAAGAAGGAACATATTTATCAACAGATTCATTTTTTACAATAAATCTAAACTGTGTAGGAGTTATTCAGTGTCTAGCAGATACTTTAGTAACAAATGTTTAAAATAAATGTAAAAGAAAAAAGTAGTAAACTACTTTTTTTGTTTATTCTTCTTCTATCTTTAAAATATCATCTATATTAATAGAATCATTATCTAAAGTAATTAGTCTATTACCTATCTTACCCGCTATTCTAGTGTGATAAGTATCATCACTAGTAACAATCTTTACTTTTTTATTAAATATATAAGTACCACTACTAGAAAGTTTATCTAAGAAAGATATAACATCATCAGAATCCTTCTTATCAATAGAAACAGAGACATTATCGTCTTTTAAAAAAGAAACATAAGCCTTTTCATTATTATCTATAAAACTCATATTTGGTTTAAATATTTTTGGTTTTTTGCTCATAAGTCCTCCTATCACTATATTGTATGAAACAAGTATTAAAAAATACTAAAAAGATATACTAATAACATGAAAACAAATAAAAACTTTATTTATATCTTAATTATTTTCTTTATCATAAGCATCAACTCTATTTATAGCTTTACAACATTCTTAACTAAAGATACTTATAGTCTAGTCATAAGACAAAGCGTTTTCTATTTAATAGGAATTATTTTAATATTAATCATACTAAAAATAAAACCAGAAATAATATTAAAATATAGTACATTAATATACATAATAAATATAATTTTATTAATATTAGTACTCATAATAGGAACAAAAGTAAATGGAACTAAAGCATGGTTTTCAATTCCTATCATTGGAACATTTCAACCAAGTGAATTCATGAAAATTGGATTAATACTAATGCTAGCAAAAACTATAAATAATCAAAAGATAAAAACTATGAAAGATGAAATAACAGTTATTGCTAAAGTACTAATCATAACCATAATACCAAGTATTATAACCTTTTTAGAGCCTGATACTGGTGCAGTATTAATATATTTTATTATTACACTTATTATGCTATTTGTATCAAAAATAAGAATTAGATGGTTTATTATATTATTCGCATTATTAGGATTTATTATAGGAATACTTTTTTATACATATATTTTTAAACAAGATTTATTTATTAAAATATTTGGAAATAGTATGTTTTATAGATTTGATAGAATATTTGATTGGCAAAAGTCATCAGGAATGCAATTAGAAAATTCTCTTATATCAATTGGATCAAGTGGTTACTTTGGAAAAGGCATCAGTAACATATTATTATATTTTCCCGAAGGTCATACAGATTTTATCTTTTCGTCATTTGCCTCAATATATGGTCTCATAGGAATGATAATTTTAATAGGAGCAATCATTTGGTTTGACATAACTATTATAAAAACTAAAACAAAAAACAATAGTCATAAATATATTGTTATAGGAACAATTGGAGCGCTACTCTATCAACAAATTCAAAACATATCTATGACTATTGGATTACTACCTATAACTGGTATAACATTACCTTTTATATCATATGGAGGAAGTAGCCTATTATCTTATATGATTCTGTTAGGGATAATTATATCTATTAAAAATAAAAACGCTATATAAAAGACTAATAAAAAGTCACAACTCTTTATTAGTCTTAGAAATCTTATTAATATTATATATAGATACCACATATAATATTATAATAAAAGCAATAAATATTACAAAAAGCAAAATATCTTCCGCTAATAAACAAAAATTAAATATTGCATGTAGAATAGTAGGTATTAAAATTGCATAAAACATATAAACTCTGCCTAAAACTTTATCACTTTTTTCATAAACTTTAGCAAGTCCTAAAAATACCCCCATAATTACCCCAAAACATACATGTCCTGGCACCGAAATTAAAGCTCTATATATTCCAAGAGAAACTCCGCCCGGTAACACATAAAAAATATTCTCAATCAGCGCAAAACCAAGAGCAACAAATACTGAATAAACAATTATGTCATAAAGCTGATTAAACTCTTTATTTTTATAGGCAAATAATCTAATCATTAACCATTTTGCAAATTCTTCTACAAGAGCTATTTCAAAAAATATAGTAAAAAAAAGTTTTAAAAAACTTATGTTTTTTCCTTCAAGCACATCAAAAAATTGAGGATTAATAAAACCTATCACAATATCAATAACAATAACAAGTAAAGCTGATAAAAAACCAGATACAAATAATCCTACAATAAGGGATAATGGTTCCTTTTCAGAATCTTTTTTATATACATAAATTCCCAATAAAACAACAGGTAAAATTGAAATCAAAAGCAAAAGTATAATCATTGTATCACCACATATTTTATTTTAACTTATCAACATCAGGCATATCTATTCCATAACGTCTTATATATTTATAATGCTTTTCAAGTTGTTTTGTACAGTATTCACTAATTTCCTTTTTTTCTTTATCACTTAATTTTAAATATTTTATAGCATTCAAAACTAAATGATATCTATCTATTTCATTTTGAACTCTCATATCAAAAGGTGTTGTAATAGTACCTTCTTCTTTATAACCATGAACATGTAAATTTTTATTTTTTCTTTTATAAGCAAGCATATGAATTAGATTTGGATATCCATGAAAAGCAAATACTATTGGTTTATTTTTTGTAAATAAAGCATCATACTCTTTATCAGTCATACCATGAGGATGTTCTTTAGAAGATTGAAGCTTCATTAAATCAATAACATTAACTACTCTAACCTTAATATTTAAGAACTTATCAATTATTCTTTTAGCAGCAACAATTTCAATTGTCGGAGTATCACCAGCACATGCTAAAACTAAATCTGGATTATCGCATTTATCACTAATAAAATCAAGTTCTCCGATACCTTTAGAACAATGAATAACAGCTTCTTCCATATTAAGCCATTCTGGCCTTTCATGCTTCGAAGCAACAATTACATTGATATAATTTTTTGTTTTAATGCAGTGATCAAAACAAGATAAAAGCGTATTAGCATCAATTGGTAAATAAATTCTTGAAACAGATGCTTTTTTAGTAGCAACATGATTCAAAAATCCAGGATCTTGATGGGTAAATCCATTATGATCTTGTTGCCATATATGAGAAGTAAGAACATAATTAAGTGATGCTATATCTTTTCTCCAAGGAAGTTCAGAACAAATCTTAAGCCATTTAGCGTGTTGACTAGTCATTGAATCAATAATTCTTATAAACGCTTCATAAGAATGCATAAATCCATATCTACCTGTTAAAAGATATCCTTCCAAAAGTCCTTCACAAACATGTTCAGATAAAATTGAATCAATAACTGCTCCATCTTTAGATAAAAACTCATCATCTCTTCTTATTAAACTATTCCATTTTCTATTAGTAACATCAAAAACATGATTAAGTCTATTAGACAAAGCCTCATCCGGTCCAAAAACTCTAAAGTTGCTATTTTCACTATTAAGACTAACTAAATCACGAACATAATTACCTAAAATTGTCATATCACTAGCCTTTGTTTTAAATGGTTCAACTTTTATTCCATAATCTTTAAAATCTGGGCAAATGAGTTCTTTTTCTATACCACCATTAGCATACTTACTAGCACTCATTCTTTTATCATAACTAGGTAATGTTTCTTTAATATAATCAAATAATCTACCCTTTTCATCAAACAGCAACTCTGGTCTATAACTTTTTAACCATTCTTCCAGCATAGATAAATCCTTCTCATTATTTATAGTAAATGGTACTTGATGAGCTCTAAAAGTTCCTTCGACTATTTTACCATTTACTTTTTTAGGACATCCCCATCCTTTAGGACTCCTTAAAACTATTACTGGAAAAGATTTTGTTTTACCAAGTTTTAATTTTTTAATATTTAAGCAAACTCTTTCCATAGCATAAGCCATATCTTCATGCATCTTACGAGGATTACTACCAGACACAATATATGGTTTATAACCTAATCCTTTAAAGAAAGAAGTAATTTCTTTATCAGTCATTCTTCCAAAAACGGTAGGATTAGCAATTTTATAACCATTCAAATGTAAAATAGGAAGTACTATTCCATCAGTTTTTGGATTAATTAGTTTATTTATATTCCAAGAAGCTGCAAGAGGTCCTGTTTCAGCTTCACCATCTCCAATTACACAAACAGCAATCAAATTAGGATTATCAAGAACTGCACCATATGCATGTGAAAGACTATAACCAAGTTCCCCGCCTTCATTAATAGAACCCGGAACATCTGGTGCTACATGAGAAGAAACTCCTCCAGGATAACTAAATTGTTTACATAACTTATTTAATCCTTTTTCATCCAAAGTAATATCTGGATACATATTAGTATATACTTCTTCAAGATAAGAATTAGCAATCATAGCTTGTCCACCATGACCTGGTCCAGATATATATATCATATCTAAATTATATTTTTTTATTATTCTATTTAGATGTGCATATATAAAATTTTGTCCTGGCGCAGTACCCCAGTGTCCAATTAATTTTGTTTTTATATCAGAAAACTCAAGAGGTCTTTTTAATAAAACATTACTCTTTAAATATATTTGACAAACAGATAAATAATTAGTAGCCATCCAGTAACGATTAATACTTTTTAATTCTGTATCACTTAATACCTTACCCATTTTATATCACATCCTATTATAATAATTATAGCTTAGAATTAAAGTTTTCACAACTACTTTATTTACAATTTTAAAAATATAAATTAAAAATTAAAAAAGAAAAAAATGTTGTAATATTACAACATTTTTAACTCATCTTTTAAAATAGAATATAAATATATGTTTACAGGAACTCCTATTTTTTTATTAATGTAATTTTTATAACCAGTAAGTTGCTTTAAGTAGTTAGAGTCCTCGATATCAGATAACTTATAATCCACAATATCAACATGATCATCATAAACAAGCATTAAATCAATAACACCATGATAACTATCATTATTATCATCATCATAAATAAACTCATATTCTTTAAATATTTTAGCATTAGAAATATTTTTAAACAAATCATTGCTTAAGAGTTTTTTAGCATAATCCCCATACTCAGTATTAAAATCAGGTTTATTGAAATCAATAACTTCAAATGCATAATGAATATCAATACCCTTTTTTAAAGCATAAAGTTCTTCTTTTGTTAGCAATTTATTATTAGTTTTAGAAAACTTATTATCAGTTAAACTATTATACTCTATATTAACATTTTTAATAGGTAATGAAATAGAATCAGAATCTTTATATAACTCTATATCTTTAATATTTAAATAATTTTTATTAACATAAGATAAATCTTCAATATTTTTTACTTTTCCTTCAAACTCATCCTTTATAACATTAATAATATCTAAAAACGATCTAAATCTTAACCTTTCATTTAAAGAAACAATTTTTTCATTATTATAAACATCATCATTTAAAGGTCCAATAAAAATCATTTTTTCTCTAGCACGTGTAAGAGCTACATATAATAATCTTATCTTTTCAGATATTTCTTCTTTGATATAAGATTCTTTTGCCAAATACTTAGTAAAAATTGACCCTATTCCATCCTTATAATATGGAGTAATAATACCGTACTCATTATCAAAAATAAATCTTTCATTAAAATCACGAATATTAAATTCTTTATAAAGCCCACTATAATAACATACTGGAAATTCTAAACCTTTTGATTTATGTATATTCATAATTTTAACACTACCACTTACATCATTACTAAGTTTATATGTTATATCAAAGTCACCATTTATCATCTTATCAAAATAATCATTTAAATCATATGGAGTATATCCAAGACCTTCAAGACCTTTAACCATTTTCTTAAGATAAAGAATTCTAATTATTATATCATTAATAAAAC
>JAEEGL013888353.1_pt1 | contig 11342 bp, 3 predicted proteins | sample 9134231 | NCBI WGS metagenome assembly JAEEGL01 (sample SAMN16246548, study PRJNA631951) | gut metagenome | biome: gut microbiome; feature: rumen; material: fiber-attached | host: Bos | place: Iran: Karaj | collected 2018-10
AAACAGAGGAATATTTCTGTTCAGTTTATGAAGAAGATGAAGATTATATTCGTGAACTGTTTAAAGAGACAAAAACAGCGTTTACTAAATTTAAGGAATCTCATGATCGAAGTGCTGCAAAAGTTAAGGATGCAATTTGTATTATTGGAACAAATGCTTCCAGTACAACAGATTATGGTTTGAATCAGTATGATGAACATTATGCAAACCCTGGTGTTCACTATGCGCTTGCAAATATGATTCTTTCAAGAGATTTTGTTGACGATTCGCCAATTATTATTTCTGTAATAATTGCACTTCTTATTTGTCTTGGCTACAGCTTTATTGCAAAAAAAGTTAAGAGAACCGGTACTCAGATTGTTCTTGGAATTGCATCTGTTGCCGCAACTGCAGGTGTTCTGCTTTTATTCTTTATAATTACAAGACATTATGTTGGAACTGTTGTTCCTGTAGTTTCTGTATTTGTTTCATTCGTTGCAACTACAATTGTTGGATTTGTTACTGCAAACCATGATAAAAAATTCATTACAAATGCATTCAGCCAGTGTCTTTCAAAAGAAGTAGTAAATGAGATTGTTGCAAATCCATCTTCATTTAAGCTTGGCGGTCAGCGTCTGCAGATGACGGCTATGTTTACGGATATTCAGAAATTTTCGGGCTTTAGTGAATTGCTGACAGCGGGTCAGCTTGTTGCCCTCTTAAATTACTATCTTACAAAAATGTCTGACATCATTATGGATGAGCGCGGAACTGTTGATAAGTACGAAGGAGATGCAATTATCGCTTTGGTTGGTGCTCCGGTGCAGATGAAGGATCATGCAGAAAGAGCCTGTGCCGCAGCAATTAAAATGAAGGCTGCCGAAGTTCTTATGAATGAAGGTATTGAACAGATTGCTGCCGGAGAAAAGCCTGCAGGAATGGATGAAGAACTTTATGAAGCCTTTAGAATTATGGTAAAAAACGGAAGACGTTTGTTTACAAGAATCGGTTTGAATTCCGGCGAAATGATTGCAGGTTACATGGGGTCTGAGAATAAAAAGAATTACACTATGATGGGTAATAATGTAAACCTTGCTTCGCGACTTGAAGGCGTTAATAAACAGTATTGTACGGGCGGAATTATGATTAGTGCCGCAACACGCGAGCTAATTGGCGACCGCTTTATTGTACGAAGCCTTGACCGTGTTCGTGTTGTAAACGTTAATACACCAATCCGTCTTTATGAGCTTATCTGCGAAAGGGAAGGTGCTCCGGAAAAAACAGTAAGCTATTATGAGCGCTGGGAAAAGGCTTTTGCAGATTTTGAAGGCAGACAATATGATAAAGCTCTGGAACAGTTTAAGCAGCTTTATGGTGAAAAGCCGGATGATAATGTTGCTGCATATTATATAAAGATTACAGAAAATTTCTTTATAAAAGGAAAATACCCTGTTGAACAGGATGATGTCGGCGTAGCCTACAATCCGGAAGACGGAGTATTTAAGTTAATGCAGAAATAGACTTAAGTCGAAGAACTGAAAAAAAGACGGGCCGCAGCAACGACTCGTCTTTTTTTTGTTGAGCAACTTTTGTGAAAAACTATTTTTTACAGCGGTTAAGTGCGTCGTTAATATTTTCAAAAATATTTTCGCGGCCAAGCTTGTCTGCCATTCCGGATTTTTCCAGCAAAAGATAAGGTTGAGTATGAATTCCGCTTATAACGATTGTTATTCCTTTTCTGTCACAGGCAGCCTTACATTGCTCCAGAGCCCGTATTCCGCCGGCATCAAGATAAATTGTATTTCTCATTCTAAGGATAAGATATTTACATTCAGATTGTGCGCGTTCTGTAGCAAGTTCAAATTTTCGGACTGTTCCAAAGAAAAGTGGACCTTCAATTTCATAAATAAAGGTTTCTGGCGGAATATCAAGCTTTTCTTCCGGTTGATCTTTTTTGATTCCGCCTGTAAGGATTTCGCGTTCGTTCTGAACTTCAGACAAATCAATCATCTTTTTAATAAAGAAGAAGGCTGCAAATCCAAGTCCTACTTCTATAGCTACAGTAAGGTCTACAAAGACTGTGATAAGGAAGGTTACTGCAAAAACCGTGATATCAGATTTTTGTCCTTTAAGCAGCGAGCGGATTGCAGGAAAGCCAGCCATGTTCCATGCAACATTTATAAGTACAGCGGCAAGGGCTGCCATTGGAATATAAGCTGCGTATTTTCCGGCAAACAGAAGAATGATCAAAAGTGTAATTGCGTGAATTATTCCGGCAACTGGTGTACGTCCGCCGTTTTTAATGTTTGTGGCTGTGCGGGCAATTGCACCTGTAGCAGGAATTCCGCCAAAAAGTGGTGATGCAATATTTGCAATTCCCTGTGCAATAAGTTCTGTATTTGAATCATGCTTGCTTCCAATCATACCGTCTGCAACTACAGCAGAGAGAAGCGACTCAATAGCGGCAAGTACTGCAATAGAAATTGCCGTAGGGAAGAGCGATGTGATTGTTTTAATGCTTAAAGCCGGAAGCTGAGGTTTTGGAAGTGTGTTTGGAATTACAAAGTGCTGTGAACCGTCTGCAAAAGTTCCGATTGTGTCGGTATGAAGTCCTGCAGTTTTTTCCAGAATAATACTTGCAACGGTTGCAAGAATGATAACAACAAAGCTTCCTGGAATTTTCTTAATAAACTTTGACCATATAAAAATAAATGCAAGGCAGATTGCAGCCATTGCAAAAGAATACCAGTTTATTGTGGCTGCTGAACGTATATAAACGATAATTTTAGGAAGAAAATCTCCCGGCATTTTTGAATATTCTTCTCCAAGAATCATCATTGGATTAGAGAAATCCGGGCGTAATCCAAAGAAATCGCCAAGCTGGCCCGCAGCAATGGTTACTGCAATTCCTGCAGTAAAACCTGTTACGATTGTGTAAGGAATGAATTTAACAAGACCGCCCATCTTAAAAGCGCCGAGCAAAATTAAAATAATTCCGGCCATAACAGTTGCCGTTGCTAGTCCGCCCAATCCATGCTGCATAACTACGCCGTAAACAATAACTGCAAAAGCTCCTGTTGGACCGCCAATCTGTACGCGGCTTCCACCAAAGGCAGAAATACAAAAACCTGCAATAATTGCCGTAAAAAGGCCGGCAGCAGGGTTTACTCCCGAAGCAATGGCAAAAGCAATTGCAAGCGGAAGAGCAACAATACCGACAATCACGCCGGCAATCAAATCACTTAAAAAAGTCTTGGAATTATAAGTTTTGAATGAATTTATAAGTTCTGGTTTAAACATAGTTTCACGATTATAGTGATTTTTCATGAATTTGTCATTCATATTTTTAATAGACTAATTTATTGTTTTCTTATATAATAGTATAGGTTTGGGATTTATCTATGAAAAAAGTACAATACGCTATTCTTGCATTCTTTATGTCTGCAGGATTATTTGCGACTGAAATTACAATAAAAGTAACTCCAACTGTAATGCTACCATTTTTGTCCGGCGAAGCAAAAAAGTATGAAGTAGCTGGTGGCGGTGCATTTCTCGATCCGGGAATTAACCTGTTTGGTTTTTTAAATGTTGGACCGGAGTTTGGTGTTATAGTTCTTCCAAAAAACAATTCAAAACAGCTTGCAGAAGGAATAGATAAACAGGTTACGTTTGTTCCTGTTGGTGTTCAGGCTGGAGCTTATTATGATATTTTTTCGCGTGTAGAAGCAGGCGGAGGAATTGCATTCGGCGCTTATGGTGCTACTACAGATAAGAAATGGCATTATGCTCCATGGTACAGAGCCTATGCAGATGTTGCTTTTAAAATCAATACAAAAGTATCTCTTGGGCTTGATGTTTCCTGGTTTAACTGCCAGAACACAACGTGGTTTGGAAATCCTGGTGCGGCAGGAATAACTGCGGGCATTGCACTGAAGTTTAAAATCGATACAGAAAAATCTTCGGGAAATGTTAATGCTTCCATTGAAAATGGAGAAAATGTATTCCCTCTCCTTTATACACTTTATAAGAGTGAACCTTTTGGAAACATAACAATTAATAATGACGAAACCGGTGATATAAGAAATGTTGTCGTAAAATTCCGTGCCGAAGGTTATACCGCTTCAGAAATGGAATGCGGAAGAATAAGTATGATCAGAAAGCACCGCAGCGAGCAGCTTCCTCTTTGTGCTGACTTTAATGATAAAATTCTCCGCTTCTCTGAATCAGGAAAAATCTCGGGCGAAATTGTAATAGAATATACGCTTTTGGGCGACAAACGTGTTTCTGTAGTTCCTGTAACAATTTCGGTTTACGGAAGAAATACATTGCGCTGGTTTGATCCTGCAATGGTTGCCAGCTTTGTTTATCCAAAGGCAGAAGAAGTTCTTGAAATTTCAAAATATTCCGTAGGAATTGCAAGAAGCCATGCACGTTCCGGCTTGAACAATAATCTTCAGTTTTCTATGTATCTGTTTGAAGCACTTCGTCTTGCAGGAATTAACTGCGAAGAAAATTCAGATACTCCATACAATGCATTCCATATTGATCCGCATGCTCTGGATTATGTTCAGTATCCTTACCAGACTCTTTCTTACCGTTCAGGCGATAAAGATGATATTGGAATTCTGTTTATTTCCATGCTTGAATCTGTTGATATTCCGGCTGCTTATATTCCTCTGGAGGATGATTTTATAGTTGCGGCCTGTCTTGGTGATGATTCAAATTCTTTAAGAAATATGTTTAACGGAGACGAAAGAATTCTTTCCGTAGATGATAAAATCTGGCTTCCTCTTTCAATGTCAGAAATTGAAAAAGGATTTATGTCCAGCTGGTCAAAGGCTGTAAGTAAATTAAATTATTTACTCGCAAATGATGAAGATGTTGATTTTATAATTCTTTCAGATGCATGGAAGAGTTATCCTCCGGCAGGCTTTTCTACAAACGAAACAAATGCAAAACTGCCTGCAGAAAAAAATCTTTATGCAGCCGGCGAAAATGTGTTGAATCAGTATATAAATCAGGAATTCGGACCGCAGATTGCAAACCTTCAGTCACGCATAAAATCTGAAGGCGGTTCCGTTACACTTTACAATCAGCTTGGTATGCTTTATGTTCGCGCCGGAATGTATGACAATGCAGTTTCGGTTTATGAAATTTCTGCAAAGCTTGGTTCTATTCCGGCAATGAACAACCTTGGAAACATCTGTACACTGCAGAAAAAATATAAGACAGCAAAGAGCTGGTACGAAAAGGTTCTTGCAATTGATCCTTCTAATGAAACTGCTTTAAGAAACCTTGAAAGAATAGCCACTGAACTGGATTATTAGGAGAGAACGTGTCGGGAAAGACTGCCAGAAAATTAAGAAAGAAACAGTTCTCTTTTAGATGTTCTAAGCGTGTTATTGCTTTGTGTGCCGGAGCAGTAATATCTTCTGCAATCCCATTATGCGCACAGGAAAAATCAGAAAAATCACAGGGACAGTTTCTTGTAAGTCTGTTTCCTCATTTTACAAAACCATTTGGAGAAGCTCACCAGATTCAGTATGGAATTGGTGGAGGCGTAAATGTTACCTGGCGGCCTGTAAAGGTGGTAAATGTTTTTGCCCAGGGCGACTATCTTTCTATGGCGCTGCCTGGAGTTGATCCTATTACAATTTTAAATGGATCTGTCGGTGCCGGTTATCATTTTGATTTTTCAGATAGAATTGGTCTTGACTGTAATGTTGATTTTGGACTTTATAATGCAAAGGCTTCTGAACGAAGTATAACAGGACTTTCCGGCGGATTATCTATTGTTTTCTCTTACAGATTTAATCCGGTAGTTTCTGCAATGGTTAGTACTTCGGGAACTCATTTTGCTTCTGCTTCAAGTCCGCTCATGATTGTTAATGCAGGAATTTCTCCCGGAGTTACATTTAATATTACAGAGTTATTTAATAATTCAACTAACATTGAACTTAACTCTGTTGAACTTGCACCGGTTTTCCCGGCCCTTTATTCATGGTACGAAAATAATTCATTTGGAAAAGTTCAGATTACAAATAACGAAGAGTATGATATTACCGATGTTACAATTTCTTTCTTCCAGCCTCAGTATATGGCGCATGAAAAGGAATGCGTAAAAATTAAAAAAATTAAGAAGGGTGAAACTGCCGAAGCAGACCTGCTTGCATTCTTTGAAGAGCAGATGCTTGAACTTACAGAACGAACTGATACAAACAGTTTAATAACCGTAAAATATTCCTGCCTTGGAAGAAAACGTACACAGAGCTTTATGCTGGATGTTCCGGTTTATGGACGAAACAATATGTCCTGGGATGATGACCGCCGTGCAGCAGTTTTCGTTTCTTCTAAGGACCCTGCCGCAATGCAGTTTGCAAAATATGTAGCAAGCCTTGTACGCGAAGATCAAAGAACAGAAGTTCCAATGAATATTCAGTATGCGCTCGGAATTTTTGAAGCATTGAATCAGTTCGGCATTAACTATGTAGTAGACCCTTCTTCTGCATTCGAAGATAATGTCGGAACCTCATCAATAGACTTCCTTCAGTTCCCGTACCAGACGCTTATGTATAAAGGCGGCGACTGTGATGACCTTTCAATTCTTTTCTGTTCACTTTTTGAAGCAGTAGGAATTCGTACTGCATTTATTACAGTTCCGGGACATATTTTTATGGCCTTTGATTCGGGCTTGAATGCAGCAGAGGCAGAAGAAAAACTCAGATATCTGTATAATTATATTATTGTTGATGATGAAGTTTGGGTTCCGCTCGAAATTACAATGACCGATGAAGGTTTTTATAAAGCATACCGTTACGGCTCAAGAGAGTGGATGAAGGCTTATTCTCAGGGAACTGCGGCAATGTACAAAATGGAAGATTCCTGGAAAATTTATCCGCCGATAAGTGTTCCTGGCGCTTCTGCAAAATTCAGTATGCCGGAAGAAGAAGACGTAACCAATGCATTTGCAATGAGTATTGAAGAATACAGTTTTAGCGAAATAAGAAATCTTCTTCAGTTCCGTCCTGTTAAGATTGCAGAAAAACAGGAAGAAGAGACTATAGTTGAATATGAGCTTAACGAAGAAAATCCATTTTCGGATCTTGCATTGCGCGAAATCCTTGCACTTGTCGGAGTAGGTGATGCCGTAGTTCCGATGGGAATTCGTGAAGAAGAACTTGAAGGTGATGAAGACGAAGAACTGGAAGATTTGTTCTCGTTTGATTCAGATGAATTGACACGTGCTTCAAGTCGTAGAACAGTTGCCGTAAATAATACTACGGTTGCAAACAGTACTCCGGTAACTGCAACTTCTTCGCGGGGAAGTGCAGCGGCAGTACAGACTGCAAAAGCAGCAGAGCCGGCAGAACAGGCTTCGGCAGCCGCTTCGCCGGTAACTGAAGATGTTGCTCCGCAAACTGCTGACATAGAATCGCTTGCAGCAGATAAAGAAACACTTACAGCAGAAGTTGAGCTGCAGACTGGTAATACAGAACCGGTTGCAGAAAATATAAAACCGGCAGCTGCAGTTCCTGCACAGGTAACTGCAGATCATACAAAAGCAGGCGGAGCTTCTGCCGGCACTGTTGCTGCTATTTCTGCACCATTTATTATCGCAGCTACTGCAGCAGGAATTATTATTTATAAAAAGAAAAAAGAAGGAGAGTAAGCAGAATGAAAAAGTTATTTACAGGTTTATTATCCGTAATTTTATTAGTATTTATTTCCAGCGTCTTTTATTCATGTGATACATGGATGAAAGATGATGACTTTTATTCTGACATAGAACGGGATGTAAAGATTGCAAATGCCGAGCCGATAAGCGTATTTGTGCGTTATGCAATGACAAAGCAGGGAAAAACAAATCCTGAAGGCTATTCAACTTTTAAGGTTGGAATTCCGCAGGGAATATCTGCAACAACTGAAACTGAATACGGCTTTGTAAAATGGGCTGCCTTTTCTACAAGTTTCCTTTCAACAGGTAATCAAAACAAAGACAAGCTCTTTGTAGATGAAAGTGATTATAATTCCAGAATTCGTCCTTATGAACTTTCAAGTTCTGTAGTTTCTTTTGACAATCCGCGCAGCGCGAACACAGAAGTAACAATCAACGAATCCAGAAGTGATATTTTTATTGTTCCGGTTGTTACAGAAAGACCAAAAGTAAACCTTACTATTCCGGCACGCGGAAGTAATGATGTCGTAAGAAATATGTCTGTACGAATCAGCTTTACAAAGCCAATGGATCCTTCTTCTTTTTTGGAGGAAGACGCAGTTTCGATAACAGAAGGTTCAATTACAATTATTGATGGTGAAATGGAAATTGAAAGTAAAGATATTTCGAACCTTTTTGAAGATCCTATTTTGAGCCGAAATGGAAAAATGCTTACTCTCAAATTTACTCCTGCCGGATTACATGAAGGATACGATTCAAAATCTACAGTAAATATTACGATTTCCAAGGAAGTAAAAGATATTTACGGCTTCTCTATGGTTGATGATGAAACAATCAGTTTTACAGCCGGAAGCGGTATGGACTCTTATGCTCCACGTATTACACAGCTTACAGCAGGAAGAGGTCTTGAATTTGGACAGTTCCAGGGAATGTATGATTCTGCTTTGGTAATGCAGAATCTGGATAATACAAAAACTAAATTCAAGCTTACTACTGGTTCAAATGATGCCGCTGCCAGCCTTTCTTCTACATTCTATAATTCTAATAACGGTATTTATCAGGCACTTGTTAAAAACCGTGTAAGCGATAAGGTTACTATCCGCGTTTATGCAGAAGACCTTACCGGTAATAATAATGACCACCTTGAAAATGATGTCGCCATGGTTGCAATCCGTTCTAAGCCTCTGTTCAATGATGCTGGAACTGCAGTTTCTTCATATGACGATAATACACTTTCTATGGCTTATATTCCTCAGGGAGATATTGCAGAAATAGGAAGACCTCTTAATAAGACATATTCAAGACTCGTTCAGGATGAGAAAAACAGACTTACTGCTCTTGGCGACGATTCATTTGATGATAATACTTCTGGTGTTGGATGTCTCTTTGTTTATGATATGTCTAGTATTAATGTTCCGGATGGATTAATTCAGATTGATGTTGCTGCAATAGATAATATTTCTAACAGCGGATTTACAGAATATACAGATATTACAGAAGTTAATGGAAACGGATGGGGAACTATATTTGTAGTAAAAGATACTACACCTCCAGCAGCCCTCAGTTCTGGACAAGTAAGCTTTACACGTACAGATAATTCTGATCCTATGGATCTGGACGATTTCTATAATGCAGTTGAATATGAAAAGCTTAAGATTTCTGTTTCTGGTTCTGCAATTGTGGATTCCGGCAATGCACTCCTCCGTTCAAATAAAGTTTATTGGATTGTAAAAGAAATAGATGATACAGTTACAAGCGAAAATGTTGCCGAAGAATTTGAATCTGCAGCAGATACTGACTGGAAAGAGGCAGTCCCTGCAAATGTATTCCAAAACTTTACTGCTCCTACACAGGATAATCCTGAAGGACAGCGTTTTGCTTATGCTCTTAAAGATGATATGGGCAATATTTTTGCAGATATTCTTCCTGAAAGAATTAAGTTTGACTGTAACGCGCCTGTTGTCGGTACGCTTGAATGGGAAGCTGCTGATGGTTCTGCAGCTGGTGTTACAACCGGAAACATACTTAATAATCAGACTTTGATTATTCCTGTAACCGAAGAAACTTCGGGAATAGAAAAACTGGAACTTTCTGTAAGGCATGTTAATGCTTCTGGAACAGAAGAAGAGGCTTATGGAACTCCATTTGCCGGAAACTTTAGTATTTCTGTTGTTAAAACAAGTGGAACTACAGAAAATCTTACTTCTTCAGATTATTCTATTGATACTGCTAATACAAAGATTCTTAAATTTACAAATCCTGCAACAGACTGGCAGACAATCCAGATTAATGGAATTCAGATTGCAGATTCTGCAACAGAGGGTAATTACAAAATAAGAGTAACTGTAAAAGATGCTGCTCTTAACGAAACAACTTCTGCACAACCGGTTGAATTAAGCAATGACTCTACAAATCCTGTTATAGAAAAGATTATTGTTCCGAATATCCGTAAAGGTATTATTGCCGGAGAAACAACAGAAACATACTGGGCAGATTATTCTTCGCTGGATACAAGTGCATCAATTCCAAAGACAACTATTTATGTTACATTCAACGAAAGTAACTCCGGAGCAAATGTATTTGACTTTACCGATTCAACGATAAGTCTTACTTCTGCAACAAAGGTTTATAAAGCAAAACTGAATTCTGCAGGAGATGGTTTTGAACCGGATGGAGCAGAACTTGCAAAAGAGATTTCCGGAAAAGTTCTTACACTTACTTCTTATGATGACATAATGCGAATAAAGGGAAGTTCTGTAACTGTTATTATTACAGATGTTCAGCTTTCACGAATTATAAACGTTAATTCTGAAAAGTCTGGAATTAAACTTAAAATTTCCGATAGAGCGACAAACGTTTCTGCAGAAGAAACCTCTATAAAGAGTGGAACCAATATTACTGCAGCAACTCTTCCTCTTTCATTTACAGAATTCAGCTATGATAATACAACTCCTACTGTATCATTAACTAAAATAGAAGACAGGGGAGCTGGTACAAACAGCCTTTCAGCAGATGCAGGCTTTACAAACGAAACATATATTAATGCCGAATTAAGTCTTGTCGGATATTATTCAGGTATTAGTGCCCTTACGTTAGACGGTGCGGTATTTGATGAAACAACAAGCATTCAGGCTTATATTAATGGGTGGGAAACAATCGTAACTGCAGGAGATATAACTTCAGCAGATTCAACAGTAAGTTTTGCCAATAAGGTAATTGTTGGTACGAATATTACTGTTTCAATCAGCAATCTCAGACTTATTCAGGAAAGCGGAGCTTTGCCTTCTGTAACTGTAGATAACGGTCTAAAGACTGTAAAAATTTCAGCAACAACCCTTGGTGGAAATACAAGTACAATAAATAATTCTTCAACAAAGACGATTACTTACGACTCTGTAAGACCAAGCTGGAATGGAAACGGACTTTATACAACAACTCAGGCAACTTCTTCATTTACTGTTAATCCGAATTATGTATGGCCACATCCAAAGGCTCCTGATGTTGAAGCTTCGCAAAGAGCTTACGGCTTAAAGGATGAAGTAGAAGGAAATACCGCTGGAGATCTTTACTTCTATGTAGCTCAAGATGGCGCATTTTATGCTGCTCCAATACGTATAGAAGCAGATGTTGAAGAATTAAACAGAAATTCAAATTCAATTTATATAGAAAATGTTTCCGGCTCAACTTA